>Ga0307518_10001866_pt1 | contig 15582 bp, 17 predicted proteins | sample 25_EM_MG_FD_203889 | JGI IMG/M metagenome (GOLD analysis project Ga0307518, IMG submission 203889) | Populus trichocarpa ectomycorrhiza microbial communities from riparian zone in the Pacific Northwest, United States - 25_EM | ecosystem: Host-associated > Plants > Roots > Unclassified | place...
TATAAATATTGAGTTATTGTTTGATGAATGGAATGTGATCCAGGATGATTGGATCAAGATGGAAGTCGTAATGACATATAATAGAAGTGTTGTCGATAACTTGGTACCAACAAAAATAGAGGAAACTTTGCCAAAATTTAAAAAAAAAAATCCCATAATTTTAGACATATTACCCAATACTTGACATTGGTAAAGAAATGTTGGGAGATTTCATGATATTATAATTTGAGGGTGTTATAAAAATATTCCTTGTAATTTCTCATGTTTTAACTTACTAAAATATCTCTTACTTTCTCCCTATAAAAAAATATGGATATATGATTAGTACTTAAAAGTGCATTCTCATTCAAGTTTTATATCATCATATTGCACTTAAAGTATCATTAAATTGCCTAACTTAAGCATGTTTTATAATAACAAGTCTGATAATATAAGATAGCTTTAATCTATGGTAAATGCTCATTTTAAATGCAGGCATATCTCACAATTCAAAAAAATATTGATTGATGTGAGTAACTATTGAAAGTGAAAGGACAAAGAAAGGACTAAGCTTAGAAAAGAGATGCTGGTTCAATTCAGATTAGAACACCGTTCAGTCATTAGGTCATATCTGGAGCTGTAGATCTTTGATTTCATTCTGGTTTATATGGATATAAAGCTATGACATAGGCCTAAAACATTCATGAAGAGTCCAAGACTCAATTCTGCCATTTTGGAGTCCAAATCTTAGCATCAAAAGAGAAGTTTGAATCAGTTCTACAGCCCAGACACTTTTCAGTGTTCAGTCCATATCTCGGGTTCTGGAAGTCCAAATGAATAGTTCTTTTTGGCATATAAAAGGAGGCATTTGTCATACATTTAGGCATCTTAGTTTTCAGATCAAGATCATTTTCATGCTTTCTCTATTTGTAATATTCAAGTTTTATTTCATGTTTTATTTTTATTAATATCTTGTTTATGCTTTTCATTTCCTTTACTACTCTTAGTTAACTTATATCATAATTATGTTCTCATCTTGTTTATTTATGTTCTTCTTCTCCATTATGACTAGCTAAGTTAATTATGTCAATGTGAAAAGGTTTCACTAATGGTGTTAGAATATGTATAATATAAACTCAACATGGACTTCAATGTTTATATCCAAGAGAATTTGTTATTAATATGTCTTATCTTTTTATCTTACTAATTCTTAATACATTGCTTGTTAAATGATTAATCTAGATTTGTATTGTATAACACTTGGTACAATAAATGATTGATCCTTCATAGTCTTCGACCGACATCGTTGTTATGAGAGGAACTTGATTTGTTGTTAACATAAGTTAGCATCATGAATTCCTGATAATATTTAAAAGTATGGTGTTACTAAAATAAGATAATTAATATGATCATGTTGAAAATTTATAATGAACTATTAAGGATAAATCATCCGATTGGAACCTTTTTTATGTGTGGTTTCCAATTGAGTAATAAAAAGAGTTTATACTATACTTATTTCTAATACCATTAGTGGATCCTCTAACCTTGACAACTGTTTTTATCATTGTTTAATCCTCACATTAATCTCACATCTCAAAGATCGTTTTAACTCTTTGTTACATTATATATTATTTATAATTTATATAGTTGACCTCCTTGTGGATCGACCCCGGTCTTGCCGGGTTATTTATTACTTTGACACTCCTACACTTGCGATAAGATATCAACTCTTTGATCGTGTCAAGTTTTTAGCGCCATTGTCAGGGAGGTAAATTATTGTATAAATTTTATTTTATTTTTTATCTTTTCACTTTTCTCTTATCTAACTTTTGTTTTGTTTTTTTTCTTTTTTTTTCTGCACTTGCATGAGAGTTTAGTCACGCACATTAAGTGGTAGACTTTCTAGGAAATCTTCATCTTCATTTGAAAACATGGCCGAAGAGGATAACCAGTCACTTCATAATAAGAATAATGAGAATAATCGTGTTAGAACACTGAAAGACCACATGAATCCAATAAGAACAAGTGCACCATCATGTATAGTTTTCCCTCCTGATGCATCTCACTTCAATTTTAAGCCAGGCATTATTCAACTTTTACCTACTTTTCATGGCTTAGATCTAGAAAATCCATACTTGCATTTAAGAGAATTTGAAGAAGTTTGTAACACGTATAATGACTTAAATTGTAGCATGAACACCATCAGATTAAAGCTTTTTCCTTTTTCATTAAAAGATAAAGCTAAAACATGGCTACAAAATCTTAGGTCAGGATCCATTCTCATAAAAATGCGACAACAGTTTTTGAAGAAGTCTTTCCCTTCTCATAGAACAAACTCTTTCAAAAGACAAATCACCACTTTCACTCAAAAACCAGGAGAAACATTTTACCAATGTTGAGATAGGTATACAGACTTGCTTAATACCTGTCCTCATCATGGTTTTGAAACATGGAGATTAGTTTCACATTTTTATGAAGGGTTAACACCGAAAGATAGACAAATGGTGGAATTGATGTGCAATGGAACTTTTAAAAATAAATAACCTGATGAAGCAATGGAGTACCTAGACTTGTTAGCTGAAAATGCTCAAAATTGGGACACTATAGGCACTTGTGAGGCACCAGGTAAAACTCAACCTCATACATCTAGTGGAGGAATGTACAACCTTAGGGAAGATCATGACCTCCAAGCTAAATTTGCATCTTTAGCTAGAAAAGTCGAGGCACTTGAATTTAAAAAGAGTGGTCAATTAAAATATGTTCAAGACATTGTGTGTCAAATCTGTGAAACTAACAAACATTCAACCAATGATTATCCAACTTTGCCTTCTTTTAAGGAATGTCTCCATGAACAGGCCAATGCTTTAAACAATTTTCAAAGGCCAAATCATAACCCATACTCGCAAACATACAACTCTGGTTGGAGAAATTATCCAAATTTCAGTTGGAAGAGTGGTAACAATAATGCACAAACTTCATAACCACCATTTCAAGCCCACCATAATTTTCAAAATTCTCAAGGATATGCACCTTCTTATGCTCCCCCTAGAAGAAATCTTGAGGAAACATTGCATGCATTCATTGAAAAGTAAGAGACAATCAACACTTAACATGCTCAAACCATGGCAGATTTAAAAGATACTCTTGCAAAATTCACATATGCTCTCAGTTTTCAGGAGAAAGGTAAGTTTCCATCTCAACCACAACAAAATCCCAAAGGGAAATACAATCCAAATACGAGCAGCTCTGGAAGACAACACATAGATCAAGTTAAATTAGTCATTACTCTCCGCAATGGTTATTGAAAAACCCATTCTTGAACCTTGTGGGAAAGAAGATGAGTTAGTCTCTGAAGGTAAGGAAAGGGTTGAACCTGAACATTGTAAAGAAAATACTGATTCCCCATCAACACTTCCATTTCCTCATGCCATGACCAAACAAAGGAAAGTCAATCACAATTCTGAAATCTTTGAAACTTTCAAACAGGTAAGGATCAATATACCTTTGTTGGATGCTATTAAACATGTACCTTCTTATGCTAAATTTTTGAAACATTTGTGCACCGTGAAGAGAAAACTGAATGTGAAAAAGAAAGTTTTTTTAGCCGAACAAGTAAGTGTCATTCTTCAAAACAATAATGCTTTGAAATATAAAGACCCTGGTTGTCCTACAATTTCATGCTTTATTGGAGAACATAAAATTGAAAGAGCTTTACTTGATCTTGGAGGTAGTGTGAATTTACTTCCATATTCGGTTTTTCAAAGTCTCAATCTAGGTGAGTTAAAAACAACTTCTGTAACTCTTTCACTTGCTGATAGATCTGTAAAGGTGCCTAGAGGAATAGTTGAGGATGTGTTAGTACAAGTTGATAAATTTATTTATCTTGTGGATTTTGTTGTCTTGGACACACAACCTGTTGAAGCATGTAATTCAATTCCAATTATTTTAGGACGTCCATCTCTTGCAACTTCTAACGCATTGATTAATTGTAGGAATGGACTGATGAAGTTATCATTTGGAAACATGACAATGGAAATGAATATTTTCAATATTTGCAAGCAACCTGAAGATGATAATGATTTCTAGGAAATAGATCTTATTGAAGAATTAGTTTATGATCAATTTGAATATACTTTGAGTAAAACTGACTTCAATGAATCTGAAGATTTATAAATGATTTATTCTCAGGAAACAATCAAGGATAAGAAAGGCACCGAAAATATTGTCGCGGATCATTTGTCAAGATTGACAATAGATTCAAAATCAGACATCACACCAATCGATGATTACTTTCCTAACGAATCCTTACTTTCTCTTAGTTCAATGCCTTGGTCTGATATTATCAATTTTCTTGCTTCAAGATATTTGCCAGCTCAGTGGAATGCCGAAGACAAAAGAAAGTTTTTGAACGAAGTGAAGAACTTTTATTTGGATGACCCTTATTCAAATATTGTTTTGATCAAATATTTCGAAGATGCATTCCCGACAATGAGGTAAGTAGTGTCATTAAATTTTGTCATTCTGAGGCATGTGGGGGTCATTTCTTGTAAAAAAACAACTGCAAAAATCTTACAATGTGGATTTTATTGGCCCACCATGTTTCAAGACACGCATGCATTCTGCAAAACTTGTGAAAATTGACAAAAGTTGGGGTCTATTTCAAAACGTCACATGATGTCTTTAAATCCTATCCTTGTCATTGAAATCTTTGACTGTTTGGGTATAGATTTCATGGGTCCATTTCCTCCATCATTTGGTTTTGTGTATATATTGGTCGCAGTAGATTATGTTTCAAAATGGATAGAGGCAATTCCAAGTTGAAACAATGATCACAAAACAGTGATCAAATTTTTGAAAGAAAATATTTTGAGTCAGTTTGGAATCCCTCGAGCCATGATAAGTGATGGTGGAACACTTTTCTGCAACAGGCCATTTGAGTCTTTAATGAAGAAATATGAAATCACACACAAAGTTGCCACCCCTTATCACCCTCAGACAAGTGGACAAGTAGAACTTGCTAATAGGGAAATCAAATAAATCTTGGAAAAAACAGTGAACCCTAATCGGAAGGATTGGTCTTTAAGACTTGATGATGCACTTTGGGCTTATCGAACTTCTTTTAAAACATCATTAGGTATGTCACCTTATAGGATGGTTTATGGAAAACCTTGTCACTTGCCTGTGGAACTTGAACATAAAGCTTATTGGGCTATTAAAGCTTTCAATTCAAACCTTGATGATGCTAGCCAGTTGTGTAAGTTACAAATAAATGAGCTTGAGGAAATAAGAAATGATGCATATGAGAATTCAAAAATTCATAAAACAAGAATCAAAGAGTTTCATGACAAGAGAATCTTGAGAAAAACATTTGATGTTGGTCAAAAAATTTTGCTTTATAATTCTCGACTCTACTTATTTCTTGGAAAGCTAAGATCAAGATGGAGCAATCCATTTATTGTGAAACATGTGTATCCTTATGGGGCCTTTGATTTTCAGAATCCAAAGAATGGTAATGTCTTTAAGTCTTTCTCCAACCCCGGTCAAATGGCGTATAACAGTGTGAAAGATTGAGGTTGTTAATGAATCATGGAATTCCTGAAGATATTCGCTGGATGATTGAAGTAAAGGTCCGCTTATCAGGTGAGTCTTCCAATTCTTTTATTTCATACATGCCTAGAACATGTAAAAGCACTTTTATGAAGAAACGTCGTGCAAAACTACTGAAAGTCTGTCACAGATGTGCCAGATGGACTTGTAATGCAAAATGTCATTCTTTAGGAATGATATCTGTAAATCGTAAAGATAAAATACAATTCATTAAGGATGGCCTAAGTAAGGAGTCTTTAGATAATCTTCTATTAACTCTTGAGACGCATTCTAGTGGAGATGTACATCGTGCAATTCATGATTTATGGCCCCATTTTCATAAAGAACATGATCGACATAGTCTTGGGAATTTGACTAAAAAAGACCTGTTTGTCAGTTTTTAAGAAAACTGGATGAGAAGCTTATCCCCGACCCACAGAGGGCATTTAAGTTGTTCTTGGATGTAAAACCAAGGGAAGATGTGAGCCACAATCACAACTATTTATGCATATACATGTTCTGTAATAACTTGTGTCTTTTGGTTTTAGCTTAATATGTTGTTTTGTTATTTCTTCTTTTGTTTAAGTGTGTTTCAGGTTTGTCAGTAGTCGCTGTTTCAGGTGATGACTTCTATACTCTATCTTTCTACCTTAGAACATTGATGACAATGTCTCGTTTTGGTTGGGGGGAGAGAGTAGTAGTTGACAAAAAAAAACTGTTTTTGCTGTTATTAAAACCATTTGACAGAACTATTATTATTAAGATGGCAGAGTAAGGACGAATTCTATTGACTCTTGAGATGCATCTTAGTAAACTTTTTCCAATGGTTATTTGCAATATTCATAACAATGTCTATCACACACTTCTTATGAAATATTCAGGTTTACAAACTCTCGCATTGTTATCACTTGATTCTGCTCATATAGTTATTTAACAAGTATTTATAAACCATCATTTTCACACATACACTTTAACATATGCTTGTGGGTTGCACATTGGATTATTACATTATTTATGTTCTTTTGTGAAAGGCAACAACTAAGGGAAATAGATAATATATAATTTGCAAAAAACCAAAAAAAAAAAAAACATAGATAAGTTTGGTTTCGTAGCCTCCCTAACCTAAGCAATTAAGTCTGAAGGGGTGTCTTAACACCTAATACCCTAAAGTCAACTAACTTGGAAGCTGTTGGCCCAATGCTTGTTACATAGGTTGAGGAGAAAAGCTTAAGGGAATCAAACATTGCACTATCTACATTTTTGTATCTATAACCCGAGTTACAAAGCTCGTAGGGGTGTCTCAACACCTAATTCCCTAAGACTAACTGGTATGGGAGTCATTAGCCTAAAGCTTGTTACATGGGTTAAAGATGCATTGTGTTTTAAGTTATATGTATATATATATATAAAAAGAGAAAAAAAGATAATAATCCCAACCCAAGAAAGTTAACCTTAGAAAAATATTAGAACAAAATTGTGTTTTCTTCCAAGTAAAGCCCCATAACTATGTGTTGATATAATGAGCACAAAAGAAAGGTTTATTAAAATCTTGATTAAGAAGTATGAAACAGATATATAAATTTAATGAGAGTTTGTTTATTTGAATAGATTAATGAAAGTTAAATGATGAATGCCTTGCTTTCTGGATTTTGTAAATTGTTTTTCTACTTTAACGCTTTAATTACTAGAGACTAGTAATAAGCTGGTTGGGGGGTGTGATTAGTACTTAAAAGTGCATTCTCATTCAGGCTTTATATCATCATATTGCACTTAAAGTATCATAAAATTCCCTAACTTAAGCATGTTTTATAATAACAAGTCTGATAATATAAGATAGCTTTAATCTATGGTAAATGCTCATTTTAAATGCAAGCATATCTCACAATTCAAAAGATTGATTGATGTGAGTAACTATTAAAAGTGAAAGGACAAAGAAAGGGCTAAGTTTAGAAAAGAGATGATGGTTCAATTCAGACTAGAACACCATTCAGTCATTAGGTCATATCTTGAGCTGTAGATCTTTGATTTCATTCTGGTTTATATGGATAGAAAGCAACGACACAGGCCTAAAACATTCATGAAGAGTCCAACACTCAATTCTGCCATTTTGGAGTCCAAATCTTAGCATCAAAAGAGAAGTCTGAATATGTCCTGCAGCCCAGACACTTTTCAGTGTTCAGTCCATATCTCGGGTTCTGGAAGTCCAAATGAACTCATTCTTCTTTAAGTGGAAAGCGGATACAGATTCCTACAACTTTCATGAAGACCACTTTGCCAAATTCGGATTGTGGAAATGTCATATCGTCTAGAAAACAAATCCATACCTAAACCACCAAGTCCACTAAGTCATTAGTTGGCCACTAATTTAATAGTTAATTACCAAATGAATAGTTCTTCTTGGCCTATAAAAGGAGGCATTTGTCATACATTTAGGCATCTTGGTTTTCAGATCAAGATCATTTTCATGCTTTCTCTCTTCGTAATGTTCAAGTTTTATTTCATGTTTTATTTTCATTAATCTCTTGTTTATGCTTTTCATTTCCTTTACTACTCTTAGTTAACTTATATCATAATTATGTTCTGATCTTGTTAATTTATGTTCTTCTTCTCCATTATGACTAGCTAAGTTAATTATGTCAATGTGAAAAGGAAATTATGTTCTTCTTCTCCATTATGACTAGCTAAGTTAATTTATGTTCTTCTTGTTAATTTATGTTCTTCTTCTCCATTATGATTAATCTAGATTTGTATTGTATAACACTTGGTACAATAAATGCTTGATCCTTCATAGTCTTCGACCGACATCGTTGTTATGAGAGGAACTTGATTTGTTGTTAACATAAGTTAGCATCATGAATTCCTAACAATATTTAAAAGTATGGTGTTACTAAAATAAGATAATTAATATGATCATGTTAAAAATTTATAATGAACTATTAAGGATAAATCATTCGATTGGAACCTTCTTTGTGTGTGGTTTCCAATTAAGTAATAAAAAGAGTTTATACTATACTTATTTCTAATACCATTAGTGGATCCCCTAACCTTGACAACTATTTTTATTATTATTTAATCCTCACATTAATCTCACATCTCAAAGATCTCTTTAACTCTTCGTTACATTATATATATTATTTATAATTTATATAGTTGACCTCTCTGTGGATCGACCCCGGTCTTGCTGAGTTATTTATTACTTTGACACTCTTGCACTTGAGATAAGACATCAACTCTTTGATCGTGTCAAGATTTCATTCAAATCATATTTTGAACCATTTTCATACATATCATATCCTTGTAATGTCCTTTCCATTTTTTCCTCTTTCAACCAAATTAATTGCTACCATGTCCTTTAATATTCCTTTTGATTTCTTTATAAACATTATATGTATTCATGCTAGCATGACATTCCTCGTTTATCCTTATTTATTATATCCTTATCAACATCATTGATGTTCAATATTATTAAGGTGGATTTAAACTCACTCATTTATATTCACTTTTCCCAATTACATGTATGTACATTTATTTAATATGTAAACCTTGTGGGCAAAAAATCATAAATTGACTAGTTTTATGTAAAACAAAACAAATTTGTAACTCTCGATTGAGTTATTAGAAAATTCTAAAAATTTGCGTGGAGCCTTCTAATATGATGCCTTAGCTTGGGTTAAAATTTCATATTTTTTGGAGAAATTCAGAAATTTGACGAAAATTCACAATTTGACCACTTTTACGTTACTAGATGTAATTTTCAACCCAACCATCAGATTGAGCTGAAATTTTATGAGGGACCTTAAAATATATTGAATAAAATATGGTTAAAATTTTATGGGAGAGGAGGATGCTAAGATAGTTGGGCGATGGTTATGAAAGATAGAGAGGTCTATGGATCAGATAGCAATACCAACAGAGCTTTGAGTGGATTGTGCTACTCAACTGTTATCGGACAGAGCCCAGACATGGTGGGATATTGTTAAAGACAGATGGGCTGCTAAGGCACTTAGATGGAGGGATTTCAAGATAGAGTTTGAGAACCAATATTATTCCTGTCAGCATTGGAAGATCAAGGAACATGAGTTATTGGCTCTTACATAGGGAGATATGAAAATATTGGAATATGAGAGGTGGTTTCAGGACTTCTCTATATTTACTTCTGTTTATTTACCTACTGAGCAGCATCAGATTGAGAGACTCCAAGATGGACTTCGACAGGAGCTGAAGATGGGATTGGCTGCTTCGCAGTTTCCGACAGTAAGGGATTTTATAGAGGCCGCTCAGTCTCTAGAGGTTGTGGCAGCTGCAGGGCGGCGAGAAGGTGATGGAAAGGGTACTATGGGAGCAGAAAAGCGTAAGGAGCCTGCATCATTTACAAGGAGACCTCCTTTTCCAAAAAAGGGAAAAAGAGGACAATTTGGTCAGTTCAGAAAGAAGGGAGGAAATCTTGGATCAAGGGGTACATTGGGTAGACCTATGCAGAGCTCACAGGGAGGGTGGTCACTCCCACAGACTAGTTTTCTAGGAAGAGTCACAGAGGGCTCCAGGACGATTACTTATCCCCTTTGTGTGAGATGCGAGCGTAGACATCCTAGAGATTGCTCGGCTATATCTAACAGATGTTATATATGCAAACATGAGCATAGATAGAGGGATTGCCCCTATCTAGATGCTGCATGTTATCATTGTGGAGAGCCTGGGCATCGTAGGAGGGAGTGTCCTTAGAGGACTATGGGGCAAACTTAGAGACAAGGTTTTTCAGTACAAAGTCAGCAGCAGTTTGTGACCGTGGACAGGCTAGGTAGACCTGCTCAGTCTGGTACTAGTGCCATTCGAGGCCAACCTTGAGTACAGGGAAGGGGAGCTCGGGGGGGAGTTTTTTGTATGATCTAGAAGGATATGCGAGTTGCCACTGATGTTGTTGCATGTATTTTATTGTTAGAATCTCATCATGTATATACACTAATTGATCCTGATGCTACCCATTCCTCTATAGCTAGAAAATGGGAAGATAAATTGAAAGTGCAACCTAAAAGTGAAAAAAAGGGTAGTAATTAGTACACCTCTAGGGGAAACTGTACTTATTGAGTATGTTTACAAGGGTTGTCGGGTAAAAATAGGAGATGTCGACATGAGGGTAGATTTATTACCACTAAACTTATATGATTTTAAGATGATCTTGGTAATGGATTGGTTAGAACATTCAGAGCCCAAATAGATTGTTTTATTAAAAAGGTAACTCTATAAGATGAGGGTGGTAGGAGGGTAGAGTTTAGAGGAGAGAGAAATGTCATACCAATTAGTATAATTTCAATCATGACAACTAGGAAACTATTAAGAAAGGGATGTACGACTTATCTTGCCTATGTAGTAGATTTGGAAAAGAAAGAAATAGAGTTGGGTAAAATACCTGTAGTAAGGGAGTTTCCAGATATATTTCCAAGGGAATTACTCGGGCTACCACCTGAGAAAGAAGTAGAAGTTTTGATAGAAACACTGCCTGGAACAACACCAATAGCTCAGGCACCGTATCGAATAGCGCCTGCAGAATTGGTTGAATTAAAAATACAGTTGCAAGAATTGCTGGATAAAGGGTTTATTCGCCCTAGTGTTTCACCTTGGGGGGCTCCTGTGCTGTTTGTTAAAAAGAAAGATGGAACATTACGACTCTGTATAGATTATAGACAACTCAATAAAGTGACTATAAAAAATAAGTACCACCTTCCACGAATTGACAATTTTTTTTATCAGTTAAAAGGGGCGTGCGTATTTTCAAAAATAGATTTGAGGTCAGGGTATCATTAGGTGACGATAAAGGAGTAAGATATGCATAAAACAACTTTTAGAACTCGCTACGGGCATTATGAATTTATAGTGATGCATGTTGGATTAACTAATGCCCCAACGATATTTATGGATTGGATGAATCGGGTTTTTCGATCCTATCTGGATAAGTTTGTAGTAGTGTTTATTGATGATATACTAATATATTCTTCATCACAAATGGAACATGCATATCATTTGAGAGAAGTGTTAAAGACCTTAAGGAGAAATAAGTTATATGCGAAGCTAAGTAAGTGTGATTTTTGGCTGAACGAAGTGGTATTTTTGGGCCATGTAATATCGGAGAAGGGTATCTGTGTGGATTCGAAGAAGATAGAAGCAATATTGAAATGGGAAAGACCTATGAATGTGACTGAAATTCATAGTTTTCTGCGCTTAGCTGGATATTATAGAAGATTTATAGAAGGATTTTCCACGATAGCCTCTCCGATGACTCGACTAACTTGGAAGGAAGTTAAGTTTGAATGGTTAAAAGAGTGTGAAGCAAGTTTTCAAGAGTTCAAATCCAAGCTAACTTCAGCTCCAGTATTGGCTTTACCAAAAGGATATGAGGGATTTGTTGTGTATATCAATGCTTCTGGTAAGGGTTTGGGTTGTGTACTTATGCAGCATGGAAGGGTAATCACTTATGCATCCAGACAGTTGAAACCACATGAGATGAACTATCTAGTACAGGATTTGGAGCTGGCAGCAGTGGTGTTTGCTTTGAGGATATGGAGACATTATCTGTACGGGGTACAAGTGCTGATTTTTACAAATCATAAAAGTTTAAAATATTTGATGTCACAAAAAGAATTGAATATGCGATAAAGAAGATGGATGGAGTTGATAAAAAATTATGATTGTATTATTGACTATCACTCGGGGAAGCAAATGTGGTGACAAATGCTCTAAGTCGGAAGAATAAAGCTTTTATTAGTGGTTTACTAGTGCGAGATGATAGAGAACTCTTAGATCTAGGTGAGCTAAATGTGCATTTGGATGTGACTTCAGGAGGAATATTACTGGCAATGTTAATGCTACAATCTGATATAAGAAAAGAGATTCGAAAAGCTCAAGGTGAAGACCCTGAAGTGATGAAAGAAATGAATAATGTAAAAGTAGGCCAAGACTCTTTATTTTGAGTGTCAAAAGATGGGCTTATAGTTATGGGAAAAAAGAATATATTTACCTGATGATAAGGTTTTAAAAAGTGAAGTCTTAAAAGAAGCTCATGAGTCTAACTTGGCGATCCATCCATGGAGCATGAAAATGTATAGAGATTTGAAGGAGAGTTACTGGTGGCTAAAATGAAAAGGGAGATAGCAGAATATGTGGCCAAGTGTGCCATATGTCAGCAGATGAAAGTAGAGCATCAACAACCGACTGGAGAATTACAATCTCTTTCGATTCCAAAATGTAAATGGGAGAATATCACTATGGATTTTGTATCTGGGTTACCTTGCAGCAGGAAAGGACATGATGCCATATGGGTGATTGTGGATAGACTGACAAAGTCTTCTTTGTTTTTGCCTATGAAGATGAGAGATTCGGTTGAAAAACTAGCTCAATTATATATTAAAGAGGTGGTGAAATTGCATGGTGTACCAATTTCTATAGTTTTCGATAGGGATCCTCGGTTTACATCAAGGTTATGACCAAGTATACAACGGGCTTTGGGTACCAGATTGAATCTAAGCACAACTTTTCATCCACAAATTAATGGGCAATCTGAAAGGACAATTTAGATTTTGGAAGATTTGTTGCGGTCTTGTATTCTAGAGTTTGGAGGTTAATGGGAGGATCACTTACCATTAGTAGAATTTACTTATAATAATAGTTATCAATCTACTATTGGCATGGCACCATATGAAGCATTGTATGGAAAGAGACGTTGAACTGCAGTATGTTGGGATGAAGTTGGGGAAAGAAAATTATTGGGACCTGAACTGGTGTAGATCACAGTTGATAAGGTGAAAGTGATAAAGGAAAGGATGAAAGAAGCTAAAGACCGGCAAAAGAGTTATGCTGATAATCAACGAAGACCTCTAGAGTTTCAAATTGGAGATATGGTATTTTAAAAAGCTAAAATTTTACGAGGGACCTTAAAATATATTGAATAAATTATGGTTAAACTTTTATGATGAACGGAACTCAGTAGTGCTAACAAAAACAATAAGAACCGTCAAATAGAAGCAAAAGGACTCATTAAGGGTAAAATGGTCATTTGCCAATAAAAAATAAAACAAATCAGCTCTCCCTTCCTTTTATATGCTGCCGATTGAGCAGAAGCAGAATGGGAAAAGAAAGAAAAGAAAAAGCGAGAGAGAAAGAGAGAAAAGTAAGGAAAAAACATAAAAAACAAAATAAGAAAAGTGAGAGAATAACCTTGTAAACTTACAGAGTCCAACTTATAAATCACTAATCCAAGAAAGAATCAAGTGAAGGAAGGAGGAATTGAGAGAGGGAATATGACTAACCTTGGGAGAGAAGAGAAATTGGAAGAAAGTCAATTGGTAAGCATGAGAAGTTTGGATTTAATGTTTGATTTAGATGTTTTTAAGTTAGGAAGTAATTTCATGGAATTTTACTTTAATTTCCTTTAAATCCTTGATTCTTGAACTTAGGGTTCTTATGAGAATTTGAGGAAATTAGGAGGGGAAGGAAAAATGATGAAGTTTAAGAGGAATAATATGAAAACAAGTTGAAATAACAAGTAAATGAAGAAACATTTGGGGGAGGAAAAGAAAGATGACATTCGGCCACATGAAGGAAAGTGGAGGAATGAGTTTTGATGTTAATGTTTAGGAAAATATGTTTAATCATGATATTTGAAATATGTAAGAAAGACTAAATGAAGAAATAGCATTAAAGTTGAGAAAAATAAGTAAATTCAATTTAAAAGAGAATTGAACTAGTTAAAAAAAAAAACATGAAAACAAGATGTTTAGATTGTGTTTGAATATAGTTTAGATAAAATAAATAATATGATGTGATGGCATAAAGAATAGAAGGATTATTTGTTGGAGGAATTATGAACATAAAGTAAGAAAAGAAGTAACTTGAATTAAATATGTGGTTATATGTGAAATGATGATGTTATGTTTGAGAATGAATTTTTATCAGAACGAATTAAAAAAAAATTACGTGCTTTGCGTTTCGGCACATAAGAAAAATATTGATAGACTAATGATATAATGACATTTGATTGATTTAGGAGTTGTGTCTAGAGCTGGTTATCAGACAGGAGGCGTTGGGCCATCACGAGCAGAAAGTAGGTGATTAGTCACTTTATTTTGTAATTAGTAGTTTTCCTTAAATATCTATATTGTTTATTTAATTGATGTTGAAAGAATGAAGCAAATGAATAAATTGAGTGATTATTATAAATGAGAATTATTAGTAATTTATGTGAAATTACCGGAATTATTATTTTGCTAACAAAAAAGGTTAGCCGGATGCTAGATAATTCATATGGAATTATTGGATTGATTTTAGAAACCAAAATGGATTGGCCGGATTTCTTGGGTAATTAAGAGAATTACCAGGTTTATTGGTTAATAAAGAGGTTAATCGGATATGGGGTAATTCGTATGGAATTACCAGATTGATAGGCTAACAAAAGATGTCAGCCGGATGATGGGTAATTCAGATGGAATTACCGGATTTATTGGCAACCGAGGAGGGTTGACCATAATTGTGGTTAATTATATGAAAGTGTTAGAATTATTGGCAATTGAAAAGAGTTAGCTGGATATTTAAGTTTTGAAAAGATTATGTAAATTAATTGATTGAAGTTAGAAGTATTAAATTTCAAAGGTTATGAGTAAAATAATTAATATATGACTAAGATATTGAGTAAATTAATTAATGTGGTTATTTTTGAAACAAGTACACCACGAGGTGACGCAGATCGTTAGATATAAGATTTTTCTATTTATTAATTATCATTTTGGAATGTAATTTTTATATGTCTTTATTTTCTTTGAAAACCTTTGTATTGTAAAAATGAAATAGAAGATGTGTAGTATGTAATGGATGTATTATATACATGTATAGATGTTAGTATGTGATGCAACCATATTATTTGATAGTTTCACCCACATCTACCTAATGTTTTGTCCATGTTTTATATATAAAATGTCTTGATATTCTTTGTTTTATGTTTTGAAGGTACTTTTGGATGAAAGATGCAAA
>Ga0307518_10001867_pt1 | contig 15581 bp, 9 predicted proteins | sample 25_EM_MG_FD_203889 | JGI IMG/M metagenome (GOLD analysis project Ga0307518, IMG submission 203889) | Populus trichocarpa ectomycorrhiza microbial communities from riparian zone in the Pacific Northwest, United States - 25_EM | ecosystem: Host-associated > Plants > Roots > Unclassified | place...
AAAAAACTACCATCAATGTCACAAAAATATTAAGTCATAACTTAATTTACCAATTTTCTAGTTGTGTTAATAATGATTTAAAATACAAGATATCAATAATAACATATATTTAGAGGGTTTTAATAAATAAAAAAATAAAGATTAGAGACTTGAGAAGGGATTTCTTGTTTTTCAATCCCGGGATAGCTAGTTTTTGTTAGTGTTTGAGCCCTGAGGCCTCCCATGACTCCGTAGCCTAAAGAAAAATATAAACCAAGTCACCTAACTATATATGTCCACAAGAGTGGAAAACATACGGCTCAATCCAACAATGCAAGTGCCTTTTATTTTTTTAAATGGGATCTCAAATTAATTACACCCAAAATCAATAGAAACAATTAAGTGTCCCATTATTTTTAGAATATATATATAATTCTCTCATACTAAATATAAGAACAATATACAAGAACAGACAAACACAACTAGGTGTCTCATTATTCTTGAAATACACGAGAACAACAGACACAATTAAGTGTCCTGTTATTTTTAAAATACATAGCTCTCTCAGACTAAATTACACAAAGAACGACATACATAAACGGACATACGCAACTAAGTGTTGCATCATTCTTAGAATACACAATATATAACAATTGACACAACTAAGTGTCCTATTATTTTTAAAGTACATAACTCTCTCAAACTAAATACAAGAACAACATACAAGGAATGAAAGACACAACTAAGTGTACCATTATTCCAAATACATAGTAGCACATGGTACCTGATTAACAACACAAGCTTAACATCATACTTGTTGCTCTGAAAGCCTATAAATCTTCCTCAGCTTCATCGCATAGTTGTAGATCTTTCGGGGGTCAGCAAGAGACTTGGATACACCATCTTTCTGCATGCATCTCTTGCACCATGCAATCAGCTTAGGACACTCAGCCTCTATGCTAAAGTTGGCCATGGTCTCATAAGCATGAAACCAGCAATAAAAAGGGACTAAGGCAACATCCACAAAGCCCAGGGTCTCACCCCCGAAGTAAGGCTTGGCTGTTGGCTCCTAGCTCTCCTTCCAATAACTTGAGGCAATCGATAAAATCCTTCTTGGCTGCCTCCTGCTCTTCTCCTTCTGCTGTCCACATCATTTTCCCTTTCAGGTCATAAATCTACAGGTTCACATAAAGGCAGGGATGAAAAAAGTACACCATAAATCTGAGACATTTTGGACAATCAAAGTGGTACAAATATATATGGTAAATATATACTTTTCAAGTACAAAAAAAGAATCTAAAATAATTATGAGTACTGAATACCATTAACATGGTTAACCGTGTTTTCACAAGAGGTTTAACTCACTTATCAGTACCCTATCGAGTTTCTTTAATTCCAGTTTTAGCTGATAACAGATTTGGAAGAAAAACTATTAGTATCCATTAGGATATATATTAAAAATGGTAAGTAAAAAAATTATAATAAAAAATAATTAACATACCTTCTGGTCCACAAAATCAGCCCAAAACATAGACTGAGTTCTTTCATAAGGATCAGAGGGCAACAAAGGAGACTGCTTCCACGTTTCATCAATGTACTGAACAATATTAAGTGACTCACAGATTGGTTTGCCATTGTGAATAAGAACTGGGATTTTCCTGTGAACTGGATTCATTTCAAGAAGCAAAACACTTTTGTTCCTCAAGCTTTGTTCTTTGTACTCATACTTGACTCCTTTCTCTGCTAATGCTATCCTCACTCTCATCCCAACAGGGCTTGCCCAGAAATCCAACAGGGTCACTTGATCATTATCCATTGTTGAAGTGATGAAAAATGCTGTCCCCAAAAATGTCTTAAATATTTCCCTTCTTTCTTTTACTTGAGTTGTGTCTTGCATACATCAACATGTGTTGTGTTGAGAGTAGATGTATGTTAAATACAGATATTTTTTGGATCTTTAATTCAATAGCATTGTACAACCACTCATCGGCATTGCTCTCCGTACACATTCAGATGAGTGGCTGCATTACCACTAGTCTAAGATATCGATCAGCATTGCTTCGGTTTTCCCACCGCATTAATTATTGTATGGTGGACTGTGCATGTCATCAACCCTAGCAACAAGCAACAAGTGTAAGAGACTGTTTTTTTTCAAAAAAAACAAAATTAATTTTTTTAATTTTTAATTATATTTTTAAGATGTTTTCAAAGTTAATATTAAAAATAATTTTAAAAAATAAAAAAATCAAGCAAAAATCAACCGCTACTATAATACAAAACGATCATTAAAGATTTTGTAGTGAAGTTGCATTGTTCTTTGTAGCGTTTGATATTATAGTAATTGTTGTTTTTTAAAGTGTTTTTTATTTAAAAATAAAACAAGATAATTTCTTTTATTTTTAAATTATTTTTTTAATATCAATATATCAAAACAATTCAATAACATAAACAAATTTCAAAATTTTTCCAAACAAAGTTTGGGCCACGTTCTCTAACTCTACGTGTTTTGCATTGTTGATTTTGTGTTATTAGTCGTTTGGTTTGGTATGAAGAAACAATAAATTAATTTTTTTAATTTTTTTTATAATTTTAATATGTTGATATAAAAAATAAAAAAAAATAAAAAAAAATTATTTTATATATTTTTAAATAAAAAATACTTTTTTAAAAAAATAAGTGCAACTCAATTCTGAACTGTCTAAAAACGTTGTAAATTAAGGTGGGAGTATTGTATACACAATGGTGAAAGTAAAATTTATAATTAGGGGGGGGCATGAAAGAAGATAAGGGTTTTGTTGTGAAGTTGAAATCTATACAGAAAAAAATAAAATTCAGTTCTTCATCAATTTACAACTATTAGAAATATATGTTCAAGAATGAGTTACAAAAGAAGATATTTAGTGGTTAATGGTAACTTATACTTGTTGAGAATAATAAGATTAATGTTGAGAAGTTTTAAAGATTATATTTGATACGATTTTTGCAAATTAATTTATGTTATTTTTTCATTTATGAGTCATGAAAAAGTCATAAATATATCTGATTAGATATATTTTTTAATTAAATTAAAAGTTTATTAAATAAAAATTTGATTTAACCAAAAGTTGATATTTTTAACTTACACTACATATATTCTTTTTTAAAAAATTGATTTGAATTATTTTCACTGAACTTTCTTCTAACTCAAAGTTATTTTAACTTATGTTTACCATAAATCATTTATAAAAAATAACTTTTAAATTATAACTTAAAGTATATATATATAAAAAAAAAAAAGCAGAATTGGAATATGCATAAGTTAAAGGGACAAAATTTGAAGTTTTCCCTTAAAAATTACTGGCTCCACTCTCATGGGCGTAGAGCATCTTCATATTCCAGCTTCATTTTCCTTTGCACAGCATGAATTCAGTTGCCTATTATTGAGGAAACATGACCAAAATGGCAGGTGGCAACACAACAGTGTTACCTTTCTGCAAATGTCACACGCATGCATATGTTTTTTTCTTCTTCTTGGAAAGCGAAAAACAAGGGTCCATAAAAATGAAACCTTAAAAACCATTTTTCGCTCGTTGGCATTACCTTAATTTCTTCCTAATTATCAAATAAATTTCAAGCTTTCATTTTTTTTCTTCCTGTGAACATGATTTTTGGCAATGAAGGGAAACATTTTGTTGGACTTTAGGATTCAACAAGAAATCCCATTTGATATTTCCCCTAGTTATAACCATTAAGTATTGTTTTTTGTTGTCTATGTTAACAAGGACAGCTTTTTGATTGCTCTCTTCGGCTTGTTTTGGATTTTACTCAATTGGGATTTCATTGTTTTCATCAAAGATTTGACAAGAATGATGCAATCTTAGTGGCCTGGGGATTTATTGTTGAGAAGGTAGGGTGACAATGAGGGGGTTCGTAAGTGGATTTGTATTGCCTATGCTGCTCTTGGCAGGTTAGCACATTCTGTTGTCATGATCCCTTCTTTCTTAAGATAATTGTCATGCGTTAGTCTGCCATGTTCATCTGTTGTCAGGTAGATTTCTATATATGTAATGTTTGAAAGGGAAAAGCCATTCAGATATTTTGAAGTGGTTAAGCATTATACACCCATTGTGCCGTATCTAGTGAAATGTTTCAAGTTTCGAGAATTTTTTCTTTTGTGGGTTTACTCTTTGGCATTAGCTTTTGTTAGGTTGAAATGTAAATAGCAGGAAAAGTTTGCAACCTTTTGCTTTTTATGGGATTCTGCAGTCTAACATGCTTGTCAGGTGCCAATGTGTATAATTTGTGATTTATTTTTGTACTTAAGGTATTAGCTTAGGTGTTACTGGGTAACCTGTAAGTTGGTTCTGCTTCAGCACTCCATAATATGCCTAGTGCATCTTGTCAACTTGGTTATGTTCTTGTGCATAAGCAATTAAGCCTTTGTTTTGATTTATTCAGAAGAAACATTAGATACAAGGAGATAAAGAAATAAAGTAGCTATCTTCATACATTCAGCAAGAATTAGTATGACATTAATCAGAGGAGAAGTTTCCATCAAAGCGGGGTTACTTGTAGCCTTACATTTTTCGCTGGCAGTGGAAGACCTTGTCCTTTATTGATATCTGCTGAAAGTGGATGTAATAAGAGATCATCTGAAATAAAATGGTTTTGATTTTCTTTGGATTTAAACTGAAGGCTTTATTATAAATATAAACTATCAAACTGCGTTAGATTTTTCTACTTAAACCATGATGTCAAATGTGTTGAATGGGCATGATAAGATTTTAGATATTGAATTACTGATATTTCAATCTGCCAACTGAATTGGGCTATAAGCAGTTCTAATGGTAAATTTCCTGTCTTTTAAGTTTCATTGAGATTGAGTTTACATATATTTGGTGTTGTAATCTGCTCCTGCAAAGAGGTTTGGTGGTGCGCAATTCAGTCTTATTCTACCAGCTAAATCCTTCTCTCGTTTTCTTCCCTATTTCATCCAGCTGCCTTGTTCAATTGGAGTTTGATATCTCTGGCCGATCTGTTAGCCTTTCTTTTCATTCAGCATAGTGCACCAAAAAACGGTAAGCAATTGATGTTATATATGTTGTCTTGATTATCAATGTTGTCTCGTTGTGTTATATCACATATGGTTCCTGTTAGATAAGCCATGTCCAGCCCAGAGGTTCAAGTGATTAGGGCTTGAGCACCATGAGTGCTTTTAATGGTTATCAATCACATGAAAAGCCAGTAAGGCATTTTCTATGTTGTTATATTGGTTTTTTCTATTGCAATGGTATTGCAAGATATTGGTGTTACCAAATCTTCTTCCTCTTAAATTTGCATTAAAAGACATCCTTGCACTTACCATTCATACAGCTCTAGATTTTGTGAAGTGGCTGTGTATGGCAGCTGGTCTGTCCATGCCAGGACACAATGGTCAAGCATGCACATCACACACATATATGTAAAAGCTAATTCTATATTTTGAAAAGTTACTTCATCCTTTTTCTCCATTTTATCTTGTCCAGGGTCAATCTTTTTGTATATTTAGGTGTGCAAACTAAATGGTCCTCCATTCACTTTGTGCACCTGGTTGTGTGCTCTCTTGCATATGAAGTTGCCATTTTGTTGAGTGAATTGTTATGTTTCATGTGCTCAGGAAGATTATCAACCTCTCGGAAATTGTATTATGTTTCTTAAGTCATACTTTCCTCATTGGCTAATAGGCTTGCGATCTCGAAGACGATCCCTTGTTCCATGGTGTACTCTTACCCTTTCCTCACTGGCTATTCTTTCAAGTGCAACATTTCATATTATCTGGGCTATTAAGGGGGATGATTGGAGTGTTGCTGATGCTCAGTGGGTCAAGTTAGTTGGTTTCCGAAGGTAAGGTCTGATGCCAAAAACATCTTTTTATCTTTTTCATTGTAGGAACCCCTTCAATGCAGTTTCATGAAGACACATAGTTACTTCTTAAGCAAATATTCTTTACTATTGCAATGCTGTGGTTGCAGTGTTCAGACCTGGGGGTCTCCATCTCTGCTGTATTTTTTGGTAATCCACGTATTGGCAGCTTTTGCCGCAGTAATTGAAATCCACAGGAGCAGATTTGATCAGGTTCTATGGAATTCTCCAGAGATAACTATAGGTTTGTCATTGTAGACTAAACAATAGAATCTTCCTGAGTTGAGATGTGTTCTATCTTCTCTTTTTAAGCACAACTATGAAATATCTTTCCACTATGGTTCTCTAGTGATTTAGTTTGGAGACAGCTTTTCTTGAGCATTTATGTGATCAGGTTTGCAAACAAATAGTAAAATATGCTTCAACTTCAGCACTTGATTCATCTTACCCTCCCAAATCTCCATTTGATTTCCTATTTTATTTCAGCCTTGTGTAATTAGGTACTATAGAATCATTTTCCAGAACAACTTCTCTTGTCCAAAATCAACATGTTTGTCTGAAGAGAATCCTTTTCCCTAGTTTATTGAGTTGCCAGAGTCATTGCATCTGAATCATTGAAACATTTGCAAGGTTCCATCCTCTGGCCAATCATATAATCGCTTGTAATGCCCAGATGAATTTCTCCAACTATATTTTTTATTCACAATTAATTGGCTTGAGCATAGATTATTCTTCATTTGTTAAATTACTATGCCCTCAGGTGTTGATTTTGGATTATTTCTTTTGATCCTTGGAAGGTTCTCATCTCAGGGTTTTATGCTGCTTATTGTTGCCTGCTGTACAGTTGGTTGTGGGAATTAGTCACCCGTCTTGGGCATCTTTACCATTTTTCATTTGTAGCTGTATTGGACTAGTCAACTGGTCTCTAACAAGCAACTTTCTGGGCCTATTCCAGTAAGTTTCATACACTTAGCTGACTAATCTTAGTTGTTCTTTTGAATGAAATGTCAGCTTGACTGATTTACATTAATTTGTATGGGTTTGAAGGTGGTGGAGGTATCTTTTCATTTATGCAGGCTTGAACATTTTCCTGCTGTATGTATACCAACTTCCCATCGAGGTTTCTGGGACGATTGAATGTGTAGCTGGTTTCATTGGTCTCTATAAAATACCTGCACGACCAGAGCTTTCAGAAATTTGTTCTGGTCTTTCACTTCTACTTTTCTACATTATGGTGAGTGGAACTTGTTTCAAGTTTATATAAATTTAAAAGCAGATTTCATAATATCTGATTGCTATGATTTAGACCAAACTTATTGTAACTGCTGATTTGCAATGCTGGAATTGCATGTGAATTCTTTGGAAGCAGAATGCTAAAAAAGCAACAAGTATATGCCTCTTAATCTACTCAAAAATATATTTTAGCGCTACACAAGACAATTTCTCGTTTCTTTTTCTTGTTCATATGGGGGTGCTTCATTTCCTTAATCACAACATTCACTGACATTCTTTCCATAACAGCTATCCTGGATCAGATGTGATCTGACAGAAATGAATTTCATCATGTCAACAAGAGAAAACAATTTGAATGAGCGATTGCTTCCCCTTAAGCATTCGTTTTTCATTTCTGAATCGAGGTAATTTGCTGTGCTGCTTTATAATATGAACTTTCTGTATGGCTTCAGCTTAAGCCTCGACAATTTTTTTATGGTACTTGATGCTTTTCTTTGTTCCTCATCTTTATCCTAGATCTGGTGCAAGGAACACCAATGTGTTGTTGAGAGGAGCAGTTTTCCGGACCTTTAGCATTAACTTTTTTACTTATGGTTTTCCGGTAGGCTTTGGCATTAACTCTCTCTTTTTTTCCATCTTCTTTTCAGAAATAATTCATCTTGCAACTGATTTGTACTATTCTTTAGTTGGTTTCCTTACTTAATACCTTTTTGTATCACCCGTGACAGATTTCCTTGTTTGCTCTGTCATTTTGGAGTTTTCATTTTGCAAGTTTATGTGCATTCGGACTACTTGCTTATGTTGGTTACATTCTATATGCATTCCCTTCACTGTTCCGCTTGCACCGATTAAATGGTCTGCTGCTTGTTTTCATTCTCCTATGGGCCACCAGCACCTATATCTTCAACGTGGCATTTACAGTCCTAAATAAGAAAATGTGGAAGGTATTCTTCATTGAGTGCATACTTTATGTCCTGTTTTCACAATCATTAGAGATTACTGTAGTAAGATCTTTTGAACATGTTTTCAGGATGTGGAAATTTGGGAAACTATTGGCTTATGGCATTACCCGATTCCGGGATTTTATCTCCTTGCACAATTTTGTCTTGGTGTCCTTGTTTCTTTGGTCAATCTGGTGAACAATTCTGTTTTCCTCTACTTGTCAGATGAGGATAGGGAGCTTTCAAATCATGATTTTGTAGTTGAAGGTGAGGAAAGGAAATAGTCTTACTGGACTATTTGCACCAATTTAGTTGATTTCTGCAGCTGCATGGATTCACTTTGGCTGGACTGTTTCGATTCCTTTATAGCACGGTTGTTTCCTTTTCAGTTGACATTGTTTCTTCCTGGTACCTAGATAGCACGAAATAATAATTGTTAGAAGAAAACTGTAGCAGCAGTGGTTTCACACTATACAAGAATAAAAGTTAAGAGGGACACAAAATTCTAGAGAACTTTTTGTGGATTAGGAACATTTCCTTTCTTTCTTGATTATATAGCCACCCCTTGGTCCTTACTGTAGCTACACTGACACATCATAAGTCATGAAAGTTTAGAAAGGGTAAGAGCATAGCATGTGGATGTGTTCACTTGATGCTGTCTTTCTTCACAGTTGATTGGAATTCAAAGATATAAATTTCGTGAATTTCTTTTTGATGGTTTTCAGTTTTAGTTTAGTTATTCTTGGAATAATGCCATGGTTGTGGGCCATAATTTCAGTTGCATTTACATTTCAGAGAGTGAAGAAACCAAAGTATTGATTGTTGCTACAATAGCATGGGGACTTCGCAAAAGCTCCCGTGCTATAGTACTGTTGCTGATATTTCTTATTGCATTGAAACCAGCAGGCTTCATTCAATCTGTATATAGTAAGTTGAAGTAACGCTTCTTATTCATATATGTATCTATGTGATTCACTTTTCACACGATGCTAAAAACATTCTTCATAGGTGTGAAATTCTTTGAGTACATCCAACTGTTTCGCCGATATTTGTCATTTTCTTCTGGATATTTTAGTGCATTGTGTTATGATTTGACAATTTCAGTAGACAATGTACTAACCCTTGCCAATTTCTGCTTCATGAATCAGTGATTTTCTTTCTGATATATCTGTTAAGCCACTTGATCAGCAGAGAGATACGCCAATCCCTGGTTCTTCTATGTGAGGCACATTTCGCAATGTTGTACATTCTCCAGCTTAAACTGATATCAGAAGTCTTGAAACAGAAATTCTCATTTACTACGGAACTTCTTTCACAATTAGGTAAACAGTAGATTTTGATACTTGTTATTTAGGCTCCTCATCTGAGTTTCTTTGTACTGCCTCCCTTCTGAGTGCACGCAATCATTTATGTTTGTTTGTTGATGCAATTTATAAATATCTTATCTTTCATTAATTGCTGTAGGTTTTCTTAGTCAAACTAGCACTGGGGATTTCTTGAAGATCATAGCGCTTGCATGCATTTGTACCATCCATAATCATGGATTTGAAATGTTGTCCTCATTTTCAGCAGTTGTGCAGAATACTCCTTGCACTCCAATTGGGCTTTCCATCTTGAGAGCTGGTCTAATCAAATCGGTTCTGTTATCAATTCATACATCAAGATCCAGACAGAACCACGATAATAACTCCTCTCATGGTATATAACTCATCCATTGTTAAAATATTTTTAAAAATGATTTTGGTTTTTGCTTTATGACTATTCTAAAATGTGCAAGTGTTTCTGATACTGGCTACCATCTATTTTTACTGATGAGAAGGCTTAAAACTAAGTTTAAACCTTAGGGAGATGTTAATAAATATTAGCATCAGAACCTCTGACATGATATGGTGAGTTTCCAGTGCAAAGATTATTTCTGTAGCTTTTCTGATTATTTTACCATGTTGCCTTTATTAATTTTTAGACTTCTAACATGATCCTGTTTGACCATGCCTTTTAATTCCTCTGTTGTGAAAACTCTATCAGGTTTTTAATATATTTTTCTTGTTCAGAGAAAAAGATAGTATCATTTCTCAATGCAATTGGACAAAAGTTTCTTTCAGTATATCGATCATGTGGAACCCCCATTGCCCTTCTGACAATTCTTCTTTCGGTGTACCAAGTAAGACCTAATTTTATTTCCTTTGGCTACCTGTTCTTCCTTCTACTGTGGGTGATTGGAAGACAACTTGTGGGGAAGACAAAAAAGCGCCTTTGGTTACCACTGAAAGTTTATGCAGTTGTGGTGTTTATTCTCATTTATGGCTTGAGTGTCTTCTCCAGTTTTCGCACATGGTTGTCCAGGATGGTTGATGTTTCTTTTGCCTTTGCATATAAACCAGAAGCTTCCATTTTGGAAAATATATGGGAGTCCCTTGCTGTGTTGATTGTGATGCAACTTTATAGTTACGAGAGGAGGGAAAGCAAGAACTCACAATCACGTTATGTTAATGCACCAAAAAAATGTTCCCTTATATTTATGAAACGTCTTCTGATCTTGCACAGTGAGAAGATATTAAGTCTTTCCCTTTTCTATGCATCTCTGTCCCCTTTAAGCATATTTGGTTTTCTATATCTTGTTGGCTTGGTTGTTTGTTCAACTTTACCCAAGTCTTCTAGGAGCCCATCAAAACTGTTCATCGTTTATTCAGGACTTCTTGTGATGATTGAGTATCTTTTCCAGTTATTCATTGACCAGGACAAAATTTTCTCTGGTCAAAAGCAGTCTTCTCTGTTTCTTTTCCTTGGATTGCAGCTCTACAAGCCTTCGTTCTCGGGTCTAGAATCAGGCTTGAGAGGAAAAGTTTTGGTTATTGCTTCATGTATACTTCAGTACAATGTCTTCCGTTGGTTGGAAAAGAGACCGTGCAGTTTTGGAAATGTTAGAAAAGGGGAGGAGCCTTGTGCTTTGTTTGGTACATCAGAAGAGGTCTCAAGTGAAACAACAGAAAGTAAGCTATCAACAGCTGCTAGCGTCCTTTCAGCTAGCGTCCTTTCAGAAAAAAGAAAAGACGCAAGACGCAACTCATGGCCATCTCTCAGCACTTTTGTACCTCAGGGGCCAGATCCTACATCCTATGAAACTGGGGTCACTGAAAGCTACACACAAAAATATTTATGCGTCTCTGGAAGTTCCAGAGGTGGCCATAAGTTGAATAGAAAGAGGATTCGTATCTTGAGAAAAGAGAGACTTCACATGCAGATTGCTACTTTAAAAGTGTTCCTGAAGTTTTGGATAGAGAACATGTTCAATGTCTATGGTCTTGAGATTAACATGATTGCATTACTTCTTGCCAGCTTTTCCGTGCTAAATTTCATCTCTTTGCTCTATGTTGCATCACTTGCTTCTTGCATTCTGCTACCTCGGGGCATCATACAAAAACTGTGGCCCAAATTTGTGGTCTTATTTGGTTCTGTTATAACCCTTGAGTACTTGGCAAGTTGGCAGACATCCTGGAAACAACATGCCCTAGGTGATGTAGAGGTGCCTTGCAATGACTGTTGGAGAAGCTCCGATATGTACTTCAACCGTTGCAAAAAATGCTGGTTAGGTATCCAATTCCAGAAACTTGTTACTTTTTTACACATCATTTTATCTTTCCTTGCATCACTGCATTTAAAAACTGTGCATTCCAAGTGTTTCACTTTTAGCAAGTTGATCGTTTTTTTATGTTATAGATAAAATGGTGTTGCTGCAGCTCTCAAAAGGTTTCAATGATCTGTTAGAAAATTCGACCAGTCTCCAATTTATTTAGTTGTCCATAGATACATTTAGTTAAAATGCTTTGTTTTGGATTTGGTTGTCTATGGCCAATTTAGATTTCATTTCTCTGGCTTACATTGAAGGAACTAAGCCTATCTTACCCTTTCATATTTAAGCTACAGATTTTTTGGTTTATCGATATCAACTTAATGTCATTCTTTTTTTTCTTTTTACGACCCATCAGTCTCTTTTATTATGAAATCTTGAAACCACTTTACAGAATCAGCCCATGTCTTTAGATGCCACAAATAGGAAATGTATCACTTGACTTCCACTTGTTCTTCAGAGGAATACAGAAAACTTGCCTCCTTCCATGGAGCAGATCTATGGCTAAACCATGCACATTCTCTTCAATTCACTCTTCTCCTTTTACTCTTTCACACACACACACACACACACACATGCATACATCCCTTCAGAACATCCTGTCTACTTTTTTGTCTATTGAGCCATCTCTCTCAGATGTTAAAACTTCACAAACAAGGTGCTTTTTATCAGGAACCTTGGTCGATGATCCTCGAATGCTCATCAGCTATTATTTGGTTTTCATGCTATCATGTTTCAAATTTCGAGCTGATCGCTTGTCCAGTTTCTCAGTGTTAGAGACATATCAGCAAATGATGTCCCGTTACAAGAATTCATCACTGAGTGACCTCTCATTTGAAACAAAATGCTTGTGGACTATTCTTGACTACCTGAGGCTTTATAGTTATTGCCACTTGCTGGATCTTGTTCTTGCTTTGATTTTAATTACAGGGACACTTGAATTTGATATTCTACACCTTGGATATCTTGGTTTTGCTTTGGTTTTTTTCCGTATGAGGCTTGAAATACTTAAGAGGAAGAATGAAATCTTCAAGTTCTTGCGGATGTACAACTTCGCTCTTATTGTTCTTTCTCTTGCGTATCAATCCCCTTTTGCTGGGGACTTCTGCGAGGGGAATTGTGAAACAATTGATTACATAAGTGAGGTGGTTGGATTTCATAAATATGATTATGGGTTCCGAATTACTTCCAGATCTGCCCTTGTTGAGATTATCATATTTATGCTGGTAGCACTACAGTCATTTATGTTTGCAGCCCAGGATTTTGACCATGTGTCTCGGTATCTTGAAGCAGAGCAGATTGATACCATAATAAAAGAGCAAGAAAAGAGGGCCGCTTGGAAAACTGCACAATTGCACCAGATCCGTAAATCAGAAGAGCAAAAGCGCTTGCGTAATTTGCAAGTGGAAAAGATGAAATCAGAAATGCTTAACCTTCAAACCCAACTTCACAGCTTAAATACTTGTGCGAATTGTGGTGACATTCAAAATGAAGGCATTAGACGGCGGAGAAATAGTTCTCTAAATGCAGATGCAGGGAATAGCATCCTGGAGAATCTGGAAATCAATTTTAGGAAGCAACCAGTTAACTTGAGTTCTGATTTAATATATTCTTTTGATATGAATGAGTCTCTTAGAAGTGAAAGATTTGGAAGCTCATCCGCAGTGAACTCTAGAAATCATTCAATGGATTTTCTTGGTGACGTCATATTGTTAAATAATAGAGCTGCTAGTTATCAGTGCTGGGATTCACATAAAAGGGATGGAGAAAGGTTCCGAGTAAAGACAAACCCACTAGTCTCAGTAGTGCATCTGTTCAGTGATGGTGTTTCTCAAGCAAAATCTGTTGGTAAGATGGCTGTCTCCAACCTTGTGACTTTCTTTAACATAAAACATGAAGAACCTGATTCAAGTGATGATTCCTCTGATGGTGATGTGTACTATGAGATAGAGAATCAGAATATAGGTTCTGAACCTATTGAACGAGCATTTTCCACACAATCTGATAGTGTGCAGACTACTTCTGCATACCGGCAAATTCAGATGATCCTCCTTTACATGTGGGAGCAAATGCGATCAAACAATGATATTGTTTGTTACTGTTGCTTTGTCCTAATATTCCTATGGAACTTCAGTTTGCTGTCAATGGTTTATCCTGCAGTCCTCTTCTTGTATGCACTCTGTGTAAATACTGGTCCACTTAGCATGTTCTGGGTTATTATGCTGATTTACACTGAGATGTGTATATTTGTTCAATATCTATATCAAATCATCATCCAACACTGTGGATTGACCTTCAATATTAGTTTGCTTCAGGAATTAGGATTTCCTACACATAAGATCTTGTCATCTTTTGTAATCAGCAACTTGCCTCTTTTCTTGGTCTATTTATTTACTCTCCTACAAACCTCCATAACTGCAAGAGACAGAACAATTACTGATGCCCGCTCTCAGAAAAGAAGAAACAATTTCCAGGAAGAGGTGGTTCAGGGTTGCATGATGAGAATAGAAACGCTGCTTTTGTCTGCTAAAAATGTTCTGAAGCGGCTGATTAGAAGTCTGTTCAGGTATTGGAAATCTCTCACACAGGGAGCAGAAACTCCACCTTACTTTGTACAAGTGTCAATGAAAGTTGATGTGTGGCCTGAGGATGGCATTCAGCCAGAGAGAATTAAATCAGGAATAAACAAGCTGCTCAAGGTTATGCATAATAAAAGATGCCAGAAGAAAAATCATTTGCACTCAGTCAGCAATATCCGTGTCCAAAGCATTGAAAGAAGTCCTGAAAATGATAATATTGCTCTGGCTGTTTTTGAGGTGCTTTGTGCCTCTCCCTTGACAGGATGCACCAATGTGGATCTTTACAAATCACTAACTCCAGCAGCTGATGTAGCCTATGAGATTCTAGAAGCTCAACGCGCTGGTATTGTTAAGGAAATAAGATTTCCTTACCCAATACTATCAGTGATTGGCGGAGGAAAAAAAGATATTGATCTTTATGCCTACGTGTTTTGTGCAGATTTGGCTGTCTTCTTCTTGGTAGCCATTTTCTACCAATCAGTCATAAAAAACAACAGTGAATTTCTTGAAGTTTATCAGCTTGAAGATCAATTTCCAAAAGAGTTTGTTTTTATCTTAATGGTAAACCTCTTTCCTTATGAGACAGTGTTGATATTGCAGTGTAATCCAAAGTTACAGTTTTATCAATTCTCCATGTAGAATCAAAGGTTGGAAGAGGTCAATTTAGAGTCGCCCCATTGTACACAGACACACATGAATATATGGAATATGTATGTGTAATTACTATCATGGAACTATCAACAGAACCAATGGCACCCATCATTTTCAGATTTTTGTGAAACAACTATGTATCGATTTTCATCATTAGCAGATTAAGTTTCTGTAAAAACCCCAGGCTCTTAAATCAGTTTGTTTTGATAAATGACACACATGCTCTTTCCAAAGTGATTTTGTCACATAAAGTTCAATCTGTAATTTAGTTTCCCCCCTAGTATTTTTTTCATGCTGTGAGCAGACTCGACAATGTGAATTCAGTTTCTTGTTATTTTTCTCCTATGAATCTTTGGTGCCAATATATTTTTCTGAAGGACATCAAATGGTTTCTTCTTGCAGGTGATCTTTTTCTTAATTGTGCTCGATCGTGTTATATACCTTTGTTCATTTGCCACCGGAAAAGTCCTCTTCTATCTCTTTAATCTTGCTCTCTTCACATACTCAGTCACAGAGTATGCTTGGTACACAGAGCCACAACATAGGCATGCTGGAAGATTAGCCCTCCGAGCTATCTATCTCACAAAGGCAATTTCTCTGGCTCTTCAGGCAACACAAATACGATTTGGAGTTCCACATGAAAGCACTTTGTACAGACAGTTTTTGACAAGTAGTATCTCACGAATTAAC
>Ga0307518_10001868_pt1 | contig 15575 bp, 13 predicted proteins | sample 25_EM_MG_FD_203889 | JGI IMG/M metagenome (GOLD analysis project Ga0307518, IMG submission 203889) | Populus trichocarpa ectomycorrhiza microbial communities from riparian zone in the Pacific Northwest, United States - 25_EM | ecosystem: Host-associated > Plants > Roots > Unclassified | place...
GGGCTCATAACCTGTTGAAGCAATACCTATGTACGTAGAGGAACTGCTACTCCTGCTCACCTGTTGTGTGGAGGGGACAAGCTGAGATGATAGCGGTAGCTGGTCAAGAGCTGTTATATTATATAAGTGATGAATGCTGTTTATATACAACAAACATTGTGACGCGTGACTGTGACGCGTGACGTGTGACATGTAACATCTACTCTAAAGAGGACTATTACTAAGTCTACTCTAAAGAGGACTATTACTAAGTCTACACTAATATGGGTCGCAGTCTTGTGCGCACTTCGTCGACGGTTTACGCCGGGTGCACGTGCGACTTCAACAAAAGGCACTTCTAGACGAGCACTGCCGCATTGTCACTGCTGAACCCCCTGCGATGCAGCATGCCCCCAATTGTCGAAATCATGAAGGATGTGCCGAGGATTGGTGGGCGGTATGGTGGAATGGAATGGGGCGACTTCTTCTTGATGCAAGGAACCCACAGCCGTTTGATGACGCGTTCAAACGCTTCAAGAGCTTAGAGTTTGGTCGGGTTGCTGATGATTGCAAGAATGTGATGTTTACGTGAGTGATGGGCATAAACATACCTCGTCTCCATGCGCAGAATTTTGTTGACAGTGTTCGCGATCGTCTTGTTAAGAAACTCATAGGTACATAAATCAGAGTCGGTTTAACATTGAACCTCTCGTTGATTTCTAGTGTACATATGTTCTATCGTTGTGATTATCTGTCATATACCTCATTGTTCAGATAGACACTTTTGACTATAACTTCTCATGTCACCAGTTGAGAGCATATAAATTGTATATTTCACGCAGTATTATGCAGGCAGGTGTGGTGAAGTAGAAACACGGGGAAGGGGGGGAAACGCGGCGGGTTGTGTGAAGTGAGATTCAGTAGAACGCAGGGAAGGGGAAAGCGCGATGAAGGGAAAGGTTGCGGTGAAGTAGAAACGCGGGAAGGGGGGGAAAACGCGGCGGGTTGTGGTGAAGTACGGTTCAGTAGAACGCGGGGAAGGAAAAACGCGGCGAGACCAACGCAGGAAAGGAAAAAATGGGGTGGGAAAACGGGGTTGGCGCGGCAAAAATAAATGTGCAGATATCATGCCATATTTGAACGAGTCCACAAAGTCCAATCTACTCCCGAATTATTCCGGTGAGCGCTAATAGGGTTCTGCCTCTTTTGCTGATGCCCGCGGCCGGCCTCGTAGGATGCCGTTAGACCTGCGGCGCATATAAACTCCAGACGAAGCTTTGGATGATGATGGCATAATATCGATAACTCTCCCCGCGATGTTGGCGCGGTGGAAGTTCTTCCTGCCGTCCGCAGGACTCTTCTTCTCAGTCGTTCCAAGCTCGCAGGTCCGAGTCGTTGACTTTCAGGTAGCCCAACCACCGCCAGTTCCCAGAGACGCAAAGACGTGCACCACAAAGATCCTCGAGTGAGTACACGAAAGATACGCAAAACGAGTTTGTAGATTTGAGCGACCATGCCCGCAGGCGCACGTTTGGGAACTCCTACTACAAGTGCGTTGACCGTCAGTAGTCGTTTATGAATCAATGATCCTACATTCTCGACAGGCCAGAGATCGTACAATATACGTGAGCTCCTAGATCTAGTTGCTCAGAAACTGAGGCTCTACTAACAGTAAGAATTGAAGCCCACCGACGAACTGTGGCGAAGCCGGTTCATGGGCAGCAGTCACCCTGGACTTCACAGTCACGTCCAGTGGTACCCAGTATGACCGCCTTGCTGTATTTACGTTCCAGCACACAGAGAGTACGCGTTTTCCATTGTCAGTTAACATGACGCGCGTGGGTTCACGCTTCTCGAACAGTCTGGCGTACTTCGACACCCGAACCCACGCACGACGGCATCATCTGGACGTACACCAAAGACGTGACGCGCTACATTCCGCTCTTTTCGAAACCCGGCCCATTCCTTCTTGAGCTTGACAACATCGTGACCGACAAGCTGACAGGGCAATACGCCAGTGCGTAATTTCGCGTACTAGGGGAGCTCTACGCTTCATGTACATGTATGTATTTCTGACATCTGTGTTTCCAAAGCAACTTTATACGCGACCTTTTACGCGGCCTCAGAGGAGCATCCTACAGCAGGACAGTCGAACTTGATCGTACCCATCTCGACCTGGTCCGATACTCTAGCCAATGACGCGTCCGTCCCCCCTGCGTTCTCTGTAAGTCTTCTGCGTTCCGTCGTCGAAGAATCTCCCGCCTACGTCGTTCTAGCTGAACGTCACGCTGCCTCAAAACACGGTCGAGATCTATGCTGAGCTTTCTGCTTCAGGAAACGCACAGGAAGAATTCTGGGTGTGTTATCTTGGTCACATCATGCTCTCCCACAGCTCGTTAATAGACTTTTAAAGTACAGTAACGCTGCCAACGACTACTTTGGTAATTTGCCTGCTGGCACCACGTATGGAGGAGGGCCTTTTCGCGAAGTGCGTTTGCTCGTGGATGGGCAACTCGCAGGTGTTGCTTTCCCCTACGCTGTCATATTCACCGGTGGCTTCAACCCCGCGGTATGGAAACCAATCACGTCCTATGGCGCTATCGATCTGCCGACTTACTTCCTTGATCTGACGCCGTTCGCTCCTGTCTTCGCGGACGGACTTCCCCACAACGTCTCAATCGATGTGGTGTCCGCAGAAACAAACCATACTATCAACTCGAACTGGTACGTCTCGGGACTGCTGCAGGTCATCACACACCCTTCTGGGAAGCGAACGACGGGTCAGATGATCGCATATGATTCCCAGCCGTACGCGGACACGCAGACTTATGGCAGCGTGAGTCCATCCGATGTCAACATCACTGTGACAGCCCAACGGCGGCTCCGCATCGACTCTCTCGTGATCAGCGGGGATGGAACAGAGAATCACGTTGTGTTTGAGCAGTACTTGGATTACACCAACACGCAGTATTACTTGAATGACTCCAATACCCAAGTAAGTATTTGCCAGGACCGGCGTTCTTTTCACAATTTATACATCTCTGATGCGTGTAGAACGTTGCCCAGATCTCCTCTGGATCAGTGAGATCGACTCATAATGGAGTTCCTGTCGTTGTCGACAACTTCGAATACCCGCTATTCATTAACATTACCTATTTGGACGTTTCCAAGACATTCATGTCGTGTACGTTCCCCCACTGAGTCGCATCATGGCAGACAAGTTAACCGCACTAATCACTTGCTGGATCAGTCCTTACGTCATTCGATCTTTCCTACAACAGACAACTCCTTCCCGCTCCTTTCATTCTCGGCACTGATATCACAGAACGCCAACTAGCGAGTAAGTCTTCACTTGCGTGTGAGTTTTCTGGAGTTTGATCCACAACTGCTTCAGCTGGGTTCTTTGCCATCTCACCTGGTGGAAACACTGGCAGTGGTAACAACAACAATACATTTTCTTACGTGGACAGCCAGCTCAACACCTACAGTCGCGTGGTTGATGTTGTGCTCAACAAAGTCGTCTACGACCAGCAAAGTGGTTCCCTTGCCCCCAGTTCATTTAGCACAATACAAGATGGTCCCTACTTGTTCCCACTACCTCCAGTGAAGCTACCTGGTGGTCTCCAGTGGTTGTGACACAGTTGCCCGCTGTACATATATCGTGCGGAATCCATCTGATGAAGTGCGGTGTGTAAATTTATGCAATAAGCTACGTAACAGATGCTCGAAATCTCCTGGGGGTTGAACAGAATTCTCTCCTCCAAAGGAATAAACATATACAGGTCGTGAAATGGCGTTCCTTGAACCATATCGAGACAGCTCGTCATGCATAAACATTGGGTGAACCTAAAGACGACATTCTCGCTCCATTGCACCACAGATGAACCCATTTAGAAAAGCCCGACGACGCGTCCTGTCTCTGGATCCAGTCCAACTTCCCAGAAGCCTAAAACATTTTACATCAGGTCGATGAATGACAAAGGGATCGATTAGTAGTTTACCTGGGCGTGTGCCGAGTCCGGGCATGGTTTGCATGTCACCGAGAATGGGGTACAGGAAGCCAGCACCTGCTGAAAGGCGGACAGCCCGAATCGGGACCGTGAAGCCCGAGGGTGCGTTCTTGAGTGAGGGGTCATGCGAAAACGAGTACTGGGTCTTGGCCATGCAAACTAGAAAAAGGCCAGGATAAGAATTGTGATAAAAAATGCCCAAGTGAATTTATGACGAACTCGGTAGGTTCCTGTAGCCTTGCCGAGTGTAGGTATCGATTTGCTTGCGGGCCAGCTCGCTCAACTCAATGCCTGATGCGTGGTATATCTCCTTGCATACAATGTTGATCTTTTCATCAATGGGGAGGTTGACGTCGTAGAGGAACTCGAAGTTCGACTCGCCCTCACAAGCTACGACGACGGCTTCAGCTAGCGCACTGGCACCTGCACCACCCTCTGCCCAGTGGCTGCTAATGACGGCAGCATCGGCACCCGCAGCAAGCGCTTCCTGTCGCACCAGTTCGAGCTCGGCAGCCGTATCAGTACTTTTAGACGATGATGAGCACTCGAATAAATGCCACAAGACGAAACACCTTACGAAAATCTGTTGATTCCTACAATGGCCTTGAGGCCAAACTTGCGTGAGTTTTGGATATGTCTCGCCAAGTTCTTGCATCCCTCCTTGAGGATGACGAGATCTTCTTTGGTATACGTATCTGCCAGTGGCTTTCCAGGAGTGACCTCTGGACCACCACCGTGCATCTTGAGGGCACGGGTCGTTGCCACGATGACAACCGCGTCAGGCTTGAGACCGCTCACTCGACACTTGATGTTGCAGAACTTCTCCATGCCCATATCCGCACCGAAGCCACCCTCCGTCAGGACATAACCAACGCGGTCGGAAGGCTCACCCGGTTCCGTGCCTGCAAGCTTGAGTGCGACGCGATCAGCGACGATGGAAGAGTTTCCGTGTGCGATGTTGGCGAAGGGACCAGCGTGAACGAATACAGGGGTACCCTCAAGTGTTTGCATCAAGTTGGGCTTGACGGTGTCCTTCATGAGGACTGCAAGTGCGCCACCGACGCCAAGATCATCAGCCGTGATCGCCTCTCCTCGTTTACTTGTTGCGACTACCATCCTGCCTAGCCTCTCCCTCATGTCCGCTAGGTCAGTAGTCAAAGCAAGGACTGCCATACATTCGCTTGCGACCGCAATGTCGAATCCAGCTTCACGCTCGTGGCCTTGTTCTGTTGGATTGCGGCCAAGGGTGACTTTGCGGAGGAAGCGATCGTTAGTGTCAAGGACACGGTTCCAGGTGATGGTCTCTGGGTCGATGTCCAGACGAGCGAAACGGTTAATTTCCTCGGGGGTGAGGTGGCTAGGTTTTGCCTTGTGAATGCCAAGCTTCTGGAGACGCTTGAGCATCAGCGGTGCAAAATGACGCTTCCCCTTTTGAGTGGGAACGAGGCGACTGTAGAGGGCCTTGTCGGTCTGTGTGGCTTCGTGGAACATGCGAGCATCAAGAGCAGCAGCTAAATGACTGTTAGTGAAAGGGGTGGTCGTGAAGGAGCTCTATGTACCAAGCAGGTTGTTGGCAGCTGTGACGGCGTGAATATCACCAGTCAAGTGGAGGTTGAACTGCACTAGTCAGATGAAAGCTCGGTTGAGAAATGGCCTGGTCATACCTCGTCCATGGGGATGACCTGACTGTATCCGCCTCCGGCAGCACCACCCTTGATACCAAAGGTTGGCCCTTGACTGGGCTGACGTACACAGGCAAAAGCGGGGCGACCCAGATGCGCTGCCAACGCTTGTGCCAGACCAATGGTTGTCGTCGACTTGCCCTCACCAAGTGGTGTTGGGGTGATTCTTGCACGGGAATCAATTTGGCGGAGATGACCTACACTGGAAGCGCTTACCCTGAGATGACAATGTACTTGCCATCTTTGCGATGTGCCAGGCGATCCAAAACGCTAAGCTCGATCTTCGCCTTGTACTTGCCATAGCTCTCCACCTCATCGGGAAGTAATCCGATTTCCTGTGCGAGGTGAGTTATACGTTTGGGAGTCTGTGCCATGGCGATCTCGATATCACTTGGAACTTTCGCCAAGACATGGATGGGCAAAGGTTTGACCGCACGTTTCTGGGCTGTTTCGAACAGGCGCATTGCAGAAGTGAACACGTTTTCCATTAGGATAGCGACGGTCATTGGGCCAACTCCACCCGGAACAGGTGTAATGTGTGCGGCATTGGTGATGGCCTCGGAGAATTCAACATCGCCGACGAGGCGCTGGCCCGACTTCTTGGTGGCGTCTGATATTTAATCAGTATCCCTAGTTGCTATGCAGATAGAAGACTATGAGATACCCGGGATAGAATTGATTCCAACGTCGATTACAACTGCGCCGGGTTTGATCCAGTAGCCTTTAACGAACTCTGGACGGCCGATGGCGGCAACGACGATATCAGCCCGTTTGACCTGGATCGGGTTAAATATGATACGATAACCATGGCGAGAGTGTGCTCACGATGTTCTCGAGGTTCTTGGTGCGACTGTGGCATTGGGTCACAGTTGCATCCCTGTTTCTGAGGATGGAAGTGACGGGATTTCCGACAATATCGCTGCGTCCGAGAACGGCTACATCGGTGCCAGCAATAGTGACACCCGTGGACTCGAGGAGGCGGATGACGGCGGCAGGGGTGCACGGGACAAAGAGAGGGGCTGATGCACGAGAGGCCAAGTGACCGATGTTGTACGCGTGGAAACTGGCGTGGAATACGTGTCATTTTAGCGAAGGAATAAGACTGATGGTGAAGGAGTACACACCCATCGACATCTTTCTCGGGGGAGATGGCTTCCGTGACTGTGCGGACACCATCGGAGTCGACATGGGGACCGAGGGGCAGCTGGACGAGAATGCCGCTGACCTCGTTATCAGCATTGAGTTTCTTGACGAGGCTGACGATCTCGTCGACTGAGGCTGATTCCGGAAGACTGATGTGGGTCAACCTGATGCCAACCTCCTCTGCTGCTTTTGTCTTCATGCGAACATAGACGGACGAGTCGTGGCGGTCGCCAGCCTGGACGATGACGAGCTGAGGCTTGAAGCGCGGGTACTGCGCCTGGAATGAGCTTATCTTCTTGGCGACTGCATCACGGATGGACCTGAGGAGGATGGTGAACACGATGAAGGGGAGAGAGGGGGGTGACACACTTTGCGATGGAAGTACCGTCGATGATCTTGGGAGCTTGGGAGGCCATGGTGGAGGAGGAAAGATAAGCACAGGCGATGGGCAGACGCCCTGTTAAATGGGATCGATGCAAGCGAGCAGAAGCAAGCCAGCGAGTCGATAATCCCAATAGCATCAGTCTAACATTCCCAATTGGGTACTTGGACACCCGACCGTATTTTTTTCTTCTTCTTCTTGCACTAATGTACTACACAAGGCGTCTTTTCCATTCCAGCATGGCTTCGCTGTCGTACAGAGCCATCGGGCGTCCTTCGCGACACGTCTTTGCTCATCCTCGCATCGGGGCCAGGCTGTACAGCGAGTCACCCGTGCAACCGCAACCACAGCCGGAGCAGGAAAAGACGGACCCAGCGGAGCTGCCCGAAAAACTCAAGGAGAAAGAGAATGAGGTTGCAGACCTGACCGTCAGTTCACTGTTCCTTTCTCTCGCTGTCCCTTGACCGCAACCGCTATCGCAGAGCAGGCTACGGTACCTCCAGGCCGACTACATCAACCTCCAACGTAATACAGCACGCGAGAAGGAGCAGCAACGCGATTATGCGATTACACGCTTTGCAGGCGACCTCCTCGAGGTCGTTGACGTCCTAAACCTGGCCATCAAATCAGTGCCTAGTTCCTCGCTCACTCCCAACGCCGAACCCTCTCCATCCCCGTCCTCTACTCCCGATTCTTCTTCCTCCTCACCACCACCGCCGCAGAAATCGGCTCGTGACTACCTAGTCGAACTTCACCACGGCGTCGACATGACCCATCGCCTCTTGCTTTCCAACCTTGCCAAGTATGGCGTCAAACCTTTTGACCCCACAGGCGAAAAGTTTGATCCCAACCGACAAGAAGCCCTCTACCAAGCACCCGTTCCAGGTAAAGAGCCAGGAACTGTGTTGGAGTGCCAAAAGGTCGGCTACATGATCAAGGATCGGTTATTGCGCGCGGCCCAGGTTGGTGTTGTCCAGGACACGTCGTAATCATTGGTGATGCTTGCAGAGCTGCTTCGGGTGGGGCCTTTGAGATGACGGACATGCACGCACTATCACACGTAGACATTATTGAACGAGCACTATTAATTCATCGAATCTCAACTCCAAACTCATCTTGAAGGCGTGAAGCAACTTGAGCATGGAGGACATTTGTCTCGTCATTCGACAGCGACCTGTGCACACTCGTGAGTAGCAGACAGACAGGACGAGCAAGTGCACTACCTATCCATCGAACGGTAGTTTATGCGATAGCATACGCTCTTTCGATTTGTCTTGGGTTGCGTGTAAGTATCAGTCTATGAAGGGTCAGTACGGTAATGATCTGGAAATGAATTCACATGGATCACCATCTTGACGTCTTCCACAATATCGCCTGCGACATCTCTGACAAGGTCACAGAAATCATTGTCGTGTAGGGTCGCATCACCAGGTAACCAGAAACTGATGTCCTTGAAGCATGCAGGGTATTTTGAATACGGCTTGAAGGTGGTGATCCCCCCCTGCTTGAACTGAGATAGGAATCTGGGATCCTGAGACCAAAACAAGCGTATGTCTGGTATCGAGAACAGAATCATGGCAATACGCTCTAGACCTAGGCCGAATGCCCACCCAAGCTTGTTTGGCACGTCTGTAGACGCGTCAGAATGGTCCCAGGGATGTGCGCGGTTACTCACTCGAGTTGTCTAATGTAGACTGGTGGATGACCCCACAGCCCAGAATTTCTAGCCATTTTCCACGAAAGTAGACCTCGACTTCGAAGCTGGGTGTCGTCCACGGGAACGTAGCTTCGATCCAACGAATTCTGAGCGGTTCTCCTGCGTTTAATCGACCACCAAAGAGACCAAGGATGAGGCTGTTGAGGGATAACTTTAGATTCGTGGCAATCAGTTTGGTGTGTTCGGGATCGTGATGTGGTTGACATGGGTTAGTTGCGGAGAGATGGGGGATGTCCTGTATGATGATGTTCGAACGACGGAGATGTTGCTCGAGTTCACCATTGTCATGCTGGATTTGATTCATGCCATGCGAGTCTGCGGACACGATCCGTGCTCCTTCAGTCTGGTGGAACACGGGGTAGTGTGACGCATCGATCTCGTCGCGTCGATATACGTCGGCTGTGAGAAGCCAGTGGGTCTCTCCGCGAGAGAAGACGTCTACTTCGTGTGCGGATGTGTGCGTGCGTAGCATGAGATCCTTGTTGATGTAGTAGCTGTCCGTGAGCGAGCGACCGGGGTGGTCTTTGGGGAATGAGAGAAGGTCGAAGTTCTGTTTGGGAGTGACGAGCGGGGAGAGAGAGTCAAGGTGTGAGTAGGACGGAAAGTGCGACTCGATGAAGGAGCGGAGGATGGCGAGTGGATGGTTTGGACGCGTGTGCAGTCTCAGCGGCAGCTTTGCGGCGATGGCTGGGGATATGTTCGTCATACGGTCGGTGGGGTATTCTCTCCCCAGCACTCGAACAAACGGAACCCGGCGTAGTGACTGCATGAGAGAAAGACCGGGTGAGTCACGTGCTTGAGCATGGACATCATGGACGTCGACGACCAGCGTTTCCTTCCTGCAAAGAAAAAGGCCGCAAAGAAACAGAAACGACGCGTCTTGTCCTCGGATGAGGGCGAGGACGTCATTATTGACAGTGACGTCGATGAACCAGACGCAGATGATGACGCTGAGGACGAGGACGAGGACATCCTTGAGGCAGACTCAACGGCGAAACGGAGAGCATCAGTTACCAAGGCAAAGCCAGCTGCCTCTTCAAGGACAAGAGGAAAGAGTACAAAGAGCAAGGGGGAGAAAGAAATCTTCATCAAGGACGAACGGAAACTAGCTGCCCCCACAGCGTCCACTTCCCGAGCATCCAGCATCGCAGCTCAAACACACTCCTCCGACTTGACCGCCAACGATGAGCCGGTCTCTGCGACCACCACTCAAACATTGGCAGATCCTGCCACAACCCGTTCTACCACAGACAAAGGTCCCGCAGATCCACTCGTCCCCAAGAAACGCAAGCTACCAACTATAAAGAAGAACAAGCCGCAGGGCAATGGTGGCACAACCGCAACCAGCAGCGCACCATCTACCTCAGGAAAGCCACCACCCCTTCCCCCTTCGACCGATGATCTTGTAAAGCCTCCAGTACCTGCCATTCAGCAACGGAAAACTGTTCTTTCAGGGACGCAGGACCTCGACCTAAGTAACGAACAAGTATATGCATCCCTGTTCAAAGCCGTATGTGTGACTCGCACAAATCCCTGTCACGTTGCTAATGTCCTCTGCAGGGCGGCAACACACCCAGGTCTGGTCTAAACAGACGCGAAAGGGAAGAAGAGAGACGAAAGGAGCTGAACAGACTGAGAGACGAAGCACGGGCGAAGCGCGCTGAGGATGCGGTACGTCAAACACGACTTGCCCCCACATTCCATCCTTTTTGAGAAACCTGGTCACAGAAACATACGTTCGATCTTCAAGCACAGAGTGACAAGATCGCACGCTTTGAGCGGCGACTCCGTGCAGAAGGCAGCAGTGTTCTCCATCCAAACTTCCTTGCTGCAAAGCTCAGAGACAAGTGGGAAATAGACAAACGACGACGGCGAGACGATCGAGTGCCATCTTCCATGATCAAAGAAGCAGGACCGTGATTGTTGTTGATGTCTGTATGGATATAACTTGGTGTAGTAGTTAGATAGTCGCTATTCCGCTATTCGCATGATGTGGACGTGAAGCTGGCCGATAGCTGTGATATTTGATCGAAGCAGGTGTCAAACCACTTTTTGCCAGCTTTTTTTTTCGTATTCGTAGGCTTTTCTGCGGGAGAGCTATCCTGGGAGCCGCGATCAGCGACTGGGAAGAATGCCTGGAGCTGGCTGTGGAGCTCAGTGATGACTGCCATCAAAACAACCACCTCTTGGCGGACGGAGGCTGGCTTTTGTGGTGAATAAAGCGTTGCAACGAGTTCGTCAGAGGTTGACAGTAGCGAATTGGATTGCACGAGGAGAGAATCATACGCCGAGCTCGAGATAGACTCAGGGGGCGTTGAAGACAGCAGGTCCAACAGGATACGTTTGTGTAACAGGGTGGTTAGGCGCAGTAATTGATGGACCTAGAACACGATTGAGATGGAATCCAGATCTTCTAATGGCAGAGTACTGTACACTTTTGGCACGGGTAAGCTCCTCTTTGCTCATGGGGTTTGTTCCCCCCAGACCCAGCTCATCCCACCCGTCGTCGAGGCCATCCTCTTTCTCCCCGCCTTCCGCCTCTTCGATCATGTGGGCGACTTCGGCAAGGCCATCGTCGAGAGATTCCTTGTGGCTTGACCAGTGTTTCCGGACTGCAGATAGGTTGTCCTTGGGGATGCCTTTTGGCCCCTGAGCTACTGTAATCAGATCATGCAGGGTGGCAGTGCGGACGAGATAATCTTCCGCGGACGCAGCACCGGAAGGAGCAGAAGCCATGTCTAGAAACGCTTTTATGAGGGCATGCAATGCATCGATGATACCCTTGAAAACATTAGTCGCGTCTTTAACGAGTGTCGCGCCGCCGCCGCCGTGCAAGAGTGTGATGCAGTGAACCGATCCCGATGTGTATTTGGCGAGATCCTGCAGAACAGGGAGCGAAGCAGAGTACGTCGGAGACGATGGCTTCAGTGCGAGCGACAATTTGGTTGTCAAGTTGTAGATGAGCGCAAAGAGCGAGTGCAGATCGGCTAAGACGACGGAGAGGCTGGGCAATGTGTCTCGATCTGGCTCATGTTGCTGGTCGAGAGTAAAGAGAGCAGCGATGCATGTCTGCGAGACAAATGTCAATGCAACTATGGCTAGTGGACGGTGAATGTTTGGAAACAAAAAAGACCGTTAAACTCGCCTTTCTGCTTGTCCGAGCTCATCGTGATGCCTGCTTACATAACCATGTCTTTGGTTTTTTTGACTTTCAAGTTCCAACACCTAACACTTGTTGCATGTCCTTGCACTTGCTGGTAAGCTTGTCTCTTGTCTCTTGCTTTCGTAACGGCGTCTGACAGTAGATGTTAACAGCTCTCGAGTGCGCTGCGCGCCCAACGACGCACAGTGACAACCTCGATACCGCCAGTTCACCACCTCCGTTCCTTCTCAACCCTCAGAACAGCAGCAACCCTACCACTTTCACGAACACGCTCGTCCTTAATACCGTCATCCAGGGATTCCATTCCTTGGTCACAACCATGCATTCGTCGATCCCTCACTTTGTTTCCTTGGTCCAAGCCGACAGCTACACCGTCTCCGGACACCGTCGCAGAAATAGCACGCCTCGAGGCAGAGGCCAACACGGACCCCAATAATGCGCATGCCCACGAAGAGCTTTTCCGTGCTCTGGCCGCAACCAAGACCAAAGCCGGGTATGATCTCATCATGAGTCGGTGGGAGCGAATGTGTGAACTCGTAAGCCCTCTACTTATAGAAATGTCAGCTCCTGACGGCCCCATCCGTGGATCCAGAATCCGAAGTCGCCCCTCATACAGTCCGACAGAGCCTTCCGCTTATATATTCTCGCGCTCGTCGAGTCTGGGCTGCAGTCATCTGTTGACCTTGCCACTCGGAGAAGAGATTCCATCCTTACCGGTGCTGCAACGGATAGTCCCTCTCGGAGTGATCCAGCAACCCAATCGGATGCGGTACTTCCTTCTCCGAAACCAAGCGAGCCTGAGGATGTTCCCGCCGAGCAGCCCTCCGCCTCATTGCCATCCGACCCATCCACTCCGCCATCACGGAGCCAAAAGATAGCTTCAGAATTACTCGCCGACCGAACGGATTCATGGGCATCTCGACATAATAAATCCTCTTCAACAGGCACCACTCCGGCGATGGCGAGTTTGATGGAGGCATTGACCAAAGGCGGAGGTGCCAGCAGCAACCCGATCCATGTCACCCTCAGCGAGCGTAAGTGTAGCGATGTCTATCTCGTCATTGTTCCTAATTCAGGTCCCATGACCAGCTAAGGGGTCACTGGTTCTCCGGCTTGTCAGATTCCTTGTATTGACTGCGATGTCAGGTTTCTGTAAGTGGAATACGTCATGACTGCCCCTCACTCTAACCCTGTTCTGTAGTTATCCTGGTCATTCTTTCCGTTCTTTTGGAGAACTCCGGTTTGATGAAGACAGTACCACGCCAAGCGGAGTTCGAGCCTCTCCAACAAAAGACTGTCAAATTTAGTGACGTACATGGCGTCGATGAGGTCAAACAGGTGTGATCTTGACCTTTTCGCGAACGAGTACCTTGATCCCTCATACATATTAGGAACTCGCTGATGTCGTGGCTTTCTTGAAAGATCCGACCACGTTTGCCAGCCTTGGTGGTAAGCTTCCAAAAGGCATTCTTCTGACGGGTCCCCCTGGTACCGGGAAAACAATGCTGGCAAGAGCTATCGCTGGGGAGGCCGGAGTCCCATTCTTCTTTGCTTCAGGATCCGAGTTTGAGGAAATGTTTGTCGGCGTAGGCGCCAAACGTGTTCGCGAGCTGTTCGCCACCGCTCGCAAAAGACAGCCTGCCATCGTATTCATCGACGAATTAGATGCTGTTGGTGGCAAGCGATCCCAGCGTGACCAACACTATATGAAACAGACCCTGAACCAGCTATTAGTGGAAATGGACGGATTCCAACAGTCAGAGGGGGTTATCGTCATTGCTGCTACCAACTTTCCCCAAAGCTTAGATCCGTTAGTGCACTCCACGTCCGTTACACTGGTTCATTGACCGTCATCAGTGCTCTCACACGTCCAGGGCGCTTTGACCGCCACATCGCCGTTCCACTTCCTGATATTCGTGGCAGAGTCCAGCTCCTTACTCACTTTATGAAGGATGTCGTCACAAGCAGATGTACGCGTCTTACCCCGTCTCAGAGCTCATTTTTCATTAGCAAAAAAAAATTCGTTGCAGCTGTTGATCCCATGGTTCTCGCCAGGGGGACATCTGGGTTCTCTGGCGCGGAGTTACAGAATATGGTCAAGTTCGTTTGGCATTCGATGATGATCGTCCAGAACTTTAATTGACCAACAATTAGTCAGGCGGCTATTCAAGCTTCCAAAGAAGGATGCAAAGAGATTACCCTGAAACATTTTGAATGGGCCAAGGTGAGGGTTATTTGCGCTGATGGTTTGTTTGAAGAGGGTTTATCTAGCTGCCTGACAGGACCGCATCATTCTGGGAGCTGAACGAAAGAGTGCGTATATTGATGAGAAGAGCAAGTTGATGACGGCTTATCATGAGGTGGGTTGGAGAGCACACCATGCGTGATACGGGGATCTCATTCGGGCATAGGGTGGACATGCCCTGGCTGCGCTGTACACAGAAGGGGCTATGCCCTTGCATAAGGTCACCTGCGTACCACGAGGCCATGCGTTGGGTATCGTACGTATTTTCTCCGTAATGGATGCCACCCACATAGTTGATCGGGCATTTTTCAGACGTCTCAGTTACCTGAGCGCGATATGTTTTCGGTGACGCAGACGGAGTACAAGGCAATGATTGATGTATGCATGGGAGGCCGTGTGGCGGAGGGTCAGAGTAGGTTCCGCACTGGACGTATCGTTGCGTCTCGATTGACAGTGTTGGGCAGTTTACGGAGTGGGTGGCTTGACGAGCGGTGCATCGAGCGATCTCCAGAAAGCCACGCGCACCGCAACGATGATGGTCAAGGTAATCCCGATGCGGCTTATCGTGGTGTTAAGTTGCAGCTGAGACACGTGTTCCGGTAGAGATGGGGTTTCTCGGAAAAGGTTGGCCCTGTATACTATCACGATTCAGAAAACGGTATGGGTTCCGCAACAAGGGAGAAGATTGATTCGGAGATCCGCAGGTGAGTGTGCCCCTCGGTCTTGTACGGTCGACTTACCAAATGGTCACAGCATACTGCAACAGGCTGAGGTTCGTGTGATCAAGCTCTTGGAAGAGAAGAAAGAGGAGCTGCATCTGGTACGAAAACGTTTCTTTGGACTATTGATTGGTTCTCAGCCTGTCGATTAACAGCTCGCGCACGCTTTAGTAGAGCATGAGACCCTGACAGCAGAGGAGGTGAGGAAGGTGATCAAGGGTGAACCGATAGTAAAAGTCGAAGAGAAAGTTTCCTCGGCTGTCGTTCATGAGGACGCCAGGGAACCCTTACCTGCACCATCATGAAGGCGGCCTTTGGAACCATAGATGTATTACTGCGTAATGGTAGCACGGCATAATATCACCACTTACGAGACAGGGCAGACAAGTCCAAGGTTATCGGGCAACGTGTTGCTTCTCTGTGGGCAAAGTTGAGGCATCGATTTTTACCTTTGGGTACCATGACATTTGGTGCAGTGCAGTAATACATTGGAATAATGACCGGGCAGAACACGGGACCAAGTTTCCTGGGTTGG
>Ga0307518_10001870_pt1 | contig 15570 bp, 23 predicted proteins | sample 25_EM_MG_FD_203889 | JGI IMG/M metagenome (GOLD analysis project Ga0307518, IMG submission 203889) | Populus trichocarpa ectomycorrhiza microbial communities from riparian zone in the Pacific Northwest, United States - 25_EM | ecosystem: Host-associated > Plants > Roots > Unclassified | place...
GCAGATAGTCGTCATACTGAATTTAAAACATGTCTGGTACTCAATGATCTCCATCTTCTGGGGATCGGAGTATTGTGAGATGGTCATATAAGCTCCCCGCATCGACCGGCTGCAAAAAGAGACATAATGAACCTCAGATCTGTACAGCGCTGGCAGCACAGTCGATCAATGAGTCTATTGTAGTAACTAGTGGATCATATATTGCTCTGGTTTGGACCAGACAGAACGAAACAAGACCGACTCGCCGGACACAATCACCTGGCTGGAACTTGCACATATTGAGGTTTCATGGGCCGCAGAGTGTGCACGGAAATCTCAATATGCAAAATCTCCTCGGTATGGTATACTATCGGTGACATTGTTATTGCTCACACATGTCCTAGGGCTAGGGAGAAGCGACAATGCCAGAACTCTAGGGCATATCAGAAGAAACACAGCCGACATCATGCAAGCAAGACTTCCCTACCATCAGACCAACCCCAATTCTCCGCAGTCGTTCCTTCTCTGCCCTCGTCCCTCGTATCACTTGCTGCAGTGCCATTGCCTACATCCGATCTCTTTCGTGAGGCATCGCGTAGCGCAGATCTTTTGGACGAATCAGATCTTTATCTCTGGGAACAGGAGCCCCCGTATGACTATCCCGAACCCTTTATGACGGCACAAGAGGTACGATACACTAAGAATCTAGTGGATGTTCTGTTAGGTCAGCGCTGGAGGTTGGCGAAAGCGATCAAGGACGACCAGACACTACGCTTTGCAAATGGAAAGGTTCAGGAGCTCATGGATGAGATAGTCGAAGGTCTTGCTGTGTGCATCCACAGGTGGTCTATGGTAGCATCATGCATCACAGAGGTGGAGGCTAACAGAAATATGGTGATGGCAGATTGCTGGTTGCGTTGGCAGGCTCGAGAGATATTCACAGACATTGAGGAAGTAAAAGCACTCAAGAATGGAGAGAATCCTTATTGTACCTAACTAGCGGCTGGGTACGGGAATATGGGCTATCAGAACTCGTAAATAATAGCGGAATGTAGACATGTCGCATTCATGCAAGCCACTGATGTCGAACCCTCTTAGAACGGCGGCCATCTGCGCCAGAACCCAAAGACCACAATCGTGATCGTTGCTTTGAATGCACTCAGTCTTCATATATCAGTGCTAAGACAATTGACATGAGGTGTGGTAACTTACAAGAACCGGCTGAGCAATCCATGCATCCAGGTCTCTTGTAGGTGCCATAACCCTCTCCGAGGCGATACGCGACAAGTGGCTGACGAGCTTTTCAATGTCCTAAGTATACTTCAGCAATTTCACATCCAAAAAAAGGATCTATACTACCTGGATGTCCCTCTTCCAAGGTTTACGTTCCGCGAGGCTGTCAAAGAGGAACAATCGCTTGTAAGAGAGGTCAATGGATGGGGAGAATCCATATGTCCTTCTCCCAGTATTGAGTCCACAAGGTATTGTGCCATAAATCGTCGTCGGACGCATTGTAGCGAACACGTGTTAAATCATGGGTGGAAAGGATGGCACATCGCTGGGCATTAGCAGAAAGGAAAGTAGAGTAGAGTAGCGCTCCGCAACCGTTGATACATGTATCATTCAGGCGTGCATCTGCCATAGAAAGGATGCCAATATCATCCGGCTCAAACGTTTGCTGGGGAAATCCATCACAAGGAGGGCGAACACGCTGGGTCCTAACAGCATGTGGATAGAATGTGTCGGTGGTGACGATATTAATGTCAGAGTCAACCCAAAGGGGCTAGGGAGGTATGGTTAGAAGCTTCTAAGCGAATGTCATGGACCCTCACCGATGGAATCTGCCAGTCCAAATAAATTCTCATGGACTCCTTCTCATCTTCGTCCTTGTTGACAGAACCTTCCATATTGTTACTTACGTTGCTGAGAAAATGGTCCGCCAATGCTATCTGGCCCGGGTCTTCATGTTCGACATCCATTATTGTCTCTGGACCTTCGCCATCTGAGGCATGGTCATCAGAACGCAGTTCACAAATGACAGGGCTCAACCACTGTAGCGAATGTACATCGGAGGACTTGAAGAGGGTTGCTGCGAGCTCGGATGCAGAGCGGGCCTCACTGGCATAGCGGGCAGCGGAGACAAGGGGGTTTGGCCACCGTTCTTGTAACGTAGATATCTTCTTGTGCCGCTGTTTCAAAATGAGGTAATATATGGCATCTAGAGGTTCATGTCACCAATGAAAGCAACAGCGCAATAGCACTTACGTTGTGGCAGCCGCAATGCAAACTCAACCACACAAAGCTCACGCCCATACCACCGGCACAAGTTGTCAGCTTCCATCCCGAGTCTGAGTTGCTCTTCATGGCAACGATCTAGCTTAAGAAGGGCTCGGATCCCCGATCTAACTTCGCAATCCTTGAGCCATAACGGAATTTCTCCCTGAGAACGTGTGATCCAAACGTCTTCAAAAAGGGTCTGGTCATTGCGAAGCTCAGCAAGTTTGGTCGGGAGTGGTGTTGGTAATGGTATGGCATATGACGGATCATATAGTTCCTTGAGGTGCAAACAATAATCGTTGAATTTGCGGATGGCGGACATCATCGCTGGCTGCTGTTTTGCAATGGCCTTGTGTGTCTGTTGGTGGAGTTTTGTACCTGGAGCACACCGTCAATAGGATCAGTTCATGTAACTCCAAAAGGATTTACCTAATGCCTTCTCTTTACCACTGACAGTGCGATCAAGTTTGTCCCACTCAAAAAAGCTCCCAATCGCCCGTTTACGGATATTGATCTTCAGATCGTGCGCTGTAGAGACAGTCCTGTCTCTAGGTGTAGATTTGGTAGTACTGATACTGGACTCTTTACCTTAGCTATGTAGGCTTGTACTTAGCTTACTAAGCAATCTCCCTCTTTCCTCTGTATATGTTTGACCTCAGTCATGGAGTGACTGAACTACCTTTCCTCTCCCTAGTTTCCTAGTCTCCTTAGCCCTTGGGAGCTCTGCCAGACCTCCAGAAGCCCCTGGGTCGAGCGTGCCTCACCTGAGGCAGCAGCAACACCCAACCCCCCCCTACAGCGCAAGGAGAAGAATCTGTACAAACCTGACATTTACTCCATCTAGCTCTGGAAACCTGTCATGGATATTTAGTGAGGCATAAAGAACATCAAGTTTGCTTATGAGCCTCTCATGACCACGCTCGAGACTTGCAAGAGCATCAGGAGTCTCTTGAGAAACTCGAGCCTTCTCAATAATGGACCGAGCTCCTTGTAACGTTCTCTCAGAACTGTCGAGTTCGGCCTGGAGAGAAAGAACAGTATCAAGCTCCTTCTTTAAGCGGACAGGCGCGTCTGTAGTAGAGTTAAAAACTTCATTGTAGATTGATGACATACTTACGTGCTCGGATGGATAGCTGGGCAGATCGTTGATCTGACCACTGCTTCCGAAGTTCTGGAACGTCATATTCACACTGGTCAAGAGCCTCCTGTGCAATAGAACTTTGTTCCTGGATACCCTTTTTGAGCCGGCGCCTGAGCCAGTCACCAAGGTCGGTAACCATGTCATTTGCCACAGCGGCAGCATGGCGGTCAATCAGCCAAATCCGGCGCTGGCGCTGGAAAGTAGGTGTGAAAAATATGAGTAAGTGATAATAAAGAACCTACCAAAGACGCACACTGAATACCGATCAACTTGATGAAGCGTGACCACAGCTGCTCTGTGCCCTCACCGTCCGACAAACCCAAACCCTTGACAATCTGAGGGTTATAGACCAGTTGGCATGCCCATTCATGTCCATATGCGTGCATTGCGGTTGTAGCAAAGCGTATGCGAGACGTGATACTTGGGCTGAGAATGTCATACTACAAGCGGTGAATACAAGCCAGCAGAGTAAAGCTGGGTCATGCTTACCTTCATCAACGACCGCGCGAGCACACATCCGATGTCATATAGCACGACGACATTGCACTTGAGAGGGATAAGAGAAAATAAATGTTCAATCAGTGTAATACTATATTTTTGTTGTTCGCCCGCAGTGTCGATGTTCGCGAAGAAGAGCGGGATGTCATGGCGACAAATGAGTGCCATAATACCGGTGTCATCGAAGCTATCTATTGCTGCCTTCTGTTTCTTGCCATCGGCCGCTTCATAGGAGTCTTCGCATCGGTCAACCGCTTCATCGGGAACAGCCATGTTGCATTGTCGTGCAGGTTGCTTGCGTGCCATATTTATCCGTTGCCCGACATCGTCGACCTGTAACTTAGGAAGAAAGTAAATGGGATCGTAGAAAGGCGGACAATCACCCACAGGACGTCGGTGCCGATGGTGAAAGTTGCCATCCATGGCAACATGGACATCCCCACCATTATCCAATGATCGCCCAAATTCTCAACCACCAAAGCACGCAGGACACCGCTGCGTTAGGATTGATGCACAGGCATCTCGCGAAAGGTGTTGGCCAAGCTTGATCGACGAAGATGAAGGCGAAAAGGGGGTCAACGGTTCTGTACGTTTGGCATCTAGAATGGTGTTCCAACACTCTTGTAGTATATGGTCTACGCTCTTCTCGATCTCGACCTGTAGGATGTCATACCACTGAACAGCGTGGCCAAGGCTCCAACGAAATGGCTCAAGGATAGCTCCACCCTGTCATGTTACTATTAAATATATTTACAAGGCCGATTGAACACGCACCTCTTTGTTTGTCACATAGAATCCTCGTCGAGTATAGTGTGTGTGGAGCACAGCAGCAAGAGCGTTGATCGCGTCACATGAGCGCTCGAAGAGTGCTCGGTAAAATGCTAGGAGTTCGACAGACACCGCAACACGAGGCTGGAATGGAGCTGTAGGGAATAAACCATTTCAGACAAGTAATTGAGGGAGGGTGACACATTGGCAGTGCCAGGCAGTGATAGACGAAAACGCTAGAGTAATGTTAGCAACATATCACCGTTTACGGGGCATGACAGGGACTGACAATCAAAATACAGGCATGTAATGTTAGACGCCCACTTATCGGTACAATCCTGTGAGCAGGCGGAGAGCGAGGAGACATGTTCAGTGGTTGGCTTCCCAAGTGTCTCGTTAATGTACTCTAAGTAGGAACGAACGATAGTCGGAATGACAGCCTTCCAGTTGTTGAAAAAGTGGTCGAGGCGAGCCCATTGCGTAAGAGGAGGGTGGTAGGCACATTTGAGGTCGGCATCCTCTTCCACGTTAGCACTATCCGTCATCTCGGTGTCCATGATAGAGTTTTCAACACTGGTATCCTGAATTGCTTCACATGTGGAGGGCTGGCCTGGTACCCTGTGATTAAGGAGGTCATTGAGGTGGGCGAGAAGGCGCTGGCGCTTGGCTTCTTGACCTGGAAAAGAAACTAAGGTTTTAGTCTTGCGAGGATTTTTGACCTTGCGAGGAGAAGTAAAATGGCGACTGAATCCCTTGGTTGTACAAGGGAGGGCTGCCCGTGTTCCATCCTTTGGCTTAGGGACCATAACAATGAGACAGTAGTCGAGATAGATAAAGAGAAGAGAACACACCACAGGTTATAAGACAATAAGGTACATAGTGGTTATAAAGAGCCACGAACAGTGACAGGGATGCTCTCCAGAGGGAAGGAGTAGAAGGAGAATGGCCAGAGGGCACATAGACTGTTGACAGAGGGTGGTGAGGATGCATTGAGGGTAGAGATAACGGTGGGAAGAAAGTAATAACGTGCTACGCTATTCTTAGGAATGGTTCGGAAGTTACCGGTGCAGATGGTCGGTCTCTGAGACTAGTTCATTTCGCCAAAAAAACCCCATCTAAGAGACCACTATTGCTACCGAGAACTAGTGCCTGAGGTGTGCAACGAGCGAGCGACTCAATTGCTTAAGTAAGTGTGACGCTAATTCGAATTCTGTAGCACCAGCCAATCAGCGGATTGCCCAGGTGTGACAAAAGCGTGATATATTGATATATTGTCACGCCTCGGTCACACCTGGGAATTGAATTGAATAGTTCAATTGTCTTTGAGCTGAGCTGAGACTGAGATGTGCTGAAAACGGAGGGAGCAAGTGGTGAGGTTGACATAATCACGTTAAAGGTAAATACAATTTGAGTGTGATTAGTGGATGCGTGCTATGAAAGATCTGATGCGAAGAGAGGGATTTGGGTGAGGGCGTGAAGCGCCTCCGGCCTCGACTGCTGGTCCTGGATAGAATGTGAGCTGCGGTTCCCATAGGGTAGGAGTGCGACGACGCAACGAGTGCATGCGGTCGACCCTGGAGCAGTAGGAGGAGGGAAACTTACCCAGGAAGAACTTGCAAGAAGTTGGTAGTTTAACCACGAACTGGGGGCATAGTGTAGCGAAGGAATGATTCGTGGAGCTCCGGAGTGGCCTGCATGTATGGTGCTAAGATCTGGGCATGGCGGTGCAGATATAAGAGAAAAGCGTCGCTGGCCCATCGGCCTTTGACTTTGATGACATCAAATGGAATGTTGCAGAGGAGATATTTGAGAGTTGAACCGATGCGGAGACTATGACCACTGAGAGGCTTGATGCCTGTGGCTTTAACACCCTTGGCACCAGTTTTAGGAGGTTCCCACGGTCTTGAGACGTGGTTTCTTTGGACAAATGATTGTGTCTCGGAGACCCCATCAGAATATGAGGGTTCCTGCCAAATCCAAAGATGGATAGACCATCTTTGTGAGCATTTTAACTGATCCTCCGCCATCTGCTGTAGGGCTTTGCCATGTTACCCCGGCCCCTTACAAGCATGGTGTGAACATTCTCCCATGCTCTGACGCTGTCATCCACCATCGCATTGCCATTCGCAGACCATTGTCCCTGCCCTCTACGGATCTTCTCCATGGACCCTTTGTCATTCATTTTTATGTTAGAGCCATATTTTTTCTGTGCTTCTCATAATATATTTTGTATGTAGTATCTATCCATCTTCGGATATGTCTGTCATTGCGATTGAAACTGTTTGCATACTCGTTCTCGCAACGCTCAAGTGATGATACAGAGGACATCTCGACCACGACTATCTTCAACTTACATCATGTATCAAGGGTTTTCGTCTAGGGAAGGTCATCAACACTCCATTCGGGTATAATCTACAGTAAGCAGGGTTGAAAGGTCGTGCACAATGAAGACCACCTAGACACAGTGTGATATACATCAAGCGTTTGAATTACTGTCCATTCCATGCATCTCTTTGTCCCCCTCACAGTTGTTTGGAGGGTGTAGCGTCCCGGGATTGTTGTTACTATCTGGATGGGGAACACTGGGACCTCCACGTGCCAGAGGGAGGTGAGGAGGATAGAACCGATAGAAATTTGGTGGCAGGTAGGGTGAATACCCATCATTGCCACCAATCGTGCCATTATAGTAGCCGTCATGGAATCGAGTCGGTGCATTGCGATCTGGGTGCTCCAACTGCAGACTTGCAGCACCGCGAGGGTTGGGTGGAGGGTATGTGGGGTGGTAGTGTGGCGGCATATATGGTATTGGTCCGTAGGGTCCATGCTGCGAAGGGTACCAGCCAGTGTTGTTATATTGCATGTGGTTGTCCCCAGGACCTACATCAGGGTGCTGTGGGAACGGCGGGCGCATACCAGGCCCAGGAGGATGCTCGAGGCATTGTTCAGGTAATGGTGGCGGACGGGGAGCAAAGGGATTAGCACCATCATAAGACAAGGGTGCAGGAATGGGAGAATGCGCGGCTTGGTGTTCAGGATCCTCAGGCGATGCATTTGAAGCCAGTTGACCCTCTTGACTCTTACCCACAAGGCCCTCCTCAGCAGCTACAAGCCTTGCCGATGCTGAGGTCATGGTAGTTGTCTGCTCGACCATCAAGGGGACTGCCAGATAGATTCTCGATCGCAAGCAGAATGCGTCCTCAGGATCGGTTTGTGACACACGGGCTGATGGGTTGTGGACTAGTCTGGGTTTTGGTCATTGTTTCTGGCTGCTTGCGTTATCCGTATGACCATCCACCAGGCTCCTAGCCTGCAGCGGCACTGAAATGGTCGTGCAGAAAAAGCGGATGATAGATAGATGATAACTTACACTGAATGTTTGTTGGAGGGTCCATGGCTGCATCTGCTGCTGTGTGCTCGAGTCCAGAGGCTGTCACCATCTCAACATCCATCGAGGGGACTGCCGGATAGGTGATTCTCGATGGCAAGCTGAATGCGTCCTCAGAATCAGCTTGTGACACACGGGTTGATGGATTGTGGACTTGTCTGGGTTTCGAATGTTGTTTCTGGTTACTTGAGCTGTTTGAATGACCATCCACCGGGCTCCTAGCATGCGGCGGTACTGAAATGGTTGTGCAGAACACGTGGATGATAGATAGACAATGACTTACACTGAATATCTGTTGGATGGACCATGGCTGCATCTGCTGCAGTCTGCTCGAGTCCGGGTACTGCCACCATGTCGACATCTGGCAGTAAGGGTTTTCCTGCATGCTGATCGGAATCCTGGTTGCAAGGCTCAGCCCTCGTGGTAAGGCACGGTTGGGTATCACTGGAATGGGGAGACGTGGTTTCCTTTTCGGCTTGCTTCACAGGCACTATAACAGGGGGTCAGTGAAAGACAGCTGTTAGGAGAAGTACGCAACCTGTAGAGGAGGTTTTGCCACTCTCTGTGACTGACGGTTGGGAGCCCTTTGCGGCCGCTACGATAGGACGCAATTAGTGATGTGAAATATGGAAGTGAGAAGGAAATACATACCATTCATAGATGGCACTGGACGCAAATCTGTAGTAGAGACCAACAGCTTCTCCGCAAGGGGGGCTACAAGTTACACAGGACACAATTAGTGGTGGGAAATGCAGACGTGAGAGGAGATATACATACCATTCATAGATGGGACTGGACACAAATCTGTAGCAGAGGCAAACAGATTCTCCGCAGAGGGGTCAACATGATGGCCCTCTGCGGATGGTTGTGCACAATTAGTGGTGGGAAATACAGACGTGAGAAGAACTATGCATACCATTTATAGATGGGACTGGACGCAAAGAAAACAGGTTCTCTGCAGAGCTATCAACACAGTGCTCTGCAGATGGTTGTGCGCGATCTGTGGTTGAGGCTACAACTTCTTGCACAGGACACGATTAGCAGTGGGAAATACGGATGTGAGAAGAAGCATACATACCATTTGTAGATGGGACTGGATGCAAATCTATAGCGGAAGCAAACAGGTTCTCCGCAGAGGGATCGACACGGGCCTCTGCAGATGGTTGTGCACGATCTGTGGTTGAGGCTACAAGTTGCACGGAATGTAGAAGTGTGGAGGAATATACATACCATTGACTTTAAAGGATACTGAGTGGGAATCAGCATATACACGTGAGTTCCCCACAGAGGGATGGATGCGAGCCTCTACGGATGGTTGGGCACACTGTTCAACGGACGACTCTTTGTGTTGCACCGTAGATGACGTGTGTTCAGGGGCTTGGCATGCTGCAGATCCCTCATCCGAGGAGCTGTAGAGCTCGAGTGGGGAGGAGGGAATGCGACAAGTCCTTCGCTTCATTCCAGCCACCTGGCCAGGTTGCTTCCCTTTTGATGATTCCATGGGTGGCCACTCTTTGCCTGATTCATCAGCAGCCAGTCTCTTGGCCTTTCGGGAAGATAACATAGTCTTCGGCTTACGTTTGCGCGACATCAAGGCTTGCTCATACTCACAATCCACAGAGCTTGCATGTGAGTCCTCGTCTTCTTTATTTTTGCATTCCATTTCTGCCTTGTGGTCGGATGCTGTCGAAGACCTCGAATCGCTCGACAGTTCAATAACCAAAGGTTTTTTCTTCTTGAGATCAGTTGGTATTACAACTCTGGCGGTGTTGCGCTTGGGAGGGTTGATAGCACGCGTCCTCTTCTGACATGATTCCTCTTTAAGACCCGTAGACACACCAATGTCATCGGAGTCTTCGATTACAATCTGCTCTTGGATCCTGGGCATAGTAACCGCTTTCTTCACCCGCATTGCAGCCTTGTTAGGGAGGCGCTTGGGACCCTCCCAGTCACTCTCCAAGTTGCAGAACATTCGTTTGGCGTGACTCTTCTTGGAGTCATACGGGGGTGCAGCTCCTATTATGACTGGTTCCTCAGAGCTTACTAGAGCAGCTATGTCACCGTCAGTTCACTTGTAACATACCATGCAAGATATATTACATACCTTTGAGATGTGGAACCGATCGTATGTGCAGCCGGCTCTCCCCTATGTCATTCATGGCAGCCAGGAGCTTTGAACATTCGGCAAGTGTAAGGTCAGAAATGCCCTTGGGCATGGTGCAAGAGCGACGTTCTTCACCTGGGAACATTACCCCATCAGGCCAGTTGACTAAGACCAATCCAGACGACGCTAGACGGGGAAGCATTTGTTTCCATGGAAAGAGTTTCCCAGATCCCCACTTCTGGCCATGTTCCTCTTTAATAAGGTCAGTAGGATCTCATAGACAGCGCAATACAACACACCGAACAGGCCACGCAGCCGATGCTTGACCTGATCATGGTCCTCTCTGTCCTCAGAGCAATCCCGGCTTGACTTGACCCTCGGATCGTTGATTTCCTCCACTTCATCTTTCACTGTAAATTCAGTGATGTCGAAGGCTTCGTCTATGGCCAGTTTGGACACCTGATTACTGTACTTGTAGGTTGGTGGACGGCGCAATTAAATACTTCGCCATGTGCTTACTAAATATGTGCCTTGAAGTGGCCGATAATCTCGTCGTCACCTGCGCGGCAACGTTCCACAAAGAACTTCATTGCTATTTAATATCCTGATTGAACAATGACGTAGAAGACTTGCCTTCTCTGCACCAGATGTGGCGAATGCATGTCCGAGTCCAGCGTCTTGATTGATGACTCGCCCGGCCAAGAGGTAGGCACCCTCGAATCCATGTGCTTTGCTCAGCGCGTTGAACTAGAAAACATATCAATTCACAAGTCATTCGGCAAACAAATCTCGATGTACGGTATGATTGAGGTTCTTTATGGTCTTATCAAAAAGCTGCTGGCGTTGCGCAATCGTACCACCCATGTTCTCTAATTCCTTCGCTTCCTTCCATGTCTCGAGGATCGTAGTGTATGTATCTTTGTACTGCTCCTTGAAAAGGGCATAGCAATGTTTTCGAATGTCAGGTGTCGGTGTCCCCGTCACATGCTCGCCTATGGGAAGGTGAGCCAGTTCCTGCTCCATATTCTCTGCGAAATACATTGAGTATGAATTCCATATGTTCCCTCCATGGCTATGGGAGTGCTGGCGAATGTAATGGTCAGATACTTGGTGAAACAGCATCTTCACGCGGGCAGCTAGTTTGCTAAACATTTCATTAATTTCCTCAAAGCCTTCATTAAGGATGGAAACGACGGAGTCAGGGACACATCCAACTACAGAGCCTTGTTTGCCCTTGTCATACAATGCGGCTCCATTGGTGGAGTCAGGGATACTGAAAATATCAGAGGGAGCTGCCTGGGTGGTGCCAGCCGAAGGAGAATGAGGGCGGGTGTGTGATACCAAAGCTGGAGACTCCATTCTTGTAGACTTGCCCTTCGATGTTGGCAGCTGCAGCAGAATCAGTCAGTTGAGAGGATGAGAGAAGAAAGGGCGTTGTGCATACCATCTGTGCTGGTTCAAAGGCCAGGTCATCCAGAGCAGTGGGTGGTACGATACCATGTTTACTGACCCAGAGAGGTGCCTGCATGAGGGATTCTCTGGAAAGGGAATCGAGAGGCTCTACCCGAAGGGCTGGTTCGAAGCCCAACCTGTTGAGAGCAGTGGATGGTGCAAGACCTGGCGTAGTGGCCTGGCGCAGAAAGGCTTGCGTGCTGGATTCTCTGGAGAGGGAACGATGAGGCTCTTTGTGAGGGTCCTCCGTTGATGCCCTGGCCATGTTCACATTAACTGGCTTTGGTCGGGGAGTGATGTCACCAGCTTCTGGGCGTGCCTCATTGTCGACAGATGGTGTTCCATTGCAAATGGAACCATCAGCATGACGGTCTTCCGCAGGCGAACATGTATAACAAATATCTCCCTCATGTTGATGAGGGAAATCAAACGGACGTTCTATGTTCGGGTAAGTCGCATTTTTGGAGACTAAGACTTGGTGTTAAGCACAGGAAAATAACCTATCTCACCACACACCTCGATCACAATTTTTTTTGTTCGTGGAGAGTGGTCAGACAGTTGTCAACTCCTGAGCAACACTGTGGAAGGGCACGTTCAGTGAATGTATCAGTGGGTCAGACAGAAAGGGATTGTCTATATCCATTTCTGGGGTAAGCTGCGGTGGAGTGACCAGGGGGAGCATCTGGCTTCGGAGGAATGACGGATCTCGAATGAGACCAATGTCTCTTCCGGTAGCCGTTATCTTTGAGCGTAAACGTGTTGGCATGACTACGACTGGGGACGGCTCCCAACGGCTGCCACCGACCTGTACATGCACATAACTGTTGGTGATACTATTGTCCTCGGTGGGTTCACCAGCCTCTGCAGAGCGTTCCAGGGTGACACTCCGTCTATTTTTTGATGCCATCTGAGAATGTCAGTAGTATCTAGTAGCATTCAATGAAACAACGAGGCTGACCAAGTGAAAAGATACATGGGTGAGTAAAATGGGATGAGGGGGGAAACAAACCAGCGAAGGACTCACCTCAGAGTTATATTAGAGTGCTATTTGATGGGAAAGATCGGCTTAGACTATCAATGAGGGAGAAACGACCAAACAAAGGACACACCTCAGTTAAATGAGGGCGCTATTACATTGGGAAGAACGGCTTTGACCATTGAGTTGGTTTCCTGCTGATAAAACGAGTTAGAATGAGATGCGCACTGACTGCAATGATGATACATGATGGTTGTCAATGTATACAAAGACTTATTTATCAATGTTCCTTGAGAAACAAATCGAAATGAAGCTGAGGCATGGAAGGGAACGCAAAGGTACTAACAAAAAGGGAAGGGCAGGCGAGGGTCTTAAGAGCGCTTTCTGGGCATGTTTGATAGAATATCTGTGCAGGAAGAAGTTAGTGTAGAAATCGTCTGCTTGCAGCCTATGACCTGTGGTGGGAGTAAGCGCCAAGGCGATAAGCAAGAGGGTTGGCTGAGGGCTTCCAGAGCGCTCACTCAGCTGGCATGTTTGCTACAGGTAAGCTTAAATGTCTGTATGGGATGAAGGGAAAAGGAATTAATGTCCATCCATTGTCAATGGCTGTTGAACGTTGAACGTTGAATGTCGATGGGGGGAGTGATGCATGCTGCCTCGATGCAAGTGGCGCAGCATCAATGTGTCACGCCAGTCACTACTCGCCAGCCAATCAAGAACTGGATAACTGTCCTACTGACTTTAAAACATGTCTGGTATGCACCGACGTCTGTTTTCAGTGGATCGGCATCTTCTGCGATGCCCATATAAGCTCCCCCCATTGACTGGTACAAAAGGAGCCGACATCAAGCCTCAGATCTATGTAAGTCGACACAAAGTGCGTCAATGCATTTAACTACAATGTAAGGGATTGAGTCAGTAGATCATCACTCTACTTTTGCCCACAATCCAAACGAAAGCAAGAGTCGGTCATTTCGATTCACTCGATTGGAACCGGCAGATTCTGAGTTCTCATGGGCCGCAGAGCTCAATATCTCAGCCTCGCTGAAAGGGAAGTGGCCGAGCGTGCACGGAAAGCGCGCTATGCAGAATCTCCTCGGTAAAGTATATATTTTCCTACTGGCAGACATTCTCATCCAATTCCTAGGGGTCAGGCCAAGCGGAAGAGCCAGAACTCTAGGGCATATCAAAAGAAACATGGACGACATGTTAGCAAGTCGTCACTACTATCCAACCAACCCAGGCACGACTCGGAGTCCCTATCAGTACCTCCACTATCATCACATCTGATAGCGTTTGCAACAATCCCGCTACCTAAATCCAATCTGTTTCATGAAGCATCGTGCAGTGCGGATGCCCTGGACGAATCCGAACTCCACCTCTGGGAATGGGACCCTCCATACAATTACCCAGAGCCTTTCATGACAGCGGATGAGGCGCGTTACACTCAGAACATGGTAGATGTTCTGATCGGTCGGCGCTGGAGGTTAGCTAAAGTAGCGAGGGACGAACGTGCACTGCGCTTTGCAAATGGAAAGGTACAAGACCTCCTGGATGACATGGTTAAGGGGCTTGTTGGGCGTATTGACAGGTGGATCGCCATTGCTTCGTGCATCACAGCGATGGAGGAGACTGGCAGAAATAGAGTGATGGCAGATTGCTGGCTGCATTGGCAAGCTCGAGATATATTCACTGACAGCAAGGAGGTAAAAACACTCAAAAATGGGGAGAATCCTTATTGTACCTAATTAATAGGCAGAAACAGGGATACAGGCTATCAGGACTTGTAGATAGTAGTGAAACATAGGCATATTATTTTCATGCAAGCCAGTAAGATCAAACCCTCTTAGAATGGCCGCCATCTGCACTAGCACCCAAAGCCCACAGTCATGACTGTTGCTTTGAATGGGTTCAGTCTTAGTGTAGTATACGTACTCAGTGCTAACGCGCTCCAACAGAGGGTGTGTGACTTATGACAACTGGGTGTGCAGTCCATGCTTCCAGGTCTCTTGCTGGGGCCATAACCCGCTCTGAAGCGATGCGTGACAAGCAGCTGATAAGCTGTTGGATGTCCTAGTTGTACTTTAGCAACTTCCCAGAAGAATCAATTGTAATCATACCTGAATGTCCTTCTTCCAGGGCTTCCGCTCAGCAAAGCTGTCAAAGAGGGACAATCTTTTGAAAGCAAAGTCAACGGTGCATACTACCCAATGGCCGATGCACGATGGCCGATGGATCGGGAGAATCCATACGTCTTTCTCCCAGTATTGAGTCCACAAGGTATTTTGCAAAATAGTGTCATCTGTAGCATTGTGACGAACACGCGGTAAGTCGTGGGTCGAGAGGACAGCACAACGCTGAGCATCTGTCATATCCATACTTTTCCCAGTCGCAACTCTGGTCTAACCTTGGCCCGCCTGACCTCTCCTTAGGCATAGACGCAACTCTGGATCTAGTCCGGCCATCTCCAGCCCCATAGCTGTACTCCAGCTCAACTCCGGTCCCTACGTCCATCTCCGCCCTCAGGACTAACCCCTGTCTTCCTGCAGACAGATCTGCAGTCTAACTCCTCCGTGTTGGACCTGTACCTACCATTAGTCGCTACTCCGGTTTCAGTCCGGCCACTCCCTTAGCCTTGTCTGCAACGTAGCCCAACTCCGGCTGGTATATCCAACTCCGGCTCAGTTTTGCTCCTGCTCTTGCTCCGCTTCCTCTGTCAGGTCCACCAATGGCTCAGGACATTTCTATGTCCAACTCCGGACCTTCCTCCGGCTACTCCGCCCTTCCTCCACCTGCACACTCCCTCCGCTCGTACACTCCCTCCGCTCGTACACTCCCTCCGCTCTTGCACTTCCTCCGGTCGTGCACTTCCTCCGGTTCCACTTCCTCCGGTTCCACTTCCTCCGGTTCCACTTCCTCCGGTCCTGGACATCGCTCCGGACTTAACATTAGTTAAGTCCACCTCTGACCCTTACCTGTCCTGTTCCGAC
>Ga0307518_10001871_pt1 | contig 15568 bp, 4 predicted proteins | sample 25_EM_MG_FD_203889 | JGI IMG/M metagenome (GOLD analysis project Ga0307518, IMG submission 203889) | Populus trichocarpa ectomycorrhiza microbial communities from riparian zone in the Pacific Northwest, United States - 25_EM | ecosystem: Host-associated > Plants > Roots > Unclassified | place...
GAGATTCATCGTCTGCAGATGAGCTTTTCTCTGATGGAAAAATTCTTCCTACTGAAATCAAGAAAAAGACTGCTTCTGCAAAACAAGTTGATCCATCTATGCCCCCAGGACAAGCCCTACAAGATGATGTTTCGAGTAATGATGGCTTCAAGAAAGATTGCTTGAATGAAATGAAGAGTTCAAGTTATGAAGAAGAATATCAGAAGCAAAGTTCAAAGTCATTTTGGAGGTTTAAGAGGAGTAGTAGCTTGAATTGTGCTAGTGGTTATGGAAAGAGTTTGTGTCCTTTGCCACTCTTATCACGAAGCTATTCTACTGGTTCTACACCAAGTAGTAAGCGAGCACCACTAACCAAGGACACCAATCATAAGCAGCATAGACAATCATTTCTCAAGCCATCACAATCGTCGTCTTCCACGAATTATCAAAAGCCTCCATTGAAGAAGAATTATGGACCTTATGGCAACGGTGTTCGCGTTAGTCCGGTTTTGAATGTTTCATCAGGGAATCTATTTGGTTTAGGTTCAATCTTCTTCAATGGAAAAGATAAGAACAAGAAGAAGTGACTTACACAATATGTGATCTAATTACAAACTACTTTCAGCCTAAATTGAATGTTCTTTTTTTTTTTTGGTGGATTGGTGTTTTTTTTTTTTTACTTAATTTTTGTTTACTTGATTTGCCCTTCGAGTGGTACTAAAGATAGAAAATTTGAAAAGATCAGTGCCATGAAGACAAAGAGATTGAAAAGTGGGAAGGGTTTGAGGGACCAGGAAAGATGACCATATAATTCAAGGCACATGGTTTTGGAGCAGAAAATGACAGGTAACCATTGCATTCATGGTTGTCTGTGTCTGCTTTTGGTATTTGCTCATACATGGTGTAAATAATTTGATTTTGGTTTATTCTTCCATTTTATACAAGATGAGATTTTCAAGTTTGTGGGAATGATTCTATTACACGAATTGGTGTCTCATTGTTTCTGGTTGGGGAGATGATGAGCTGGTTGTTCTTGTTTGGAAGTTGAAGATCTATGACTAGTTTCAAGATGAATTTTCAACAACATGAAATAAATATGCCTGCCCAGCTTGCCCTTTTTAAGCTATGATATAAAGAAAATGATATTTGATTTTACTTGAGCCTCCTTAAATGTTCCTTTCTCAGAGGAAATGTTTCCAGTGTTGCGCTTCAATCACTTGGCTTCATCTTTTTCAATAGCAAAGATAAGAACAGTAAGTGTCGTATGTATGTGTTTGTTTGTTGTTTTCTTTTTCCTCTTGCCTGCTTGGCAACTAGCTAGTAATCTTCAATGTTTTTAAGAAAGTCTACTGTATGAACTACATAGACAGCATCTCAGACCTGAAAGAGCTGGTAGTATGCATGAAAGGAAGGCCCAAGGGAAGAGCTTAATAATGGCACTTGTTGTGGGGCACAAATAAAGACATGTACCCTTATTTCATGCTTGTCCCAAGCATCTTGTATTCTTATCTCATGTTCATGGCGTCTACGCTTCAATATCGCTTCCTCTCCTCCGAGTGCTCATCAGTCTCTGTCATGTTTTGCAAAGCTTTAACATGGTATCTTCAACTTTTGTGTTTCCATCTTAAAAAAACTAGTGATCCTGCAACAACCGTGTGGATCCCAATTTTCACAACCATCCTTCCAACTACATTAGAGGCATTATGATTCGTGCAGTGAAGATTCCTACCTTATGCCTGAGTTTTATAAAAATAGACCTCAACAAGCAATCTACGTCTGCATTGACTTCTAGTTCTACCTAACATGGGATTTTAATTCATATATACGTGCTGCCATAACATTCTCTTAGTAGTGCTAATGTGTGAGAGTCCCATCCACATCAAGCACCGCTTTTCCCTCTAACCAAATCTTTCAACAATTTGAAAAGCTATATTATGAGAAGAGAAACCTGGCATCAACAGCTGTTTTTCCTCTGGGGGTTGGAGCTTTGAATGCTATTCAGGGTAATGGTGATTCTGATGTCTGGTCCCGGGGCATCAGTTCTGCCCATGTGTAGCTACCAGCACACAGCAGGTGTGGCATGGTCTCATGAAGCACCATGTCCTGCAGTACAATATGTGAATTAAGAGACAAGATGCCCTGTCTGTTGGTGACTTTTTAACGCAGGTAGCAAAAGGTAGACAAACCAATAAATATGGCCTTTATGATGTTAGTAAAAAATGAACTGCGCGCTTCCATTTATCTTCCAGTGTTCATCAATCTTTTAACTAGCACTAACTTATCAGAGTTCCATTACAGTGCTTGTTACTGTTAAAGTTGTAACTTTTTCTCTAGTTTGAAAATGGTTTCGGGAGTAAATAAAAATCACAATGGACACACATAAAGCTGACAAGGTATGGATTGAATCTAGATCTCAAGTACTAGGTATATAAACTGACAAGGTAGATGGGCTTGGATCATACATGAAGCTTCACCAATCTTTTTACGTGTTGATCACCCATTACCGCTCCAGCAACTCAGGATGCCGGACTCCTGACACCCCTTGTCGCAAACAGGACTGGGTCTGTTCACATCTCTTGATATTTCCTCTTCATGGCAAACGGAAGGAGGAACAACATTTGTTTTCAGTCTTTTTAAGTAGCTCCATTTTCTACCTTCTTCAACTTCGAAAGTAGTGATTTCAAGTTTTTACACTGTTTTGTAAATAGATTCCATTTCCGATCTCCTTTCTGCACCGTTGTATTTGGTTGAAATATGATAGACTTCCATTCTCCCAGCTAGCTTGCCATTAAAGCCCTTATGTTTAACTACAAAACAGCCAGCTTTTTGGTGAAAAATATTGCTGTGCTTTCTTGAAAAACTGCGAGCAATGGCTAATGAGTTATGCTCCGATGATTCCTGCACGTGTCCCAGAATCTCATTTTCTCATGAATTTTCCCAAACAGACGTTGTGCCGATAGAACAACGTCCTCCCCAATCAAGTTCATCGAATTCCTATTTTTGCTTTCGCAATGACACCATCAATCCAGAATCTCCAGCAGCAGACGAGCTTCTCCTCAATGGAAAGATCATCCCTATTGAAATCAAGAATATTATTTCTCTCTCAAAGCATGTACAAGAACAACCTCTAAGTCTACCTCCACAACCATTTCTTGATGCTACCATAACTAGTAATGATTCAAGGTATGATCAGGGCTCAAAGGTAATCGAGATTACTACAAGCAAAGAAAACAGCAATTATCTTGAGTTTTCATCCTTGAACGAGCATTTCCTTGATGGAGAAATCATTATTCCTGTCAAAATCAAGAAAAAGAAAAATATCCCGCCACCATTTTCACCTTTAGGCGCATTTCTTGATGCTGATGGTGACATTGATGAAGATATCAGCAAAGGTTCAAATCAAGGGATGATCGAGAGTGCAAGAAATAAACCACCGGATGGCCACGAGAAAAAAACACTTGAAATCATCTTCACGTTCCAAGATGAGCAGTAGCTTGAGTTGTGCGCTAGCATATATGGAGGGAGCCCATGCCCTTTTCCATTATTCTTTTGTCGAAGCAATTCTGAGGTGTCTGTACCAAATGTCAAGCGAATGCCATTGTCGAAAAGGTTGTCACAATCATAAGTTGAATTTGTATAATTGGATGCTCTTTGCTGTTTTCCAATCCATTATTATTTTCAATTTGTTTTTTTTTGTTGGAAAGTATTTTTATAAAAAAACATAATTTAAATTTTTTTTATTTTTTTTATTTTTAAAAAAATTATTTTAATACATTGATATTAAAAATAATTTTAAAATAAAAAATATTTTAAAAAATAATCATTACCACAATACTAAATTAACTCTAACTATTACATTAGTCTTGATATTCTGATAAATTATCATGCCAGAGATAACAATATTCTTGAAAGTATTTTTACCATGAAAAAAAGTTTTAAATTTGTTTAAATTGTAAGAAAATAAGAGCAGGAACCGAATATAATTTTTCTAAACAAAAGTATGTATTTCTTCAAAACTAATTCTACTTATTCCATGCAATAAAAAAAAACAAATTATTCCCATCAAGATTACGAGAATTTTTCTCCTTCTCATAACTGTAGCTAATGTTTCTTTTTCATTATTAATGGGAGGAGGCCATTTAATTAATTAGTACTTCCTATGGCCTTTCTGTTCCTTACACTGATTTTATTCCCTGTGGTCCGGCTTCGATGGTAGTAATTTAAAGTATTTTTTATTTAAAAATTTTAATATTAATATATTAAAACATATGAAAATATAAAAAAAATTATTCTAAAAAATAAATTTGAAAATATAATTTATACTGCGTTACTGAATACACCCTAAAGCTGCTGGTAGCAACGCAACAAAGAAAATGGTGTGAATTGGATATGAATTTGGGCCTCACCTGGATTGAAATGTTATGAAATTGGACTTTCAAGCCCAAATAGATAAGAGAAAGGTCCAGAAAAGGAATTTAAAACTGGAACCAGTAGAAATGCTTAATTTTGGTTAAGGATGGTTCGAATTAGATTTTGTGTATAGAAAATGTGATCTAGTAGACATGATTAATTTTGCGTTGACTTTAATGTCCACAGTCATAGGGAGCCTACAGTTTTTCCCCTCCTTTTTATTACCCCTGGAATGCTGTCATGTAATTTAGCTAGAAACTAGGTTAGAATCAAAAAAAGATTTAAATCAATGGTGAATTATTTACCATTGTTATTAAACCTAGCCTAATAAGTTAACCTTAAAATTTTTCTACCGACTTCTTATTTAATTTATGTTTAAAATTAAATCATGTGAAAATTATTTTTATATGACTTTGTCGACTAGATAGATTCAACAAAAAAAACAATGTTAATTCTAGTCACCCTGTCAAATCAGTAACCCAAGTTATGGACTTTACTGGTTTGAATTAATTTTTTATTTTATCATATGATAAAAAATATAAAAATCAATTTATCATCAATTTAACATTGAAAGATAAAATTAAATAAAAACTTGTGCTATGTAAGGAGTCGTCCTAGATATGGCCCAAGACTGTTAAGTTCCTGAATATCATACATGCAACAGAAACAGTAAGACAAAATTTTCAGGATCCTCTAGTATCTCGTTACACAGATCTAGAGTTGTTTAGGGATTTATTACCTGAAGATCTGATCTTCTTCGGATTTGAATAATTCTTTAAAGGTTGGATTGTCAAAAACCACAAGTCGTCTAATTTTCTGGCCTCCAATGATAATCCACACGAACCACAAGTGAGAAATCCTCTAAATTCCAATTTAGGAGAGAGGATTTGCTATGCTTGAAGTGTCAGCTCTCTATTCTATGACTTACGTAATTTTTCTATCTAACAGACAACCACTAAAAAATAAAAGGTATAGTTTACTATTTATAGGGAAATCTGACAAATCCTATAAATTGATAAAATATCAATTTGCCCCTTTAATAATATCCATATATTAATTCAAGAAAATTTTAGAAATTAACTCAATCAAGTCCTTACTTGATTTTTCTAGATTTAGAAATATAATCTCTGTATTAATTATATTCTAGTCTTTAATTTTTAAAATATATTTTAATCAAGTCATACTTAATTAAATCATTTTAGTTTAATTTTTAATGAAGTTGTTCCTTGGATTTGTTTGAGCAAAATTTAAGATTAAACCCCTTTCTAAATAATTTTAAAAACATATATGATGCATCAAGAAAAACTTAATAAATTTCGTAGATGATATTCCAAAAAAACTCTTTAATCACAAAACTAATCCTTTGAAGTTATCAGTCAAGCTCCTAGTTAATGTCATCTCATCTAATCTCATCTCCTACTCCTATCCATTTTTGTGTGATCAAAGCCAGAGTTGAAAAATCTACATGTTTTTCGATTCGAAAACAAGAGCTTATCCACTTGGTTTGTACCAGAAAAGGGGGAAATTTTATATAGTGGGGTTCCTTGCAAAATTGGACCTCGAAAATGTCTTCAGCTCATGGAAAACCAGCATTTGCTAGCATCAATTCAAATTCAATGTGACCTGACAAGAAAACATCTTTGTTGGCTCTAGCTTTTCCATCAATTACATTTCCTCGTGACTTTACATTATCAATAGTCAGAAGTGAGCGATTTACTGCTTCGAGTTCATCATTGAACATTGTTTACCATATGATGAACCAAGATTTCATACACACACACACACACACACACACACACACACACACCAAAAAAACATTGTCTCAAGAAAAACTTATGGGTATAAATTTTTCGGAACACAAACACACTCTAATAAAAGCGTGTTACGTCTGTCGCTAGTCAGACCCAGCCGCGATTGGGCTTAGCAGTATGATAAGCCCCAAGCGTTGGGTCTAGCGTTGGCTAAACCCAGCCATAGATGAGCTTGACAGTGTACCTAACCTATGCATGTTGGATCTGGTGCTGCACAGACTCACTAGATGATTAAGTCTAACACCATTAATTCTATAGATTTTCCAGAACACAAACATGCCCTAATAAAAGCGTGTTGGGCCTGTCGCTAGCCAGACCCAACTACGATTGGGCTTGGCAGCATGCTAAGCCCCAAGCGTTGGGTCTGGCGTGGCGAGACCAACCATAGATGGCCTTGGTAGTGTACCTAGCCCATGCACGTTAGATTTGGTGCTGCCCAGACTCAAGAGATGATTGAGTCTAACATCATCAATTTTATAGATTTTTATATAAAATTCATAGAAGAATTATTTCTCAATAAATATGCTTAATTAAACAAGTTTATACTCTACCAAGACCATTAGATGAATTAAAGTCTTTCATGACCAGTCATTTATCCATCTTTTACCTGGATAAAATGAGTGGAATACAACTCAAAATATCACAAAGATGAAGTTACACTCTAGCCATTTTTCTCTATAAAATGACAAAACTCATGGGCTATAAATACACCATGAGACCTTTAGAACAAATATTCATAATCTTTATTTTATGTTATATATATATATATTTTCAGAGTATCTTTTTTCTAGAATATTATTACATTTTCTCTCTCTAAAAAAATATTTATTTAAGCATTGAAGATTCCCCACCTCCACCAAGATGGATTTTTTATAAGTATTAGCCACAAGCCACCTTGACCTACCAAATACCAAGTATAAGCTATCAACCACCTTGACTATAAAGAATAAATGAGATTGCTAAAACCAATTAATTAATTAATTATCCAACTTGAAAACCCTATTCCTAAGCTACTTGGATTTTTCAGATTTCATCACCGTATCTTCAAAAGTCATTATTAATAAAGCTCTTGAGATTCGCATGAAGATGGTGCTGCCTGGCTTGAGTTCATGCATATTGTGACCAATCTTCTTGCAAAAAAGTCTAGTCCTCTCTTTTTCCTTCTCAATATATGGAGGAAACGAGACTGGCAGACTCCATGCTTGCTTTTAAAGCTTAAATAACCGGTGATCACCTTGGTAAGCTCAGCTCATGGAATGAATCTTTGCATTTCTGCGAGTGGTCAGGTTTTACTCGTGGACGTTGGCATCAAAGAGTTGTAGAGCTTGACCTGCACTACTGCCAACTAGTGGGCAGCCTATCTCCCCACATTGGCAGCTTGAGTTTCCTCATGGTATTAGACTTGGCAAATAATAGCTTAAGCCATAACGTTCCCCAAGAGTTAGGTCGTTTGCTTAAGCTGGAGAGGTTGGTCCTCAGGAACAACACATTCGATGGTGGAATCCCTGTCAACATCTCACGTTGCGCTAATCTCCGAGTCCTTGATTAAATAGAGGCAATTTGACAGGGAAGCTTCCTGGAGAACTTGGGTTATTATATATGGAAGTTGCAGGTATTTATTTTTGAGCTTAACAAATGTTGTTAGACAAATGAAAAGGTTGAAGTATTTTCACTAGGTGCAAAAAATCTAAATGGCATGATCCCTCCATCCATATTCAATCTCTCTTCTCTTACTCTATTCTCTGTGCCAGTTAACCCAGTCTTCCTCCTGACTTAGGCCAAACTCTTCCAAACCTTCAAGTGTTTAATATTCTCACCAATCAATTCAGTGGACTAATTCCGAAAAATTCCTCCAATGCCTCAAATCTCCTTTCTTTTCAATTGGAAAGATCAACTTCACTGAGAAAGTTCCACCACTGTCAAGCTCCCATGCTTTGCAAGGTTTGGTTATCGGTGAGAATTAATATATGGGACAATGTGAAGATGATGACTTGAATTTTGTCTTTTCTGTAGCAAATAACACCAGTTTGGAGGCTTTGGATGACAACAATTTCTTAGGGGTGCTTCCTGAAATTGTAAGCAACTTTTCCACAGAGCTCATGAAGATGACATTTGCGAGAAATCACTTGCGTGGTAGCATTCCAACCGAAATCGGAAACCTCGTCAACTTGACTGGAACTATACCAAGATCTATGGTGAAACTACAAAAGTTGAGTGATCTATTTCTTAATGGAAGCAAAATCTCAGGCAGGATGGAATCTTCACTGGGGATATACGACTTCTTTAGGTAGAATTAATTAACATGGGGCTCGATAATTAGCGGGAAGCTTTCCACCAAGTTTGGGAAATTGGCAGAAGTTATTGTCCTTGGCTATCTCGCAAAATAATTTGGGCGGTCCCATAACGAAAGAATTAGCTAGTATTGATACCTTATCAACGTATTTAGTGCTATCAGAGAATGTGCTGACAGGTCCCTTCTGACTGAAGTGGAGAAACTGATGAATCTAGGATATCTATACGTCTCTAAACCCAGGTTTTCTAGAGAAATTCCTAGAAGTCTTGGTAGTCGCGTGAGTTTGGAAAGTTTGCATTTGGAGCAAACTTTTTGCAAGATCTTAATCTCTCCCACAACAACTCGACTGGCTAGATTCCTGAGTTCTTGGGAGACTTTAAGTTGTTGGAGAGTTTCGATCTGTCTTTTAAAGACTTTGAAGGCCTATTCAAGGAGTGTTTCAGAATACAAGTGCAGTTTCTGTTCTCGGAAACAAGAAGCTTTGTAGTGGAATATGACAACAAAGTCGAAATCTTCCACCACGTTCTTGATAGCTGGAATTATTTGTGGCTTTCTCGGAGTAATCTCGATCACCACTTTCTTACTTTCCTACTGCTTCAGAAAACCGAAAGATAATAATCTTGATCACCTCTTTCTTACTTCTCACATCTGATTCTTAATGCATTGTCACCCTCATAGCCTTATCCAAAACATCTCAAGAAGGTTGGCAAAAACTAAATAATCTTTTTGCTAACCGATCACAATCTTGTATTATGTTCTTGAAGGATAAATTGACTCTCTCGTGGTACTTGTTTTGTTGCATACTATCTTCAATCTATGAAGTCCATCATGGATGAATTATTCACATCATTAACGGCATTAGAAGTGAATTCAAGGAGTTAGCTGCTGCTATTAGAGCTCAGGACACTCCTATCATTTTCTAGGATTTTTCTGACAAATTTATCGATTATAATGAATTTTTTTATAAGAAAAAAGAGGAAAATCAGAATAATTTATCTGCCGTCACTATTAAATACTACAGTAAGCGATCCAATAACCAACAAAGCAATTTTCGCAGCACTTTTAACCTTAATAACTTCGCTTGCAACAATCCTTCCTATAGTAGGCAATCAATCTAACACTAGAGGACCGAATTCTTCACAATCATTCTCCAACAACAGACGCAGGTTTCCCAAGTGTCAATATTGTGATCAGCTGGGTCATTTGCTAAAAAGAATCCCCAGATGCAAGTCTCTATACTTCAAAATGTTGTTGCAACCACACTTGTTCTAGTCCTTCCTTTTCTTCTCATGGATAGCTCGTTAGCTTTGTTGCATATCATCACATTACATGTAATATTGGCAATCTCTCTCTTCACTCAGATTATACTGGCCCCAATGAAATAATTGTTGGTGATGGTGCAAATTTGTATACATATCGCTCATACATGTTCAACAAAACTCAGTTCTTCATCTCTATCTTTCTCTCTTCCCAATGTTCTTCGTGTGCCTTTTGTGCAACAAAACCCCATATTTGTGGCAAAATTTTGCAAGACTAATCATACATCCATTGAATCTTTTCCCTTCCGTTTTCTTGTACTTCAACACTTACAAGTCATCGTCCACTTGATCTATTATATAGTGATGATGTTTGTGTTGTAAAATAATATAAATCATATCTTGTGATCTTACTTAACAGCTTAAACTATTGAATTGGGATGGGTTTTTGATGTGGTATCAGAGCCTTTGACGACCAAGCGGTCACGAATTCAATTCTCACCATCCCTATTTATTTGATAAAAATTAAGTACAAGGTAATGTGAGTCTGTGCAAGTTTCAAACGCAAAAGACTTTTACTTAAAGGGGTTGAGATGGTTCTTTGACAGAGATCAGCCATGGTTTTTTCTACTATATTATTTTTATCAATCATTTTACTAAATACATAAGGCTTTATCTGATGAAAAACAAGTCAGATCAATTTCTACACTATTTTTTTAAAACTCAAGGCAACTGTTGAAAATTACTTCTCACAAGAAATTTCTACAGTTTACTCTAATGGTTGTGAGGATCAAAAACAAAAAACTTAATAATTGCCACGTTTGGTATTACTCATCTTCTTACCCAACCTCATGCACCTCAACACAATGGAGCTGGCAAAAGTCAACATCATCGCATTGTCGAAATTGGACTCATCACCTTACTTCACCAAGTCTTCATGCCTGTCTTTTGCTTTTCAAACAACAGCATATCTAGTCAAACGGTTGCCTTCATCACTCTTAGAAATGAAATCTCCTTTTGAAAAGCTCCATAATCAATTGTCTCACTATAAAAAAGATTTGCACTTCAGGTTGCATGTGTTACCCTATCTTCAACCCTACACTCAAAATAAACTTTAAGCTTTATCTTGTCCTTTTGTTCTTATTAGGTACTCTAATTCTTAAAGTGCTTAAATTTATTTTGATAAAGTAACAGATAAATTTTTTATCTCATGTTATGTATAAACTCTTATTTTCTTTCTCTAACACCAACCACACCTTATAATTTATTTTGAGAGTGTCGTAATGATTGCTTTGTTTTTCTTCCTAAAATATATTAAAATAATATTTTTTAAAATTATTTTTAATATTAGCATATTAAAATAATCTGAAAATATAAAAAACATATTAATTTTAAAAAAATTAAATTTTTTCAAAAATATTTTGCAGTACAACACTGAGTTTGCAGGTATTGAGTATGAATCAGCTACCTATCATATTTCTATTACTCCTATAACCTCCGTTAGTCATGTTTGCTCCACTAGCATCTACTCCAATAAAAGACACTTTCACTCATATCTCTTTCTCTCGTAACTTTGTGTCATCCCAAACACAATCGGCCCACTTCCTCATCATTTTCTAGATCTCATTTAATTTCCTCAAATAATCATGTATCTCCGATTAAAACAAAACTTTTTCAAAAATCATCATCTCCCACTCATTTTAAGATCCCAAGTGATCTAATCATTAACTTTAGAGGCTAATCATTAATTTTAGATTCTCGAAAAATTAATTGAAATACACATAAACTAATCCAAACATTCACAGCTAGCTACCGAAAACAAAAGAAAATTCATTAAATAACATCTTTAAAAAAATGTATCTATAATGCTACCAAACACCCTGCTACATCACATCACTTATAAAACCAAAATATTCCACCATTGCCCTCAAATATCCACAATGGCAAGCCACCATTGATGATAAGTTCAATGCATTACTTTGTGCAAATGGCATATGAAATCTTATTCCTCCTCAACCACATTTATAAAGTTCAACTCTCATTTTCTTTTTCTAAAACTAACCACACCTTATAGTTTATTCATGTCTCCTTAATTTACAGGTATTGATTGTGAACAACTACCTATCATATTTCTATTACTCCTGGAACCTCTGTTAGTCGTCCCTGCTCCACCAGAATCTACTCCAATAAAAGACACTTCCACTCATATAATCTAATCATCTCATTCCTTTTCCTCCCCTAACTTTGTGTCAACCCAAATACAGCCATCCATCTCCTCGTCATTTTCTAGCTCTCATAATTCAACTTCCTCTCAAATAACTCAAAACTCGATCTAAAAACTCAGAATAAAAAACTTTACAGTTCAGACCTATCATTTTAAATAAAAAAATGATAAAAAAAACCCAGATGAAATTCTTTTCATTGAAAAAAACCCACTAACATAAAAATTATTTTTTTATAGACAAATGGTATCAACGGGAATTTTCTCTTCTCCATTAAAATTTGACCAAGTAACTTTTTTATTTCCTCAATAAATACCTTTTCCAGTCCAGTACTTTAGGCTTAAAAAGTATCTTTAATCCTTATTTGAGTTCCAAGTAACTTTCTCAAGTCCCATGAAACAAGCAATCCAAGCTTTGCTTTTTCCAAAAGAAACAAGCAGTAAATAGACTGTGGAAGAGCTGGATTAGTTGACTCTAATACCTAACATGATTAAACATAAAGCCACTTTTAACCACTAGAGGGAGCTTAATTAACAACTTATCAAATCAAACAGTTGATCTCACCATGCCGACAAGACACAAGATCGAGCACAAACCAAAGGATGTGGTGGTTTAGCTGTCCTTTTCCATTACGTATAAATATATGAAACAGGCCGATCGAGGTCCCTTCGGACGGTCATTTGTCCACTGTCCTAGTAAGTTTGTATGCATTGCCATTTCTCATTTTACCTATGAGATTCACGTAACTTGTGAGTAAAAGGTAGCTAGGTGGGCAATACCAAATAGGGTGGTCCTACTTGCCAGACTCTAGGCCAAAATTATTTATCTTGTCTCGTGCATCTGGGTCTCTGGAAATGGTATTGACAATTGCTCACTAGCTTTCCCATGCTTGCTGGTTTTTTCCTGTGTTTCAAATTACATTTAGATTTATTTTAAAAATTATTAAATTAGGATTTTTTATGTTTTTTAATGATTTTAATGTGTTGATATAAAAAAATCTAAAAAAATTATTTTAATGAATTTTTAAGTAAAATATACTCTTAAAAAAATATCTTACACTTCACAGTTCACACCTACAAAGAATGAGCTAATTTTTGGGGGCATGGGAATTGTTTTGGTTTCATGCAAGTGGCCAAGTGGGTATGAATTACTCAATCATTTATCATTCCGGGAATTAAGAGATTTTTTTCTCTACATTTTTGTTCAAATGATGAGAGTTGCTGGTCAAATTTTTGGTGACCGGGAGGAAGCCAGGTAGAAATTGTTTTTTAAATTATTATTTTTACAAATTATTTTAAAATTTTATTTTTTAAAATTTTATTTTTAATATTAGCATATTAAAATAATTAAAAAAACTAATTTAAAGCAAAAATAAAATTTTAATTTTAATGAGAAATAGATTCAATCTCAATACTAAACTAAACAAGTACCAGCTCTTATACACATGTGAAGCAAGACGCCAATAAAGTGCGTGGATATGAATTTCTTATTAAAAAAAGTGCTCCAGTTTGAATCAATCTTTTTTTATAAATAAAAGTGAGATGTTGTCGCATTGAAGTTTGGTGATTTAAAAAATTGATGTATATTTTTTATGATTCCGATAAAAAAAAATTATATCTTCATTATTAAGTATTATTTTAAAAAACGTGAGTTTTTTATTATACAAAAATTCTACTATTTATTCTTTTGCATATTATTGTTGATAAGCTGTGCAAATTTTTACCTTTTTAAAATTTGATTCTCTATTTTTTTTTTTTTGTGTGTGATGTAGTTCTAATTAAGAATTAATTAATTTTGATTTATTGTAACAAAAATAAAATTGAAAGAAGAGAGACTGAAATTAAAAAAAAAATAAAAAATAGATGGTATGTCATAAGTTTCGTAAAAGAAACACTTTAGTATTTCAACTTTAAAATCAAGCAAATTATACAATTCCAGTTCCTTAATATTTTTAAGAATCTAGACAAATCAAATGTTGTGTCAACTTCAAAAAAAAATTGAAGTTGATGACATGTCCTCCGTCCCAATTGCAAACAAAAACATCCAAGGGTCCAATAATGCGCGTTGGCCTAGCTTGCCAGTTTCAACAACGCCTGGTTTTTGCTTCTTTTTTTTAATTTTCTTTTTCTAATTAGTTTTTTAAATTAATTATTTTTTTATTATTTTTTTTCTAAATTTTTTTAATTTGTAAAATTAAATGTAGAACATTGCATGTTGATTGAATAGGTTAATTCACGGCCTACTATTAAAAAAAAGGAACTATTTCTCGAAAAAGAATAAGAAATATATTAATTAAACTAATTGTTTTCCTCTAGCAACCAATTGCTTTCATCTACATTGATTTATATTATTTGTATCCATGTTCGTTGGGAGCACCAAAGACCACCCAATATAGATTAGAGACTTTGACACCTGTGAACAGGGAAATTCAACCATTCACAAACAATATATATATATATATTCCGTTTCAAGAAAGTTAACAAGGAATGATATTATTTTGAAAAGTTTTGGGAAAATGATATTGTTTTGTAAAGACTCGCTATTAGGAATTATGGTGGTTGAAAAATCACTATTTATAAATCATGATTTTAATGCAATTACAATTCTCAATAACGATTTTGCGGCTGATTTTCATAATTTTAACGGTGATGATAGACTTATTTTTTATTATGCATCTTTTTAGTTCAAGACATGTTGTACTATACTTAACCTGTTAGGAGAAACATTGAGCCTGGATGATTTTGTCTCAAGAATAAGACTACACAGATAGGTGAAAGTCGTGTTATTGATGGAACTGATCCATCCACTCGTTGTCATAGAAGACATGGATAAGCTCAGGTGTATTATTAATTTGTATATAATTATGTTGTGTTATTTTTCTAGTTAAGAGTTACTTTTATTATTACTACTTTTGTAATATTGTTTTTGCTTTTTTTATGTTGATTTTAAAGTTGTCATATATATTATGCATTTTCATATTTAGTTTATATAAACATGATATAATATCGTTAATTAACAAATGAACATGTAAACATGTTTAAAATTTCAAATCATCCATCAACAACTTAAAAAATACACATAAATAAAAATAATATTAAAAAAACATACACATTAATTTGAGATTATAATTAACAAATAAAAATGATGTTAAAATATATTCTGTTTCAATTATGGGTTTGAGGTTTGATAATTTATGGTTTTGTTTGGTCTCTAATCATGATGGTTTAGATTTTATTTTATATAAAATTTTGAGATTAGTTGTGCTACTTCACACAACTGCTAATGACAATGGTAATTTGTTAGTGATTATAAACAATTGTTAATGACAATAGCGGATATTTACAACAACCGTTATTGACAATAGCTATTATCATTAGCGATGAGTAAAAAAAATGTTATTTTTTAAATAATTTTTTTTATGTTATTTTTTAAAATTTGTATGAAATTGTAATGATTTGATAAAAAAAAACCCGTGTTAACATATGAAATATATCACAAGCTATGGCCTCCAAAGCTTCCCCCTCCAAATACAAAAACTTACAGCATTTATTTTGATACAAGAAATAATAGAGAGGAAAACAAAACATTAGAACGTGA
>Ga0307518_10001872_pt1 | contig 15567 bp, 11 predicted proteins | sample 25_EM_MG_FD_203889 | JGI IMG/M metagenome (GOLD analysis project Ga0307518, IMG submission 203889) | Populus trichocarpa ectomycorrhiza microbial communities from riparian zone in the Pacific Northwest, United States - 25_EM | ecosystem: Host-associated > Plants > Roots > Unclassified | place...
TTTTTTCTAAAAATTATCCAACCCGCTTGAAACGCAAAATCAAACTATTGCATTTGCTAGCACCCCCGCGGCCCACGGTATGATTGTTTTTCTCAGACTGTTCACTTACAATAATACCCCCCAAAACTGACCCTCCCATGAATCACATCTCTTTTGATTGCTTTCAACTCTCCCATTAAAGAAATTTCTCAGAGGAAATTATGAAACGTCAACGTTTTATTCGAAAAATGTGTTCTCGTTCTCTCAGGGTTTTGCTATTCCCTACCGCCCGTGCAGCTCACGTGTCCGCTTTTCTCGTAATTGATAGATACATAGACAGGATTTTATCTTTTTTTTAATTGATTTAAAATTTATTTTAAAGCAAAATAATTATGTCAAGCTTATATTGCACGATGATGTTTTTTGTTTTTTTTTCTCTCTCTTTATTGTGGCGTTTAATTTTATTAATGGGGCATATAATTTCTTTCCCTGACCAAATTATACAGTAACGGAGAATTTGTCAAAAAGCTTGTTCATCACGCCGGAGATTTTTCGTTTTTACTCCTCGACTGGAATGCTGGCCACCCGATTCGTTAGAGCACGACGACCTCATGTGAATGACGTCACCTTTCCCAGGAGTTTCTTTTCTTTCTTTTAATAGGAAAAAAAGAAACAAGATAAGTTGTCAGAATTAAAATAGTATTGCAGTGCAAATATGGGAATTTCTCGTCATCTTAGCAGAATTTTGGTGGGTGACAACTGACAAGTGCTACCAATGACGTTAGCTCCGAACACCACCGAACGCTAACAAAATTTTCGGTGATTCGTGGATGATTGGAAATGTGATGTAAATATATTTTTTAAAGTTCTAAATTTTTTTTTTATTTTTAGATTATTTTGATTTGCTGATATTAAAAATAATTTTTAAAAATTAAAAAAAATATTATTTTAATATATTTATAAATAAAATATACTTTAAATCATAAATGCTGTCACAATTCAAAATAGACAATCATTTTATCTAATAATAAATGATTTTTGGCATCTATAAGTGATGTTAAGGCACTATCTCTATTTTTATTTCTAAATACTTTTTAAAGATATATTTATTTTAAAAAAATACTAATTTAATATTTTTATGTATTAATGCCTGAAATAAAAAAATAATTTTTTAAAAATACCTTGCAACACACTATTTTTCCTTCCCAGCTTCCTAGCTAATCTACCAGGTACCACCTCTTGGAGCTGCTGTAATATGGACACAACTACCGTGGCCGCATGGTTTGGAATATTCGGTCCATTTATCTTAAGATCTGACCGAGGTGTTTTTATTTTTTTATTTTTTCGGGGGTAAAAGACAGTTTCTAGAACTAAAACCTTTAATTTCCTCCTTTTATAATCTGGAAATGAACAATGAACGCAAGTCCTATGACGGTGTTCTGTCATCACATGCTATGCTTCGATTTTGACACCAACAAATTACATAATTTATGTTAACAAACATTGCTAACATCACAGGCATTGTCGCAAATGTTGACTACAAAATGCACGTAAAATTTTATGTACATGCTTACAAATGCCTTGTCATTTCTTTTGGAAATATACATTCGGATTTATAATATGCTCTTTGCCATCCTGTGAATACCGAAATTATGCTGTGTTAACCTAGACACTATAAAAGAATGTTTTTTTTTATTATTATTAACGTGAGTGTTCGGGTTAATTTGCGTGTATCTCGACTAATCTTACGGGCTCTGAAGTTAATAATCATGTAAATCTCTAGTGATCATTGTATTGATAATCACAATGTTTAAATTTGAAATAAAAAAAACAAATTATTTAATCTTAAATTCTTATCACTGATGGTTCACTAAAAAAGAAAAGAATGTTGCGTAGAAGCCATGCCTTATAAACTCTGTGCAACCACTTGAGCAATAAACTTAGGGCAAATGAGTTTCCTAGGCCTGAGCTTGTTTTGTTGATACGGACTGAGCTAGCCGTGGTCAGTATTTTGCTATTTTCTGAGCTACTGCGGGCTTCTTGTTTGTACTCTTGGGCTAGGCTCATCTCGTTTTTGGTTCAATGAAGGCTAGAAACAATTGTTCTTGTGAAAACTGAAGAAAAAATTAATTACCCTTTACCGTTTAAACATGTTTGAGGGATGTTAATTGTCAAGGGGGTGTCAATTATCCCCGCAATTGGTGTTTTTGGAGGAAAAACTTTATGCTTCATTACGAGTACAATTGATATGCTTAATGAAATTTTTACATGAAAAAAATAATCTTAATAAAAAGACTACTTTTGTAAGCCCCAACAAGAAATATGGCTAATTTAAATAATTTTTAATTAAATTCTAGGAAGGTGATTAATAATAAGAGGATTTAATAGGCTTATATGAGTGAAGTATGGTCCATGGGAACATGAAAGCATGAATTATAAACCCCATAAGAAAAAAGTTATAAATTTTTGCTACTAAAAAAATGCTTATTTAGAAATTTAAACAAGCTTAATTAGAAAGGTAGATTGATACTAAGAGCAGTAAATAGTCTTGTAAGCATGAAATATGCCTTAAAAGGGCGGGCATGAGATAAATATGTACATGTGGGAATGTGAGAGAGGCAAAGAAAAGGCCATGTAAGATAAAGGACCAGAAGGACAAATAACAAAAACAATATTTACAAATCAACCCCTTTTTTTAAAAGGGAGAGCCGACAGATTGAAAAGGAGAAAAACCTCTCCTCCTCCTTCTTTTCTTCATGATCTTCTCACTCAAGACCCTTGCATGCATCTCATTCGAGCTTTATAAAAAGAGAGGGACAAGTAAATAAACATGAGAGTTAGACTTGTAGGTCTAAGCTAAAGAAGGAAAACAGTCAAACACCACCATAGAGAGAGAGGGAGAGAGACTAGAAGAAGCCGCGAGGGAGGAAGAAATTTGGAGCTGAAAAATCAAAGAAGAAAAGGGTCCTCGACATACTCCGTCCATTTGGAGACATTCTTGGTAAGTATTGATGTAAAGCTCCAAATTCTTAAGCTAGGGTTTTTGAACAATTTTGAGAAAATTGAGAAATTGAGACAAACAAGTAGAGTAGAGATGAAATAAATAAGAAATATGAAATAAATGTTGAGAAATGACAAACAAAAATGGATATTGTAGAAGCCCTAGTGTTTCAGTCAAAGAGGAAAAATCTAGGGAAGGGTTTTTCCAAGTACATTCGTGTTCATGCATGTTGATAATTGATGTTGTTAGATATAATTATAGTGATTTTTGTTGAGATGAATGTTTAAAGGTTACCTTAACTTGACTTTAATTTGAATATTCTTGGATTAATGTTTAGGATTGACAAAAATATATGATACTCCGAATGAAGTGAAGCTAGTTAGTGCTGTAAATTTGAGTATACGTAGAAATATCATAAAGCAATGAAAAATAATGAGTGATTACAATTCCCGCAACTTTATAAGGAAATTACCTGTGTATAAAGAAAAGCAAGAGCAAGACTACAAGCAAATTACCGTAAAAATAAATTATCAAAGCTGGCGTTTACGTACTTGCCATTTCCATCTAACAGTTGTCCCTATAAACAGCGGCCTAGATTTTACATATCTCCATCACTGTTCTTATTCGCTTCAATATTTTGAAAGACGTTGTCCTCTCGACTTCCTTAATTTTGATTTTCTTCTCTGTTCATTTGGGAGTTGTTTTCTATAATCTTTTGACTTCCTTGAAACATGTCATGAAAGAAATTACCATGAACAGATCGTGTTCATGGCTATTAATCCTCTTTTCCAAAGCAGTGATGACTGGTGATGGTGAATTGCCATGAACAACGATCTCTCTATGGGTTTGATTTATCTAATTACATCTTGTGTGACAATACAAAGTGGGATGAATCTGAGGATGTTGTATCAGATTTCAAGCATCATAAATGGATTGTGTTCATGGCACTTCATGTATCTATCTGGCTCGGTGCTTGTATCAAGATAAATGAAATGCCATGAACAGCAATCTCTTTATATGTGTTATGATCGCATAATAATGCCTTTGCATCTAGAAGAAAATACGTGATAGATGATAAAGATTGCCATAAGACAAATTTTTTTCCCCTTAACTTCCTTCTCTTCTATTCCCACTCATATCGCTTATGAATCATTCAATTTCAGCATGAATTATGTCTTCATTCTGGAGCTATTCCTTGTATTCATGCCTTGATCTATATCATTCAAATTTAAGGAAGAGTTAGATTTTGAGAATTTTGTGAAGCTTAATTGTCCGAAGTTCCATACTCATCGGTAGGGGCTATAACTGATGCATGATATTTCAATGCTATCTGGTTTAATCTCTACATCATGTAATTAAAAAATGGTTCAAAGTCAACAGTTTTGAAGTAGTCGCGTCTTCACCCGCCTATGATACCTTGTTAAAGCACTGTTCTTGTTTCCTGTTATTCCTTAAACACTATGCAACAACTCGGGCTTTTTTTTTTCTTTTTGATAATTTCAATTCAAGCTGGTTTAATACACCGCCTATTGCGTAGAAAAAAAAGCTTTGACAATATAATTTGGCAAGATTTGTGAGTTCAGCCTCCCACTTTTTGGCCTCCAACAATGCCGATGGACACCATTTTTCGTGGCTCGCCAATTTCTAGCGTCAGGATGAGTCTGTACGTACCTTAATGGCACGACATATTCAATCATACTCACACTTCAACGTGCTCATTCATCCTCCGAGTGTAAAAGAAAAACAACCTTAAGAAATAGAAATAGAATCAAAACGCAATATGCACATGGATCTGGAAAAATGAAGTGAATAGATATTAAGCAACTCATTTTGATACAACACACTGAACAGCGTCGGGAATCGAGATTCAGAACTCCCCAATCTCAAATGGTTCCTAATTTTGTAGTCTAGGCAACAAGGAAGCATTTGCTTAAAAAAAATATTCAGGATTTAAATTCCCGCTAGATACAAAATGGGAAACTAATCTTCTATGCTATATTGTTGTTCTTTCACTAGTTACACTGCAATTTTTGGATCCCCGCATAATAAGTTGGTAAGCTTTAAGAGTGGGTGACTGTACAGTGAAACAGGGAAGTGTAGAATACCAAACGATGCTTATTGTAATTTATACAAGCTTCCACCTGATCTACCAAGCCAGGAAGATGAAATTGCATCCTTCCACAGATGCTATCAACTTTTTCCAACTCGAGTAACTATATACCGTCCCTTCTCTAGATCGTAAACTGTCTTCAACTGAGGCTTCCTCCACTTCGATATAGACCATGCTATAAACATTATTAATATGGCAAAGCCAATTAGAGACAGTAGTGTGGGCGAGTCATCACTGATAATAGTTGCAATCCAGTCAGAGTGCTCCATATCCAAGGCCACATTGGTGTGCAAGATAAAAGCTCCCAACGCCCAATCAAGTGGGATATTACCAACCTGATTAGCAAATTCAATTCTGCAGAGGGACACCACAGGTCATCAGGATTTAAATTATTGAGATAACGATAATAAAATACAACTGGGACGTGAAGAGGTGTATTCAACACATGCTCAAAGAGAGTCACTCCTTTGCAAGACTAACTTTATGTAGAAACATGAGCAGTTTCAATTCACAGGCTAATTAAATGATTTGGCAATCTAAGATGCATATATTTCCGCATTCAAAGAAAATACTATTTGAAAGTGCTGGGTGAGAAATTACCTTGGGTCGTCAACTGCAATACCAAGGCTGTCATGAAGTAGGGCAACAATATATGCCGAGGAGAAGCAATAGTGCACCAGATCTTCATCCTTGAACGAGTGGTGTTTCTTCTTCAACGTTGACCAATCCTCCCCACAGAAGTGTTCTCCAGCTATCATGAGATTGGAAAGAAATGCCCTTTGACCCAGTCCAAAGAACTAATCAATCAAATAGTTAAGTTAACAAATAAGAAAGGGATTTGGAGACATATGATCAGAGCATAATTTAAGCATGTTGGATATGGTCACAACCAAAATCAGAACATCATAGGAAAACCTTCATTGTTGTTTCTCCATCGTAGAATGCGAAACATGAAAAAAAATTATAATGTAACATAAAAAAAAGGAAGTGGGGTTGTAAAACCTTTGATGTATAAAAGAAATTTTCCATGGCCAAGAACTTCCCCTGAAGCTTAGGTATGAACACCGATCCTATTTGGCAATGCTGATAGGAGCATATCTCTGCATCCAGATAATAAAGCAACTAAAGGAACAGAAAACACAAAATGCCACGCTATAATTCTACTAACAGAATTTCATACCTTTTCCCTTTTGTAACAGTGTTAGTGCAGCTGATCTGCACTCGGAGAAGTTGCCCCTAGAATGAAGAGTTGATACAAATCTGTTCTTTTCAGTCAAAGAACCTGGAGAGAGCTTCAAAGACTCCACAACACGTGAATATCCCTTGGGAGTACAAGGATCCACAAATATTCCCTTCCCAAGAGATTCAGCAGCTGCATTATTGAGGATATACAATAACTTATGTTAAGATATCCCATTTCCAAAACCAAATAATGAACTAGTGCACACTGACCAATTCAAACCAATCAAAGATCCTAGAATTAAAATCAAACAGAAAAAAAGAAGACAGTAACTTTAACAATCCTTATGCATGACCCATTGAACATGCATGCATCCTATCAATCTATTTATCTGAAATTACTGTGAAAAATATTAATTCCATGCACATCAGTCATAGATTTATAATTTATCTGGTCTTATTGTTGCTCCCAATAATTGGTCAAGTGTGTATTAGACTAACAGAGCATATTGGGAATCTCTCTCTCTATCTAGATAGATAGATCAATTTTTGATAGATAGAATAGATAGATAGATCAAATTTAGTTTTAAATTGATTCATAAAAAAAAAGTTCTTAGATTGCATTTAATTCAGATTTAAGCACTTACAAATAAAAGGCACAGCATACTTACCCGGATGATGGTTTCCTGAGACAAGCGATTCCCTCAATGCTTCAGATGCAGCATTCTACAAAATTAAAAAGTTACAAGCTTCTAATACTTAATTTTTTCTCAGCATCCGAGAAAAAATCAATAACCAAACGTCAAAGTTCTTCCAATGTGGACAAGTGAAATCAAAAGCATCAGCTGCGACACAAAAAGTTTTATAAGAGTTTCACATATTCAAATTTATGCAGTTGATGCCTTGATAAAGATTAAAATACAGTCCATGCAGACAACACTTTTATCTAGCTAAATAAATATATGGAAGTTACAATGCTAGGAATTTTAATTTAAGCTTGTTTCCCCTGGTTTTCTGGTCAAGCGGTTTTCCTTGATTTAACAAAATTTCACCATTAAGAAAGCTATGGCTATATATATTATAAGAATTATTCTAGAGAAAGTTTACCTGTCCAAGATTAAGAAAGCTATGGCTATAGACATTATAAGTAATATTCCCAAACTCAACAGTACGTGAAAACTCAGGAGGCACTGGCTCAGTTGAAACAAAAGCCACCTGCGACAGAAGCATCAGACAGCAGGCATGAATAAAATAAATTAGCATTACTTAAAGCATAAAAACAGACAGGAAATTCAAGCAATATAAACTTCCTAAAAATATTTTGCATTGGCCGTTGACGGCCAACCGATACAAGGAACAAAAGACAAGATCTTCTCTCAAACCTTTAAACCTAGAAATACAGCAACTAACGCTAAGTACATTGTTAGAACATCTCAAATTTAAATCAGCTCTAACATACAAAACATTTTGCCTAATTCAACAAAAACACAAGCAGCAAGACCTTTCGATACATGACACTTTGCCCTTGAATGGCCACTCCACATTTCCAACTTCAATTCTCCTTACAATGACAATGCAACTGCTGTATACTCACAAATTTTCAGTGGCACAGCAGAACACCAAAAAAAATAATATAAATTTGAGACAAAAAGATAAAAACCTGAGCAGAAGCTCCACCAAGTTCAATAATCCCAGTAGTTTCCAAAGGATCGCCACCAAGAGTACCCAACGCATAATTCGCAATAACCCAAGCATACAACCCCTCATCCGACCCTATTGAGAAAACAGGGTAATCGCAACCAATGTCAGTCCTCTCTCTATAACAATTAACAATATACAAATAAATAAATAAACAAACATTTTGTACCAGTAATAACAGAAGCCCAACTATCCTGAAACTTAAACCCAGACTTCCTCAAAACCCGTCTGCACACGTCTAAAATCCGATCTCGAGCCTCCGAATCAAGCAACCGCATTCCGGCAGTCGCCATTAACCTAACCTCAGTCTCTCCCCACAATTCTCTAGGCACTCTCCCTTTCCCAAACTCCACCAATTCCTCCACTGACCCACCTGCACCTTCCGGATCCCCCGCATAAGCCGATAACCCTGGATTCACCTTCATTGCTCCTTCTTCTAAATCAAACACAACTTTCCCTCCACTTTCAATTCGGTACCCCAATACATGAATCCGGGTACCCGTACTCCCTCCGTCGATTATGATACCGTACATTTTAGAAAACGATTTCGTTTTCGATTTAAAGAGGTAATAACAAGATAAGAGAGCGATTAGAGTTATTATAATAACTAGTTTGGATTTGGCGTATTTGAATTTGGTAGATCGGGTTGAGATGGTTCGGCTGTGAAGTTTGATAGAAGGATCCATTTTTTGCTGGTCGGTGGTATTTGAATCGACCCGGTTGCGGGCATGCGGTCGTCGCATCAAAGAGAAGGAATTGGCATGTGAAGGGAATGTGAGATTTTTAGGGTTTCTGATGGATAGGAGAGTGAGAGGGCTAACAGAGCATGACGGCCCCCCCGCTCTCTATCTCTCTGAAATTCGGGTTTGGGTATGTATTTCGGGCACTCAGGTGGTGGTGGGAGTTTTACGATGATGGCAAGACGCGTTGACGGGAGATTTTTAAGGGAAAGAGGTTTTTGCGGTTCGGTTTTTCTTGCGAGGTCTTTTGGGTTCGGGTTGTGGACTGGTTTGGGCCCTTTTTTAAAAAATAATTTTTTTTTTAAAAAAAAGTATTCTCACATATTGTTTACAGAGTTTAATTTAAGGTATTTATGTAGAAATTAATGAAAAATAAATATTTAATTGTTAATTTTTTTTAATCAATGTAACATGATTATTTTAATGTTAATAATGAATTGAAACATTTTTGTAGGAATCAAATAAGTCATTTATATATTTTTTTTTCTACTGTTTTTAGAATGATGTACCCTGTAATATGCATGCTTATGATTTAAATGTATTTTTATCTATAGATAAAAAGAAATAAATTCACTTTTAACTAGACCATTTTATTAAGAATAGTTTTTCATTTAAATTAATAAATTTTTAATCTTTTAAAAAAATGCCCTGATTTTCATATCTTCATGTGCATTTGTTTTATTTCATTTAAAATTCGGTGTCATTTATATCGATCATGAAACTATTAATTTATCCAAAAATATTTTGATTCAATAGACAATAAGCATTTCAAATTTATTATTTTTTTTTTCGCGCGCGCGTGGTGTTTAGATAAGACAAATGTACATTTACATATTTTTCTCACAATTCTTTGGCATTGGACTTCTAAAAGCAAGTTTGGCTAAGTGTTTGCGACAATATTTTTATTTAAAATTAGTAATATATCATTTGATTATAAAATGAGTTGTAGTTTTCATGCATGGACCCATTTTTGTTGAAGCAGAAATTAGATGCTTTTCGTTTCCTGTTTATGCAACAGTGTTTATAAACACAGTATAAAATTGTTCCCATTTTCTTCCTTGACCAGTGCTTCGGGTATGGGTGGATTTTGTCCAGATGAGAAAACCATGAGGGCTGTTCTTACCTGGGCGTGCCGTTGCTGGAGGCGTCGAGGGAGACAGCTGGGCTGGCCTGTTGAAACCATTTTCCTTCTGTTCAACCACGAGGGCTGTTCTTAACAATTTTCCTTTTGTTCTTCCCCTAGTCTTCGTAATTGTTGTTGCACTTGAAGATGATGATGATGATGACGGTGATGGAGGGCTGACCTCCTGAAACCATTTTCTTCTCTTCTGTTTTCCCTTTATTCTTCCCCTAGTCTTTTAGGTGCCCTCCTTGTCTGCGTGGAGAGTGAATTAATTCACTCTTTATAAAAATTCACTCTCCATTGTTGTGAACAGTGGAGAGTGAACTGCAAAAAAAAAAAAACAATAAAAATATTTAATTTTTAATTGTATTCTATTCAAAAAAATTAGTGTTTAATATTATTTAATAACACTACATAAATTAGAAGGAGATCACATGATGGCGTGATATTTGCAGAATTTGATCATAATTTCAATTTTGTTTCTGATGATATTTTACCTGATTTTGTTGCACGCTCAAAAAACCATGAAAACTGTAGTCCTTGTCCGATGAATTTCGTACGTGATGAAATTGTAAATAGTTTAATGAAATAATAAAAAATATTTTATATAAAATATTATTTATTTTATGACATAATAGCAGTAGTTAAATCGACAATATTTAAATTAAAAACCATCAATATTAATATATATATTTTTTAGTTATTTTATAACCTCAATTTAAAAAATATTTTTAACCAAACATATTAAATTATTTTTTATTTAACTTTAATTTTTAAAAATAATTTTTATAAAACAGTTTTTTATAAACCACGATTACAGTAGCTACCACAATAATAAATAGACACAAGAGCGGAGCTCTACCAACTGAGCTGTATCCCCCGAGCCAAGTGGAGCATGCATGAAGGAGTCAGATGCTTCTTCTATTCATGTTTTCTTAAGCCACGTGCCGCTGTCGGCAAAATATTATTTTGACTTCTAGGGTCCTATCGTTTGGTTATTGGTCCTCCTAGAGTCGAGGGGTTTTTTTAAACTGATATCAAGAAGAGGAGGGAAGGACTGTAAGTGATAGCTGGAATTGATTTCTTGTTCAGTTTACTAATCAGCTATCGCACTCTTTAATCCCTGGATTACTTTTCTAACTTCCTTTTTTTTTATTCCAAGGTTAGGTAAAACACGAATGGTTTAAGTTCTTCCATCTCAGAAGCAATTAAATTGAATCCTTTTTCTCAGAGGGAATAAAGCTGGACATGTCAAATCCTTTCCCAGTAGTGGTTGAAGAAATTCAACTTGTCAGCAATGTATCGTTGCTTTACTGTATCAATTAATCGAAAGTTGTTGTAGATTAGATCCGCACCACGAACACATGCTCTGATGTTGTGGTCCTCTGTTTCTAACTCCCTTTAGTGCCCTTGTCTAGACTAGACCTCCAATAATGCAGCCGAGCTGCCCTTTTCTTTCTGCAGTCAAACACGATGATGATATCAACAGCTTTTAGGGTCCAATTTACAAACGTTTTGGCCAGTTGATTTGTTAATTTAATAAAGCTGATGCCACAGTCATATTCATTCAGAGGCCGACATGGTTAAAGCCAGGATGCCGTGTCCATGTTATGGCTCATCTGATTCAGCTGCCCAAATGGCTTGAATAAAGTAAATTATGATAGGATCTGATAAGGAAATATAGTAATGGTTATGGTTTCCATCTTTTGATCCATTTATATGCATTTCATAGGTTTGACAGATACAGAGGATGGATGAGATTTGTGACTTTTATTAACACTTCAACACAGATGGCTCCTACTTGGATTCAATAAAGCATGACGGGATGGATTTGCTTAGATTTCACCATCTGTTGGAAAGTAAAGTGAAAGAATGAAGCTCCAATTTATCCTCCTTGTTTATTTGCTGATAAAAAGGGATATAGGGTCTTGACATCCAATCCAGCCATGTAAATGGACAGTACTATATCCCTAAAGTCAAACACGATTTTAGAGAAAATTCAGCTGCAAAGCATAAAACAAGAGAGATGGGAAAGTTCTGGATTTCAAATTATATTATTCTAGAAAAGAGAAAAAACCAGTAATTCTCTGTTCGGTGGTTGCGTTTGAGATTTCGCAAGTTCAAGGCTCGTGGTGATGATCATCAATGTAACCTCGACAGACCACGTCAGTGTTCAACTTCAAGTCCTAGCAATTGTTGTCTTTGTCGGGCACCAAAACGGTGGTTGTTTTGTTTAGCTTAAAATCTGTCCTCTGTTTTCTTCATGCGATCTTGAATCTGTTTGACAGAGGTGATTGGTAGAGGTGGGTTCTCACTCGGATAGCAATTCAACTTCCAAATGCCTATAAACAGTGTTATGCATTAACGAGTCTTGTCACTGAAAGATTATATACTAAAGGTAATATACTAAAGGCTAATCAACGGGATGATACTCTCTGCTAATAGTGCTCTATGTTTGAATCTACCACCACCATCAAAAGAAGATAACGACAGACAAATTGTAATAAAAACTTAATTTTCTGTACTTCTTGTTGATTTCTGTGGACAATATTTTTTTTTCTTTTATCTTCTTAATATCCCATTACATATTCCCTATCCATGCTTACATAGCACAGGAACGAAGTGAATACCTAACAGTTTTTATTTCAGTTCTTTTAAACTTTGATGGAATCATCCCTTTTTTCCCCTCCTCTTTCTGTCCTTTTCTTCTCTCTTTTTTTTTTTTTCAATTGAGAGGAGTCCTGTTATGTAACAGAAGAGTTCTCAAAGAAATAAGTTGCTATGCGTGCAAAATGCATGAGCAGAAATCATGAAGACTCACGTCTCCATTGTTGAAGAAACCGTGAAGAGGAGGCACACTAGTGGGCGCCATGTGAGTGGTCCTGCTTTTGGAAGATGAATAGTAATACTCACAAAATGCCGTGGTGGGAATGACTATCTACTCATCCTCACTATCTCTTATTCTATAGTCTATACCAGGTATGTTTGATTACTGTAGAAACAAAAATTTAATTAAATTGCGTCATGTGTTTTTATTTTATTTTAGTTTTACATATAAAATAAAATTAAAATAAATGACTGTAAAGGTAAATGAATTTTTATATATTTTATATACACTGAAAAATTGATACATAGAATGAAATATTTAAGATATATTATTATAAATACAAGATCCCATAAATAAAAGTTAACCAATAAAAAAATATCTTTTTCAAAATAAATTCTTCAAGTAAAGAAGTTCTCTTAAAAGTTCCCGAACTTCTTTCATCTACGCTTCAAATCTATAAAAAATAAAACTTTGTTGGATCAAGCCTAAATATCCCATATGAGTTCTTCAAGAGCACTTTGAAAACAAATTAAAAGTAGTTTTTAAATCATCAAATCACCAAATCTTGCTCTGCAATATACGTTTTAATTTGTATTCTTGCAAACCATAAATCTTGGCTTACTTTCACAAATAAATTAAGTCACCACATATCAAGTTCAATGAAAGAATCAGATGATTGCTTATTTTTTTGCAAGAATAGTTTAAATAGAGATTATACCTAGTTATATATTTAATAAAATCAAATATTTATATACACTGTTTATTTTCAGGTGCTCCAATTTGTTTCTACAATTAGTTTTCAGTAATTAAATAGATATTATGTCACTGATTAATAACACAAGTATCTCCCACTTCATCTATAAATATATGCCAATATTTTGAGTAGTGGGCAACAAAAGATGGAGTGCCTAAAAGCTAAGGAAGGGGAGAGCCATAACCAGCTCCCACTTCCTGAGGAGCCACACATAGGCACCACCTTCCTTAGAACTTGTTTTAATGGACTCAATGCTTTATCAGGTCTCGCCCCTTCGTCCTCTCTTCCTCTCTTTGCTGTAACTAAACCATTTTAAAGATTTACAGGAAACTTTCCTATATATATTAGTAGCGTTTTACTTGTGTTTTCCATGTTACATTCATCTATTCTGTTTTAAGGAATTCAAAAAACAATCATTTTCTGAGTCATATATAGTAATTCTAGGATTTGTAGAAGTACTCAGGACAGTGCTTAATACTCAATGGTGAGCTGGAGGATGACTAAAAAATGATACAATTAATTACTGTCCTGTTTTGCAGGTGTTGGGATACTCTCAATTCCCTATGCACTTTCTCAAGGAGGATGGCTGAGCTTAATACTGCTTTTTGTAGTAGCAGTTCTATGTTGGTATACAGGATTACTTCTAAGACGCTGTATGGATTCGGACCCACTCATCAGAAGTTACCCTGATATAGGAGAGAAAGCTTTCGGATGCAAAGGAAGAGCTCTAGTATCCGTCTTCATGTATCTTGAGCTATACTTGGTGGCAGTTGAGTTTCTGATACTAGAAGGTGACAATCTATACAAATTGTTTCCAAACGCAGGTTTCAAACTTGCCGGGCTATATATTGGAGGTAAAACGGGCTTTGTTCTGCTCACTGCCCTTGTCATCTTGCCAACAACATGGTTAAAGAGTCTAGGCATGCTGGCATATGTTTCTGCTGGTGGGGTTTCGGCTTCTGTTATTTTGGTTGGTTGTGTTTGGTGGGTTGGTGCAGTTGATGGTGTCGGGTTCCATGAAGATGGTGTGCTTTTGAATTGGGGAGGATTACCTACTACTTTAAGCTTATTCACTTTCTGTTACTGTGGTCACGCAGTTTTCCCTACGTTGTGCAATTCCATGAAAGACAGAAGCCAATTCTCCAAGGTAGCAACCTATGTGGAAACTGGTTCTTCTCATATTTGGCTTTATGATAATGCAGCTATGCTAGCGATATCTTTTCAGTCCAAATTTGTAAGGAGTGTTGTGTGATTCTGACCTCTCTTCTGTATTCTGTCCTTTGCAGGTCTTACTCATCTGCTTCGTTACAAGCACCATCACTTATGGATCAATGGCAGTTTTAGGCTACCTCATGTATGGAGAATATTTGAAGTCTCAAGTGACCTTAAACCTACCAATCAGAAAAATGGGTTCAAAACTGGCAATATATACCACTCTAGTCAATCCCCTGACGAAGTATGCGGTTATTACTGCTCCAATCGCTACTGCTATTGAGGAAACTTTTGTTTTCCGCGACAGCAGATATCTCAGTATCCTCGTCAGAACAGTGATTGTGATCAGCACCGTGGTTGTGGCACTAACAATTCCCTTTTTTGGATACGTGATGGCTTTTATAGGTGCATTTTTGAGCGTCACTGTCTCCATGTTGTTACCCTGCTTGTGCTACCTCAGGATTGACAAATCTGCTCGAAGTTTTGGGTTAGAGTTGGTGTTCATTGTGGGAATACTGATAATCGGGTCTTTTGTGGGTATAATAGGTACATATACTTCAATCAAGCAAATCGTAAAACATCTCTGAAACTAAAAGATGGTGCAATTAAGCTTACTGACAATAAGATCGACAGCAGTAACGCTGTCATTTTGCAAAAGCAGCTTGAGGGTTGAAATCTCTAGCAGAGTAAAGAACAATATGTAGATCTTGTATGTTAAACTTTGGATTAGCTAGAAGTAATATTGCATGAAGATAAAGACTAAATAACTTGATTGTAGTAGTCTAAGCAAACTAAATATAAATTACAGGTTGGTTTTACCAATTTATCTAAAAATGTTTTAGCACGATCATATTGCACAGTTACTTTATTAGCTTAAAGATTAAAACTATAGTTTTATGGAAAAAGCATACATAAATGATATCTTAATCAAAGAAATGCATATT
>Ga0307518_10001873_pt1 | contig 15560 bp, 17 predicted proteins | sample 25_EM_MG_FD_203889 | JGI IMG/M metagenome (GOLD analysis project Ga0307518, IMG submission 203889) | Populus trichocarpa ectomycorrhiza microbial communities from riparian zone in the Pacific Northwest, United States - 25_EM | ecosystem: Host-associated > Plants > Roots > Unclassified | place...
CTTTAAGTCTAGAGTCAGTATAAATAACGGCATAACCAAACATGTAAGGTTACGCAATTTTCAGATCAATAAACTTCTTTGCTGCACTTATTGTGTGTTGGTGGGATAATCTCCCTTCCTTGGTTCTCTAAAGAACTGAAAACGACTTATCGAATAACAACTGTCTTCGTGGCGTCATCCTTATACTTCTCGTTCGCGAATCAATATTCGTTGGGTGGGGGTCTCCGTTTCCAATAATGCTGGTGCCTAGGTACAAGTTATCTTTGTGTCACACTCCTATCAAACCCGATTTACTTGGCTTTCCGGGAATTGATGTCTTTGCGTGTGGGTTGCGTGACCACGTGATCACGAGGTTCGCATCATAGGCTTGTTTCGGCTTAATTAATACTTTATTTTCAGCTAGGATCCAAGGCTTGTTTGGATTAGGGTTTGGGCTTACTAATAAAGGTTCTGACTCAGTTTTTGTAAGTGGGTCAATTCTGCCCACAAGGGTAGATCTGTTAGGGTTAATTTTTTAGAATTATTTAAAGACATGTAAGCCTAAAATTCAGCAGCCATTGATGAATAATACTTCTAAACTTTTCAGTTTTAACATGTGAGAGAGATTCTTGCATTCTTCGGTTCTTGAGTGAATTGAATTTGACTTATCGAAGATTAACTGGTTTCGTGACATCATTCAACTTCATTCCAATAGTGATAGTGCCTTGAGACAAGTTTTCATTGTGTCACTCCTATCAAACCTATTTCAACTTTCTGAAATTATATCTCAGTCTTAATTGTGGGTTGCGTAACCACGAGGTTCGTATCACATTATAAAAGGAAAATCCTATTTGGTTGAAGCAAAACTTCAAACACGCAAGTTGAATGACAAATCACTTTTCTTAATTTGCCTTATTTGCTGCCAAGCAATGCCTACCTTTTATATACTCTAGAAATCTTGCCAACTCTAATTATCAACCGATTACTTCAAATAAAGTCTTGATTGGAGTATGAATAGCATTTGAAATACACAAAAACTAGAAATTTCAAAAAAGACATAATAATACATTTCTTTTACATTTTCATAATTTAAAAATAAAGAAATAATACTACATGCCATATAAAATGCTCTTTACTCAAGCATATCATATATACCTAAGTGGAGAAATCAACAACATTGTAAGGAATGTGTGATCCTTAGCTTTTGAAGTCATCACCTAAGAACTCCGAATTAATTTCTATTAAAATACAAATTAGAAGAAAAAAATGCAAAACCAAGTCATAGAAGATAATAGTTAACCATGAAGAGTAGGGAATATACCTCAGACATACCCTCACAAAAATATCCATCACAACTCAACCCTTGAACTGGAATCATACAACAAACACATTTAGGACACAAGAATACTAAGATAGCAATACACATCAAATAGATCAAACAAATTTTCAAAAAATCATTGCTTACATTATTAATGTATGTTGGATGTTTGTTAAGCAATGATGATTGTTGTAATAAGGAAAAATTGTGGTGTATTGTGTAGTGAGATGATGATTGAATAAGATATGGGTTATATATGTAAGCTAGTAGTGGCAAAAAAATTAGGGAGAAACATAATCCCAAACAATTAATTAAAAAAAATTATCTAAAATTATAAAGCCCTAAAAAAAGTTAATCAAGACCCTAGATGAAAAGCAAAACAATATTATAAGAATCCAACCCAACCTTGAGCATACTAAATAAAACACAATTTAACACAACAAAGACCATAGAGCTATGGGCGGCAGAGAATTGAGAGAGGATGTGAGCAGGGTTGGGACTAGAGGTGAGGAGTCATGCAGCTACGTTAGTGAGGTACTGATTTAGGGCTTAAGAAAAATTTTGCTTTTATTTTTTTTTATTGGTTGGTTTTTTTTTAATACATACAAGTTATAGAGATGACAATGCATACTAAATCAGGCCCAGATAAAGAAGTGAAATAAAAATTAGAAGTCCAAGCTCAGCTCCGATTTGTTGAATTTTGTTTTATAAAGTGAAAGTGTACTTTTTTTAATGGAGATTAAATCACTCTTTTATTTCAAACCAATTAAAAATAGATTCTTCAACCACTGGGAAAAAATCTTGAAGGGTGGTGTCAAAACTGGCAAAGGTTTTTCTTTTTTCTTAAAAAAAAATTGTAGAGGAGGAGGAGGAGGAGGAGGAGGAGGAGGAGGTATTATTATTTATTGCATGTATTTATTTTTAAAATTTTATTTTATTAGCCACTATTTAGCGGAAGAAAGTTAAAAGTGGTTAAACAACAAATGAAAGAATGGAGAGGGACTTTAGTTGCAGCCACTCTCTCTTCCCTCCACAATTCTATTCTATCCAGTCCGCCCAAGTTACTATAGATAAAAGAAAAAGGAAAAAAAAAAGAAAAAGAAGGAAAGATTAAGGCCAACAATAACAGTCTTGTTCATCCATTCCCTTTTCTCCTTCCATGGCTTCTTTGCCCTCTGTTGCTATCACTGGCACTCTCAGGCTTGGAACTGAACTCAAAAGGCACCCCTCTGCCACCGAAAAGGTACTGCTATAACTCTTTTCTTTTCTTTATATATTTTAAATTCTCTCTTCCTTACACATAGCCGTATTGATTTGTTGAAGATCATGTATGTATCAAACAACATCTTTCTGGTGTCTTTGCTTTACTGTTGTCTGTTAGTGGATGGAAATGATAATTTTACTTGCTTTTTGTTAAGAGCTAAATAAATATTAGTCTTTCGTTCCAAATGCATTAAAAAGGTTGTTTTGATGTGTTTTAATTATTAGCCATATACTTAGCGTTTCCTATTCTCGCTCTTTGCTGACACTCGACTGCATCTGTAAATCTCAGACTTCTAACATGTCGTATCAGAGGAGTTCTATAAATACCCAATCGGATGCAAATCTTGAACCATTCAAGCCTCTGGAGTTTCACGAAGCGCTTTCATTGATAAAAGAGGGCGAACAAGTTGAGTCCTCTTATTATGTTCCTCTTTTGCAACATTGCATAGACAAGGTTTCGGTCCCAGAGACTGAAATGGTTCATGCTCACGTGATAAAGACTGGAACCCATGAAGAGTTTTTTGTGATGTCATTTCTAGTCAATGTTTATGCAAAATGCGGGGTTATGGTAAATGCTAGAAAAGTTTTTGATAATTTGCCTAGAAGAAATGTAGTCGTGTGGACAACTTTGATGACAGGTTATGTTCAAAATTCACAACCTGAGGTAGCTGTTGAGGTTTTTGGAGACATGTTAGAATCTGGGTCATTTCCTTCAAATTTCACTCTGTCAATTGCTTTGAATGCTTGTTCTTCTCTGGAGTCTATCACATTGGGGAAACAGTTCCATGCCTTCATTATTAAGTACCGGATCAGTCACGACTCCAGTATTGGAAATGCTCTCTGTAGTTTGTACTCGAAATTTGGCAGCTTGGACTCTTCGGTTAAAGCTTTTCGTGAGACTGGAGAAAAGGATGTAATTTCCTGGACGACGATTATATCTGCTTGTGGTGACAATGGCAGAGCAGGAATGGGTTTAAGACTTTTCATTGAAATGCTTTTTGAGAATGTTGAGCCTAATGACTTCACACTAACAAGCGTGTTGAGCTTGTGCAGCACAATACAGTCTTCGGATCTGGGGATGCAGGTTCACTCATTGAGCACTAAACTTGGCCATGAATCAAACCTGCGCATCACAAATTCTCTTGTTTACTTGTACCTTAAATGTGGATGCATTGATGAGGCGAAGAATTTGTTTAATAGAATGGAATATAAGAACTTGATTACGTGGAATGCAATGATTGCAGGTCATGCTCAAGCAATGGATCTTGCGAAAGACAATTTTTCAGCACAGCAAACTGGAACTGAGGCACTCGGCATGTATTTGAAGTTGAATCGCTCTGGCAGGAAACCTGATCTATTCACCTTGTCAAGTATCCTAACTGTATGCAGTAGGCTGGCAGCCTTAGAGCAGGGGGAACAAATACATGCCCAGACTATTAAATCAGGGTTTTTATCAGATGTAGTTGTTGGAACTGCACTTGTGGATATGTACGACAAGTGTGGAAGTATTGAGAGGGCAAGAAAAGCTTTTCTGGATATGTCTACAAGAACATTGATATCTTGGACCAGCATGATTACAAGTTTTGCACGGCATGGCCAGTCTCAGCATGCACTGCAGCTTTTTGAAGACATGAGGCTAGCTGGATTCAGGCCAAACCAGATCACTTTTGTGGGCGTTCTGGCTGCATGTAGCCATGCTGGAATGGTCGATGAAGCACTTGAGTATTTTGAAATAATGCAAAAGGAATACAAAATTAAGCCAGTAATGGACCATTATGGATGCTTGGTTGACATGTTTGTGAGGCTGGGTAGACTAGATGAAGCTTTTGATGTCATCAAGAGAATGGATGTAGAACCAAACGAGTTTATATGGTTGCTCTTGATTGCTGGGTGTAGAAATCATGGGAATGAAGAACTAGGGTTTTATGCTGCTGAACAGTTACTCAAACTCAAGCCCAGAAGCACTGAGACTTATGTCGTGTTGTTAAATATGTACATCTCTGCAGAGAGGTGGGAGGATGTTTCTATGGTGAGAAGATTGATGAAAGAGGAGAAAGTCGGAAAGTTAAAGGACTGGAGTAGGATCAGCATTAAGGGAGAGGTTCATTCATTCAAAACAAATAACCGGTTGCATAACCATAATGCAGAGCTGCATACACTATTGAATGATTTGGTTGACAGAGCAAAGAGTCTCGGGTACGAGCAGTTAGAGAATATGGAGGTAATTGATGATGAGGAAGAGGAAGCCGAAGAGAAGGCATTCTCTTCTGCTGTTTACCACAGTGAGAAGTTGGCAGTAACATTTGGGTTATTGAATACGCCCATTGGTGCACCAATTAGGGTCATCAAGAGTGTCACTATGTGCAAGGATTGCCATGATTTTATGAAGGTTGTCTCATCACAGACCACCAGACATATCATCATTAAAGATGGGAAGCGGCTTCATAAGTTTGTTAATGGACAATGTTCATGTGCAGATTCCCATGGTCTTCTTTGACATCTCCATTTGACTTAGTGGGATTAACTCTATTTTTTTTTCTTCGGCTGTTTGGAATTTCATGAAAATTCATTTCATCTGATATTTTCGAGAGCTCTTGTTGTAAAACAGAAATGCGAGAACATTTGATTCGTGACAAATGTAGGGCCATTTTTTCATTCACCAAGACAGATACAATTTTTTTTTATTATGCCATGGTATGTATTAAGGTATACCAAATATATGTATATATAGATATGTTACATGTTATGACTACAAAACACAGCATTGCCATGGTGGACCTCGCGTGAACAAAGCTTTACTCATTAGATCATAATAATAATGAAAAAATAAATAAAAAATCCAAGCTTATATTTTCTATCCTTCTGGAACATAGGAGAGGCTGAGGTGTTAGATGACATCAAAGGAAGGGTTATGTAAGCTACAACTGCATGACCTCGGGTGCAACCATGCATAAACAGCAGTCTGCATCAAAATACTATCCAGGAAATGAGATCAGCGTTTTTGCTCTTTGACGTGGTGATTGTAGATTTGCTTGATTCATCGGGTGGTTTCCAGATGATATCCGTCAAGATTGCTACAGAAGTTCTTGTAGAACTGCATAAAGAAAAGCACATCCTTCTATACAAAGAAACAGTTTTAAAGGAAGAGACTAAGTTATCTTAAGAATGATATGCAACTACTGAGTACCAGCCCTGCAGCAAACACATACAAACACAAACTGGATAGCCTCAACAACTGACCTTGAGGTATTCAGCTGTATCTCCAGTAGCTCTCTGAATATCTACCATTAAAAAGGTTGGAGCAACTTCACATACCTGCAACCAGAAAATTAACAATAATAATTGTGATTAGTAGTCAGTAGACTGAGGAATGAAAGCACCTGAAAATGTATGGTGGAATTGGAGCTGAGAAATGACCAGCCTTGATGTGTATCAGCCCATCAACCCCAAGAATCCAATTCATATTTCAAATGGGCTCATCATCATGTCTAAAGTGAAGGTATTGAAAAAAACATTGAATTGACTGATTATCAAGAGGAGACTTTAATACATTTAATCCATATGCAAGAGAAGCTCAATCCACTTTTATTTGGGCAATGAAGTTTCGACAACAAGGCTATCAATTTTGTATCAGTTCCAGCCAGTCTTGTTGTGTGATGTTTCCAAGTGTTTTGTGGAGTCCTAACTAGTATTGGATTTTCTATTATATGTGGGAACATTGATTATTTTCTTTAAATACTAGAATTTATTATTTTTATTTTATTTCCTTGTTAGACGAGGAGAAAACACAGTAGAGAAAACAAAGGAATCTAAGCTGACTTAGAAAACACATGGCCAATAAAATCTTCTTATTATGTTTCCTAACATTGGAAGGATAATAAGTGATGGCAAAGAGGATCATTAAAGAGAGCATCCTTTTCCTTCCAAAAGAAGGATAAATACAAGGTTGAGATCAAAATCTTATTCTAACTCGGAAACCAAATGGGTGGCAACTTCTCTTTTAGTTTCTAAAATTGTTGGGCAACATTATAGGCTATAAATAAATTTTGTATCAGACTTACAATGTTTTTTCTTCTTCTTCTCTTCTCACGACAAATAAAGACTTAGGACTTATTGGTTTTTTTTTTTTTATTTTGTTAGTTATAACTTAAGACTTGTTTGGACTTAATTAATACTTTGTTTTCAGTTAGGATCCAAGGCTTGTTTGGATCAGGGTTGCCTTACTAATAAATGTTTTGAGTCAATTTTTGTATGTGGGTTAATTCAGCTCACAAAGGTAGTAGATCTATTAGGATTAATTTTTCAGAACTATGTAAACACATGTAAGTCTAAATTTCAGCAGCAATTAATGAATAATACTTCTAAACTTTTCATTTTTAACATGTGTGAGAGTTTCATGTATTTTTTGGTTCTTGAATGAACTGAATCTGACTCATTAAAGATTAATTAGTTTCGTGGTGTCATTTGACTTCATTACAATAGTTTCTTGGGGCAGGTTTTTATTGTATCACACTCTTATCAAACCTTTTTTTTAAAAAAAAAAAATAGTAAGTATATTAACCAAAAAAGAAACAAAACAACAACAAAATGCCAGGCCCACCAAAATAAGTCTAAGAGGACAATCCCTCTAAGCCTAGTCATCAAAACCAATTAAAACCAAGTTAGAGAAACAAATACAAAGAAATTGGGGCATACCCCATGGAAATGCTAAAATGACATACCCTTAACACTAAAACAAGAGAAATCATCTAAAGTAAAAAATGTTGTTAGTAAACCCTCCACGCAATATGAAGCTTTCTATTAGTATGCGAAGAGGCCATATTATGACAGATGTTAACTTTTGTAACTATACACTGAACAATATCACTATAAACAACCGAGTCATTACGAGGAGCCTCTCCATATAGCCTATCATTCCTCTCCTTCCAGATGTGGTAAACTGTAGTAGCTGACATCAATCTAATAACCAAAAATTGAAGAGAATTACATCTACCTAAGATAAAAGGCCATACAACGGTACTAGCCCAAGGACAATAATTGAAAGGAATGAGGCATTTAGAGCACAAGTCATACCAAATGCGCTGAGAGAAGGGGAAATCAAAAAATAAGTGATCAACATCTTTACCCCCACCCCCACACAAGAGACACCTATTGGTCTGAACGAGACTATAAAACATGAGCTTATCCTAAGTCGAAAGGTGTCCCAAATTGCAAGCCATAATATGAAAGAGAAATAAGGAACAACATTTTTATGCCATACAAGTCTCCACCACTCCACTTTATACAGAACAAGGCGGTCGCATTCCAAGCATAACAAATGGAGAAAATACTTGTAAGAGCATCCTTCCAGAAACAATATCACGCCTCCTATCATCCAGAAGAAAAGAAACTAGGGTACACCTAACAAGCTCAATCCACCCAAGAGATCTAGCAAGAGGCCACCTCCACTCCTGAGTGTCTATAATACAACTCACCCTAGCATCTCTACCCAAACCAGAATCAATAATAATCCTTTCCCCAAAACGCTCCACCAAAGGACCCATAGGATACCGATTATCAAACCAAAGAGAAGTAGAACGGTCATCACCTATATAATGATAAGTCTACGAGTGATACTATGCTAACCAAGAATCTTCCTCCAACTCTAAGAACAGTTGTCAGGACACGACACCTCCCAAATACTCCTACCTCGCAACAAATATGAATCCAAGATGACCAAATAGAATGACCCGGAGTAAAGCATAAATTCCATAGGTGTTTAACCATGGCAGCCTGATTCCAAACCTCCATATTAATAACTCTTAAACCTCCTTCCTTCTATGGAAAGCAAATCCTCTCTTAGGCAACTTTAGCAGCACTAGAAGGAAGATAACTACCTCTCCACAAAAAACAACATAGGAAGGATATGATCTTCACTATAATAGCCTTTAGAAAAATGAAAAGAGAAGACCAGTACACCTGAATAGAAAAGATGATGGACTTAATAAGTTGAAGTCTACCTGCATACGAGAGGGTGTGGTGCGATTCATCCAAGTCCTAGCTTTAGACGCTCCACAAGGATCAAGCAATCAGAAAATATGAGCTTTGTAGTGATAAGAGGAACACTCAGGTACCTGACTGACAAATTCCCTTCCTTATAACCCAAGGACCTCAAGAACTCGAGTTTTAGAAACATGGTCAACACCACACAAAAACATGTTGCTTTTGTCATGGTTCAGAGACAAACCAGAAAGAAGCTGAAATTGGTTAATGCACTTCTTGGTTAAGGAAACTGTACCCACTTTATCCTGGTAAAAAAATCATTAAATCATCAGTAAAACACAAGTGAGTAAGTTGCTCCTTCTCATACCGCCAATGGTATCTGAAGTTTTGATCTCTACCCAACTAATCCATCAATCCTGAGAAGACTTCCATAGCAAAGACAAATAGATAGGGAGATAAATGATCTATTTGCCTTAACCCTCTACTACAAGCTAAGAAGCCATGAAGCTCCCCAATCTAGTCATGGAGATACATTTACTAATCCAATTAACCATACGAGGAGGAAAGCCAACTATATGAATAACGACTAAAATGAAGTCCCACCCAACTGAATCATAAGATTTCATCAAATCCACCTTCAAAGAACACCTAGAAGGACTCTTTTCTTGATGATAATTATGAAAAAGCTCCTGAGAAAGTTAAATGTTGTCACTAATTTTGCACCCCTCTATAAAAGAAAACTGAAATGGGCTAACCAAGTTAGGAAGCACTCTCTTTAACTCTATTAGCAATAATCTTGGCAATACATTTGTAGATGGTATTACAACAAGAAATAGGCATGAAATCCTTAACCCTAGAAGGATTTGCAACCTTAGGGATTAAGGCTATAGTAGTTGCATTCACCTGTTTGAGTAATCGGCCATAACTGAAGAAGGACGAAACAAGAATAGGGTGTCTTGACCAACGATACTCCAAGCTTCCTCAAAGAAACCCACACTGAAACCATCTAAACCAGGAGCTTTGTTATCCTTAAAAGAGAAAAGGACCTTCTAAATCTCATTATCACTAATCTGGTTATAAAGGCTCGTGATTTGAGATGACGACAACTCCCAGGGAAGAACCTCACCAAGAAGAAAGAGATTAATACATTCTGACCGTGGCCCTCCTAAAATCTTCTCAAAGTAACTAACAATGTCATTTAACTTCTTTACGTTAGTAATACAAGTGTCATCACCGCCTTGAATTGAGAGAATTTTGATACGATATTAATGATTCTTAACGGAGTGGAAGAAGAAACTTGAATTCCTATCCCCTAGATTCAGCCACTGAACCTGAGAGTTTTGCCTAAGAAAGCTCTCCTCGACTTGAGCAAGTCTCACACACTTTTTAACAAATATAGATTCAATTTTATGAATATCTAAGTTAAGAGGATTCTGTTGCATCATACTTTGGGCATCTTTCATAGCCTTCTTTGCTATGTAAACCCTATCCAAAATCTTTGTAAGAAATTTCTTATTAAAGTCTCTCAATGCAATCTTAACATGCTTCAACTTCTTACACGGTATAAACATAGGAGTACCAAACATTTCTATCTCCCAAGCCTCGGATTGTCGGATTAAATTGAGAATGATCAACCCAAAAATAAAAAAACTTGAAAGGAGTTTTTCTTTCGGGCATGCTCGCTAGCTTCACCAACATCGAAGAATGATTGAAAATGCCAAAATAAAGAAAAGTAGCTTCAGAAGCCAAGAACAACTTTATATTTACAAGCACCCCATCCAATTTTTCCAAGATAGGGCTATTACATTGTCGGTTAGTCCAAGTGAACTTGGAACCCGAGAATCGAAGGTCTTCCAAAGAAGATTGAGTAAATACAATTGTTAAGATCATTCTGCCATGATTCCCAACTCGTAGCTCAACCCCTCTTTTTAGCTAAAGACCGAATTGCATTAAAATCTCCAATAAGGATCCAAAGGGTATCCTCCCACCTCTAACTACATCTAACAATACCAAACCATAGAGCCTCTCAATGAGACGAGCTATTATCTCCATAAACAATAGAAACATTAAAGCAAGTATTGGTACTTAACAAAGTAACACAAACACGCAGAACCTGATTTGAATCTCCCAAACGATCCACCTTCACTGTATTTGCATCCTAACATATCCAAATTCGGCCATAATGAGAGAACTCATAATTATACAAGAACGACCAATTCTGAAGAATAAGCTTCGAAACCATTTCTTTATTACATTCTCTAACTCTAGTCTCAACCAAACAAAAAAGAGCTAGCCATTCCTTCTGGAGAAGATGGTGCAATTCTGAATGCTTCCAAGGGTCACTCAACCCTTTAATATTCCAACATCCAATAAACATAGAAAAGGAATAAGAATACAAACAACAACCCGAAGATTACCTTATCTTGCACCCTCATGAATATGTTGATTTCTTATTCTTCTTGGATGAACCCATCAAACCCTTCTTCTTATTCTCAAGAGGGTCTTTAGCCTTACTTGCTATCTAATTGTCATGACCTATACTGCTGAAATCAGAACTACATCGTGGCGAAGGACTAACCAGATCAATATCAGTGCAAACCTCATCCCCTTCCTCATCCCCTCCCCTAACTTCCAGATCAATCTCCTCCTTGCGCCCATCTAATTCATTTATAGCCGAAGCCTGAATAGGGTTTCCCACATTATTCTCACAATGAGTGATATGATTCGGGCAAAAAAAAAATCAGATTCGGATTCTAATGTAAAATTTGCAATTGTTCAATTTCATGGTAACAATCATAATTCTCAATCCGACCTTTGGATTGGACTGAAATTTTACGTGGAGTCTCTTCACATGTTGTTCTACCTTGGGTTAAACGTTTAAGTCAATCAAATATCAGGAAGGCATCGCAATACTGGTCACCAAATGCTATATGAATTTTGTTATTTACTTTCTTTTGACTTATAGACTTCCTATTTGGCAATAATTCTTTTTCTACAATGATGTGGCAGCTGGTTTTGGGAATTTTCTAGTCTTGCAAGGATATTTAATGGGCAACAACATAGTTTTCATGTGTGATATGGACTCCATATTAATGTGGAATCCTTATAGTGTATGGAAATAATTATTCTATCCTTATTATAGTAGGAATCTATCATTAAATAAGTTTCCAAGTCAACTAAAAATACTTTGCAAACAAGAAAACTAAATAGGAGACAACTTCAGATTTAATTCTCCTAGCTTATATGTGACTTTTAAAGGACAACAAATCTGATCATATCATATTTAGGATATTAAATTTAGATTTGTTGTTATTATTATTTTCTTCTTAGTTTAGGGTTTATTTATATTATTTGGATTTAATTGTAAGGGGGCATCATATCCACATAGGGATCCATTAGAGTTTGTTTCAATTTAGAGTCAGAATAAATAAAGCCATAACCAGAAATGTAAGTTAGACAATTCAGATTAATAAAACTTCTTATTTGGCGCACTTGTTGTGTGTTGGTGGGATAATCTCCCTTTGTTGGTTATTTAAAGAACATAAAATGACTTATTGAAGAACATTTGACTTTGTGGCGTCATCCTTGTACTTCTCGTTCTCGAATCAATATTCGATGGGTTGGGGTTTTCGCTTCCAATAGTACCGGTGCCTAGGTATAAGTTATCTTTTGTTACACTCCTATCAAACCTGATTTACTTGGCTTTTCAGAAATTTATGTCTTTGCATGTGAGTTGCTTAACCGCGTGATCAAGAAATTCGTATTAATAAGAAATACTAGAAATGACATTCCTTATAGGCACAACAACACATGAATCTCCCTCATCCTGCGCTATATCTTCTCAGGTACTTGTCTTCTCATGAACGATACACTTAGGTACCGTTTGATAATGCGGCTACACCTAAGGTGAAGGCAAGCTGCAACTAAAAGGTATTTGGTCATGTTTCAAACGTGGGTTGAATTTGGTGGGACCCATCACCACTTGTGGCCGAACATGTGGTCCATGAAAAGTTGGAAAATGCAGCTGCTAACCAGCAGCAACCTCACTTTGATCAACCACCGACAAGCTCTCCAAATAATAAAAAAAAGGTCGTTGGATAATAATATCACTCTCCCAGCCAAATCGATTCAAACGTTCTCTCCTCTACTGTCAAAAATCTACTCTAACAAAAAACCCCTAACGTTAAAAGTTTTTTACTGTTGTTCTGTAGCATGTTTGTGTTGCTGTCTTAGCTTTTTTCACTTCTTCTTCGTAGGTTTTTGTTTCTATTGTGGACAAAACTTCACTTCTTTGATGGGTCAAATTTTGTTGCACGAATTTGAAAATCTGTTGCAAATGTTGGTGCATTCGGGTTTAGTTGAAATCTAGAAGAAACAACAAAGTTAAAACATAATCAGATGCAAGAAACTCAAAACTGATCATGTAAGAGGAAAAGAAAAGGAGGAGAGAGGAGAGGGTATATTTTTCAATTCGGAGCTCCCAACTCCAGAATTTGAACAATCGAGAATTATAATTGTTTATACTAGAATTCAAATTTTTTTATTCAATTTTTTTGAATCGTATCGATTAATCTTGTGACAGAGTACCTAGACCACACAGGAGCTACGTTGCTAATTCTCTCAAGTTTGATGGTGTAAAATAGTGACACAACAAGAACTCTTATTGATGACGACTTACTTGTTCAGACAGAGCATTTAGACCAAAATCTGAAATCTTTAAATTTCCGTGTGAATCAAGTAAAAGATTTTCAGGCTATACATAACATGAACTAACTATAAGATTCCAGCGAAAAAGAAACTGAACAACAGCTCTATGGATGTCAGCAAAACAACACATTTAAATCTCTGTGGTAGACCCTTACTATGCCAATAATCCACATCATCAATAAGTTGTTGAAAGTATCTCCTAGCTTCCGCCTCACCAAGACGCCCATGATGCACCACGTAATCATGGTTAACAAGAGCTCTGTATTAGCAGTCAGCAGAGAATATTATCAAGACTACAAAATGCACGTCCATCTTGAGAGTTGGATTTGAATTTAGAATACTCATGATTTTATCAAACAACTCACCTCCTGTAATGAATTACAATATGATATACATATTTGTACGGCTTGTTAAAATCTAACGTAAAACAGCACATGTCAGGAGGAAGCACATCTGATAACAGAAGAAATCCAAGCCTCCTACAAGACTTAATATCCTAAAAAAATGAACCTTTAATACTCCATAATTCATCCAGGCGCACAACATAAGGACAGAACAAGCTTCATTATAGATATCTCCCTTTTTATCTGCAAGGAAAAAGAAAGATATAGTAAGGAAAAATTGCATAACTAAAAATGTTTTGAATTATAGGAATATAAGATTATGAAAAGTTTTCACCAAAAGAAAGCCACCAATACTCGAAGCAGCATAATATAGAAGTGATGCAAACCTCGTGATCACGTGGTCACGCAACCCACATGCAAAGACACCAATTCCTGAAAAAGCCAAGTAAATCAGGTTTGATAATAGTGTGACATAAAGATAACTTGTACCTAGGCACCAGTACTATTAGAAACAGAAAACCCCCACCCAACGAATATTGATTCGCGAACGAGAAGTATAAGAATGACGTCACGAAGTCAGTTGTTCATCGATAAGTCGTTTTCAGTTCTTTAAAGAACCAAGGAAGGGAGATTATCTCACCAACACACAACAACTGCGGCAAACAAGAAGTTTTATTAATCTGACTTGCGTAACCCTTACATGTTTGGTTATGCCTTTATTTATACTGACTATAGACTTAAAGAAACCCTAATGGACCCCATCTTAAGTGGACTTATATGAAACTCACTTACAATTGACCCAAATAAGTAATAATAACCCAAAGACTAAGAAGAAAATAATATAAAATAATAAAAATCCAAATATTACTATCATAAATATGCTAGAATCAGATTTGTCACCCTTAAGAAGTCCCAAATAAATTAGAAGAAATTTAATTTGAAAAATTTGTGTTGCTGCCCCCCTTGATGTCCTTGATTAACTTGGATTTCCTTGTTTAAATTAGACAAATAAGAAAACAAATTTCCTCCTTTGTTGCTGATTTAATTATTTTCCTTCCTAGGTTAGGAAAAGCCTTAAATAATCCTCCCCTTTTTAGGAACAAGATATGACCAACTTCCTTACTTAATCAGGAGAATAAATTGCTGACCTTCTATCCTTGTAGCATTAGGAAAAAAAACAAGCCTTACAAGGTTGGTATGGGACCGGACACAAACGACTCTCTTTAAACAAATATCCATCAAGTCTATAGAACTTCCCAAAAGCTAAAGTTTCACAAGCATTGTAAACATTAGCAAAATCACTATCATCCTTGTACAATTCTTTTATGTGTTCAAATCCTAGAAATCTAGCATCCAAAGTAGATAAAAGAACATGCATGCACGAAAGTGCGCGAGCCACAATGTTTTCTTTTCCTTACTTATACTTGATCACATACAGAAAGGTTTCAATAAATTCAACCCATTTAACATGTCTCCTACTCAACTTACCTTGCCCTTTCAAGTGCTTTAATGATTCATGATAAAAATGTATCACAAACTCCTTGGGCCACAGGTAATGCTGCCACGTCTCTAAAGTTCTTACCAAGGCATAGAGCTCCTTGTCATATGTAGGGTAATTCAAGGCTGCCCCATTAAGTTTTTCGCTGAAATATGCAATGGGCCTCCTATCCTGCATCAACACAGCTCCTATACTAATGTCTGATGCATCACATTCAACTTCAAAAGCTCTCGTAAAGTCTGGCAAAGCTAAAACAGGTGTCGAACAAAGTTTATCTTTCAACAAATTAAAAGCCTTATCTTGTTCATTATTCCATTTAAATCCAATAGACTTTTTCACAATTTCAATTAAGGGTACAACAATAGTACTAAATTCCTTCACAAACCTTTTATAAAAACTAGCAAGTCCATGAAAACCCATTACCTCACTTACCGATTTCGGTGTAAGCCAATCCCGGATAGCCTTAACT
>Ga0307518_10001874_pt1 | contig 15553 bp, 7 predicted proteins | sample 25_EM_MG_FD_203889 | JGI IMG/M metagenome (GOLD analysis project Ga0307518, IMG submission 203889) | Populus trichocarpa ectomycorrhiza microbial communities from riparian zone in the Pacific Northwest, United States - 25_EM | ecosystem: Host-associated > Plants > Roots > Unclassified | place...
AAGGGATGATATAAATACAACAACAGTACTAAGGTCCATCATGACCACTGGATTTGAATCCAATGTTTGATCTTGGACGTTGACTCAAACCATCGGTCTTCTGAACTTGATTTCCCTTTACATGATTGTGCATGGCGCCGAGGGATAGTACTCTTCACAAACATATGCACTTCTGCACAGATAGTAACCCCTACTTCGGCAACTACAACAACCGTCTTCCCATATATCACACACCGCCCTTCTACAAGGTACAGGACAATATGGAGGTACTGTTGGCATGCAATAGTGATGACAACATGGGCCTCGGCGGCATTTTTCACAACATGGGCATGGTTCTGGTTTTGGTTCTGGTTTTGGTTTTGGTTCTGGTTTTGTTTCTGGTTTTGGTTCTGGTTTTGGTTTCGGAGGCGGCTTGATCTCAACGCACTTGACAGTTCGACCTCCTTTGCAGTATATTTTTTTCTTGATCTTTTCAGGACAGCAACACACCACAGTGATTGTTACTGTGTTTTCCTTCTTGTCATATGTCTGGTTCTGGATTTCTCTTGTTCATTAATTAACATCATCAAATCCACAAAACTTAGTCACTTCCTTTGGTAATAAAAACAACTCAAACCTAGCACTGTTTTTAAAGAGAAAAAAGAAAGACTCACGAGGGATACCACACAGTACTTTCTTGATTTTCTTGTGGCATTTTTCGCATCCAAGGTCAACCACCTTGATCACCATCGTTGTGACTTTCTGTAACAGTACTAGTTAGTGCATGCATTTCATATAGGACCTCACCATGATTAATCCCAATAGAAAACATAAAACAACGTCGTCATGATAAATTTATAGGCAGAAAGATTGGAAGAACTCAAAACATGTTCTGACATGGAAGAATCCGCTGTAGAGATTATCAAGAACTTGTACATATATAGGACATCCACGTAAAAAGAAGAAAAGCCAAATTAAGAGGATGCATTAATTAAAAGATAAATTAACACACACAAATATATATCATACCGTTTCCACCATGGTTTTGTGTATGCTTTGATCCGATGAGACGATGGAAATACTGAGAGTATATATATACTATATAGAGGTTGGGGGTGGGGGGGGTTAATTTAATTAAGATAAATACATGTGAGACATGTGATTGTCCTTGCATTTTTAGACCAATAAGATGAGGAGATGTGGACTTGGGAGTGGAAACCATCATAAATATCGTCGTTGCTGACCCAACAATCCTTCATTTACTATAAAGAATTGTTTCTTAAAATTATTCAAAATAAAAAATCATTCTATGAATAAAATGGTTCGAAATATCTATACTATGAAAAAAAATCAATATAAAATTGAATGTTTTAAAAAAACTAACTCGTTTATAATACTTTCATTGTCTAACTCGACCCAAAGATTATATAGATATTATAGATGATAACAAGTTAAAAATTTTAAAAAATAAATATCACGGTCAGAAAATTAAACTAGCATATATATCCTACAAAAATAAATTTAAATATTTGTTATTATATGTCTTGTTATTTATTTATTTTTATTTTTTTCCAATTGATTCTTTCATTTTAATTAATTGATTCAAGTAATGTATTAAGCCTAAATTGTTTGTTAAAACTCATAACAAAACTTTAAGTTAATTTATGAGCATAAATCTTAGTTCTAATTAAACTCAATTCATAAAAAAATTGCAACATAAACTTAATTTGTAAATATATATAATATTCATAAAATATTTAACCTAGTTAGATATATCTTATGATTACCCATGGGGTCCTGGCGGAGCGGTTAGGCGCGCTCTCGTCGCTTACGAGGTCTGGGGTTCGACCCCTCTCTTCGTATGCAGCCGGCCCTTTGGGGAGTACTTGCTACCCGGCACGAAAAGGAATTAGTCTGGGCCAGCGCTCAGGATACCCTTGGTTCTACAAAAAAAAAAAAGATATATCTTATGAGTCGATAGGGTATAAATAAAAAAATAAATAGGTGAAATTTACAAAACATTAAAAATTGTGTTGGAAATATCAAACATACTTCACCGAATCATATTTATGAACACCGCTAATATAAAGGTTGTATTGTATCTATCCTAAGGTACATTAGTTTGGTGATGTTCATTTATGCTCCATGGACGCCCACCCCCTGCACATGGCATGGGTCCCAAGTGCTTTATAAAATATTAATGAAGTGTTTAAAAGTAGAGTAGTAACTATAGATATTTAAAGTATTTTTTCTGATTGAAATTATATTAAAATAATATTTTTTAAAATTTTAAAAATTATTTTGACATCAGTACATCAAAACAATTTGAAAATATTAAAAAAAATAATTTAAATTATGATTTTTCATATATAATTGTGATTTTTTTAAATATTTCATGTTGTGCTTTTTTAAAATATATATATTCTTAAAAAAAATACTAAACTAAAAAATTATTTTTTTATTGTTGATATTAACACATCAAAATATTAAAATAAATTAAAAATATTCAATTACCATCTTTCCAACTTAAACACAATTTTATATATACTAGTTACATGACCCACGCGATGCCGTGGGTCAATTTTTTTGCATAAAAATATTTAAAAATGCTAAGATCTAAAAATGTTAGGTTTTTTTGCAAAGTTATACCCAAGAGTCTTGGGTTTGGCTGCAACGCCTGACCTAAAAATGATATTTATAATATTAATAATAACATTAAACTTTCATGACCCAAGTTTAAATGGGTCTTACTGCAATATTAGACCTAATAGTCTTGGATATGGGTCTGACTGTAAGGTCGTGTCATAAAAGTATGATAATTAAATAGATTAATTAAAAAAAAAACAAAGAAAAAAAACCACCAGGAAGAAAAAAACTAATGAAGAAAAAAAAATCTGAATTAACTGGATTAACCCATCAAACCTGAGATCCGTATCATAAAATTCTGATAACTAAATAGAAAAAAATTTAATATTAACAACCTTTTTATTGTGAACTGCATACAATATTAAAAAATAAAATTAGAAGAACAAAAATAATGAGGAAAAAGAAAAACAATCTGAATTAATTGGGTTAACCCATCAAATCAGGTTAACCCGTCAAACCTGAAATTCATGTCATAAAAGTGTGACAGCTAAATAGAAAACAATTTACATAAATAAAGGGAAAAAACAAATTTTTTTTTTAAAAAAGACAGCTCACTGTGGAGTGCATTGTGCAGTGCACAGTGAAACACTGAGCAATTTTAGTATATGTTATAATAATAATAATAATAATATAAGTAAAAAAAAGATTAATTAAAAAGGACAAAACAAAGAGAAAAAAAACCTACAGGAAGAAAAAAACTAATGAAGAAAAAGAAAAAAATAATCTAAATCAACTGCGTTAACCCGTCAAACCTGTGATCCATGTCATGACAGTCTGATAATTAAACAGAAAAAATTTAATATTAAGAAACTAAATTAAAAAAAACTAAAGGCATCAACTTTTTTACTATGGACTGCACTGTGCAGTCCACAGTAAAAGGCTTAAAAAAAGAAAAGAAAAAAAATAAAGGCATACGCTACGGGTTTTATTTCTTCCTTGCATAAAAAACATCAAAAAATGCTAAGATCTAAGAGTGTTAAGTCTTTCAGCAAAGATATACCTATGAATCTTTAGTCTAGCTGCAACGCTTGGCCCGAGAGTAATATTTATAATATTAATAATAATATTAAACTTACATGACTCAAGTTTAAGTAAGTCTGGTTGCAACACCGGACCCAAGAGCCTTGGATGTGGGTCTGGCTGCAAAGTCGTGTCATAAAAGTGTGATAATTAAATAGATTAATTCAAAAGAAAAAAAACAAAGAAAAAAAACCAACATGAAGAAAAAACTAATGAAGAAAAAGAAAAAAAATCTAAATTAACTGAGTTAACCCTTCAAACCAGGTTAACCTGTCAAACCTGAGATTCATGTAATGAAAGTTTGATAACTAAATGGAAAAAAAAATTGACGGGTTAACCCAGAATTAACTGGGTTAACCTGTCAAGCCCGTGATACGTGTCATAAAAATCTGATAATTAAATAGAAAGAAATTTAACATTAACAAACTAAGCTAAACAAAAAAATTAATTAAAAAGAAAAAAAGCAAAAAAAAATTTCAGGTTAACTCGTCAAACCGAGTTAACCCGTCAAATTCATGATCCGTGTCATGAAAGTTTGATAACTAAATAAAAAAATTTAACTTTAACAAACTAAATTAAACAAAAAAAAATTTATCAAAAGAAAAAAATACAAAATAAAAAAGCAAAATAAAAAAGGCATAAAGGCATAAAAAACAGGAAAAAGAACAAAAAAGAACAAAAAAACCGAAAATAAATGAGTAGTTTTAGTATATGTTATAATTATAATTATAATATAATATAATATAATAATAAGAATAATATTATAATAATAATATTATTATTATTATTATTATATATTATTATAATTATTGTATTGTTATTATTATATTATATAGGTGTAATGAAAATAAAAGGAGCGGAACGTCTAGAGTATGTTATAATATAATATAATATAAAATGTTGTGGGCTCCAGAAATTGTCCATGAGTGCGAAACTACAAAAGAAATTATCCAATCAATCCAACGTCCTAGCCTATTATTGTCAATTTACAATTATTGTAAACTTACAGTGTCGTGGAAAAAAAAGAAGGTGATTTTACTTTGAAATTTATGCCACCACGGGTCATGGAAGACATTGTTAGGTACCAAAAACTATTTTTGTTTAAAATTAATTGTTTTATATTCTTAAAAAATTTTAAAAACCAATTTAATACATTTTCAATCCAAATATAATTTTAAAATGCACTCAAATATAATTTTAAACACAAAATCAAACGAAGCCCGGAAGAAAGCAGCCATTGAACATTTTCTAATTTGAAATATCAGTGGCGTGGCCTCGTCATATAAGAAGGTGATTTAATTATAAATCGGGTTTCCATAAACATTAAGCTTAGCTCTTTGCTCACATAACAAGACTAGAACTGATTATAGGCACATGGAATACCTGACCAATCTCTTTTATTGTATTCTTGTTAGTTTAATATATTTTATAGTCAATCGATTGATTAAAAGTGACATTATTTGTCCCTCCTTACTAGCTGAATTTTGGCTTTGCATTCTCGTGCTTTCAAATACCCTGGATAATTCACCACTCCTCCATATTAAGTAATTAGGGTTGGTTGAGGATTATTTTTTTTATTGTTTCTCTTTGTAGACTAAAACAAGCTACCCCAATTACATTTGATGGCGTCTAGCTCAACTAAAAAATTAGTCTCTTTGAACAAACTAGTATACTTGGCTAATCCCTAAGTTTTTGGTATAAGCAGCGAGGGTGAGTAGCTGATATAAACAGTCAAACCAATAAGTCGGGTCCATGTTTTGTCACTATAACTCATAAGATAAGACGAACTGTCCACCCAATGAGCTATCCACCTGAAATTACTATGATAAAGTGCTTGGTTTTTTTTTCACCCATGCCTTCTCATCTAGGTTGTTCCACTCTTCGCTTAAAATCAGCCCAATATTGAACCACAAAAAATTATTAAAAACTTCTCTCGATGTCTCCAAGTGATTGACTATTCATATAAATAGTAGAGGAACACAACACCGTATCGCTCTCTTTCCATTCAATATATAATGGTTTAGGGCTAAAAGAGTTTCAGCTAAGATAACTGAGATGAGGTTATTCTTTGTCCATTCATACTCAATGAAGGCGTTGACAACTTGAACTCTAATGATCCTAACGACTTCTGAAGGAAACAAAACTAACTCGGAGATGGCGAAAGCAACTACTTGATATTTCTCTTCTCTTAGATTTCCATTGTCTTTATCTGTCTTCAACTTATTCTCAATCAACCTCCACTAAAATCCTCCATTAGACGTCCTATATTGATCAACTTGGTCTAAATGAATTAATTTTACGACCTCGACAATTTTGTTCTCAATTCTTTATCTGAAATATACTTTGTGAGGGTTATTTGTGAAGTTTAAAATATGAGCATACTCTTTAATAGTAAGGGTCATGTCAATATCTCCGAAAGTGAAACATATATAACTTAAATTCAAAAAATACATTGACTTGCTGAAATTTGAACTAGGATCCTTATTAGGTGGGCAATTCTCTCATACTTCTTCTCAAACAAAGTCTCATCTACATACCCTAGGACTGACACAAACATCTTTATATTGTCTATAAAGTAATATACTTTGGTTATGTGCGATAGTTCTCGACCTCGGTCCTTCAGCAATCCTCTTCAACTAATTGTATCATCTTGAATCTTTCCCCATCCTCAGAGAAAGTTATGGAAGTCATGGTCTTAGCTCAAAAAACCTGCAGAGTTCAGGATTTTAATCAGGTTTCCTCTAATGCAAAATGAATTATTAAGGAGTCCATACCTTAAAAGCAGGCTCTAGATTATTACATGAGGGGCAAGTTCACTATCTGATCTCAAAAGGGTTTATGATTTGTCTAGTGACCACCTTTCATGAAGGCAGTATAAGGGTTTACAAGAAATGGTTGGGGCACAGTGTGACCGTCCTTATCAAGTAAACGCTCAACTCATAGTTGGATGTTTCATGAATCGGAACCCCGACTAAAAGTCATGAGACAGACCGCTACTCCCCACTTAACCTAGAATTCGGTTTATTCAAAAATTAAGATGCATGAAGGCATTAATCTATACCCGATGTACTTATATATGAGAAATATATAAAAATGCATTGCTAAAACAGTAAAAAGAAAAATATGCCTAAGTTAAATTAAACAGGCCAACAAAATAAATAGGCAAATAATCAAACAAGCAAAGTTTAGTCCAACAAGACAAGTCCCCTATGGAGTCACCATCCTATCGTGACAACATCGTGTGGCGCAGCTACCTCCTGGAATTGAGGGGGTTTTGAGTTTAATCATAAAGTTATGTTTATATAGTTCAGGAATCACCACATAGTATTATGATCATTAGAAAACCTAATGGTCTGTGAGAGTCTGGTAAAAGAATTAGTTGTGCAAGGAGAAGATGCATTACTCTTAGTACACCCTACCTAAGATAAACTGCATTGTTGATTGATTGTTTTTCTATTTCATGTTTCCATTTGTTGGTCTCATCTATGATTCAAGGCAAATCTCTCTTTGTGAGGAAGTCTCTAACTTATTGGGTTAAATCTTAATTGTTTTAAGGCCCGTATTTAGCATCCCATTTATTTTCTATGTTGTATCTTTAATACTTGAGGATATACTTTACAGTATAATTTTATACTCTCAAATATTAAATTCTTACAACTAAATTATAACTCTCTAAATATAAAAACTAATTGTTGTGAGATTTTTGGTATTTTGATCAAACCCTAATGAAAAATTATAATCCAGTTATGATATACATTTTACATTTTTAAAACATGATAAAAAATATGATTTTATCCCTAAACAACTTTAGATTTTTCTAACAAGATCTTAGAAATTGCCGAATAATTTTGTTTTATTATTTCCACTACATGCATGATATTCAAAAACCCTAAAATTCCTTGCAATACAACATTGTCGCATTGTTGAGTTTTCCAATAAGAATTGAATTGATGATCATAGAGTGATGGTGATAAAGATATTTTGATCACATGATATATTAAAAAAATTAAAATACCATATTTATATGAATAACCAATAGTTTATTTTATAATGATCTTAAGTTTTTATAATTGAAATAATAAATTATGTCATAACCTAATTTTTGAATAAATATTAAAAAAATAGATTTAGTTGAGAATTGGGTTAAGATAACACAAATTTAAAGTTCAAGGTTGAAATTTTTAAAATTTGAGAGTTAATAAGTTTAGGAATTTAATTAAAATTTAGATTATTTTAATTAATGAAATCTAGAGCTTAATTGAAGAATTAATGAGTTTGAGGACTTAATTAAATTTTGATTTAATTAATTAAAGAAATCAGGGGTTTAATTAAAGAAACACCAAAGTTTGGAGCTGATTTAAGGAAAAATTGCTAGAAAAATAAAGTTCAAGGACCAAATTGAATAGTCCAGAAATCCAGAACTGTTGTGTAAATGGCATTATAACTTAGGGATTCAAATTGAATTTAATCTAAGGGCACAATTAGAAATTAATTATTACTGATTAAGATTCAAATTGTTGAGTTTAAAATGTTTAGGGACCAAAGTGAAAAATTGTCATTTCCCCAGGATACCAACGACACCGTTTGGAGGCACTGTTCATCATCCCTTCATTTTCGAAGAGAGGCAGCCGATTCAACAGGAAAATCACAGTGCAGCCGATCCAAATCGTGACCATGTCTTCTGTCACTATTACCACGATCTCGTTCGTGGAGGTGATGGTTTTTTAAGCTCTCTGGCCTTATAAAAGGCAGGGCAGAGCAGAGAACATGAAGGGGGGTTTTTAACGAGAAACCTGGGAAAAACTCAAGTAAAACCTAGAGGAAAAACCCAGAAAATAGAGAGGGACGAACAGGCCAGGAACCAGGGAAGAAAACAGAAGCAGGAAGAGAGGAACGCAAGCAAAAACAAGGAAGAAAAACCCAGAAAACAGAGGAAAACCAGAGCAAAAACTGATAAATATTAGGAAATGTATGAAAGAGAAGACTGAATTGTATTATTATCATTGAATGACGTTGGCTATATAATAGCCTTACATAACAGAATTAACAAGAAATATGCAGCCCACGTTTAACAACTCCTAGAAACATGGTAAGACTAAATCAAATAATAACAGCACACTTTACAGTAGGGATTTATTTAGACTAAGCAATAATGAACCAAATCAACATTGCCTCCCTTTAACTGAATGCTATAAGCATTAGTTTATATCATTCTCAGAACAAACTCCTAATAACGCTCGCAGCTTCAAAAAAGCATCTAGCTTGAGTGGCTTTGTCATTATATCAGCTATTTGATCTTGTGTGTTGCAGTAAATTAACTCCACAATACCAGCCTTAGTAAGCTCCTGAAGAAAATGAAAACGCACATCGATATGCTTACTACGACCATGCATTACTGGATTTTTCGAAAGCTTGATTGCGGAACTACTATCACAATGAATAATAGTTGTTTTGTCTTGATTCAGTCCCAGCTTTTCCAGAACTCTTTTCAACCATACTGTTTGGCAAGCACATGAAGCTGCAGCAATAAATTCAGCCTCAGTGGTAGATAGACTTACTACTGGTTGTTTCTTTGATAGCCAAGATATTGTTCCTGAACTCAATAAAAATACATAGCCTGAAGTGCTTTTCCTATCTCCTAAATCTCCAACATAATCACTATCTGTGTAGGCAACAAGATCATTGTTTCCTCCCTTCTTATAAAAAAATTCCAAAATCAAGTGTTCCCTTCAAATATCTCAGCACTCTTTTTGCCACCTGCAAATGAAACTCAGTTGGATTCTCCATATATCTACTTATAAGACTGACTACGAACATCATGTCTGGTCGTGCAGCAGTGAGATACATGAGACTACCCACCATTTGTTTAAAGTGAGTCTTGTCTACTTTAACTCCACCTTCATCCTTCACGAGCTTACAACCTAGAACAATAAGATTATGAACTGAATTGCTTCTATCCATTCCAAATCGTTGCAACACCTCTGACGCATACTTTTTCTGAGTAATAAACACACCAGTAGATTTCTGCAAAACTTTAAGGCCCAGAAAATACCTCATTTTGCCAAGATCAGTCATGTCAAACTTATGCTTCATGAAATTTTAAAATTCTGAGATCATTAATTCATCATTGCCGATATAAATCAGATCATCAACATACAAATTGATAATCAAAAGGGTACCTTCTTTTCTTGTCTTGGTGAACAAAGTATGCTCATAGTCACACTTTTCAAAACCTTCTTTCATGAAATATGCTTCTATTCGACTGTACCAAGCACGTGGTGCTTGCTTAAGCCCATAAAGTGCCTTTTTTAATTTATAAACCTTGTGTTCATGTCCTTTTTGCACATAACCACAAGGTTGTTCTAAAAAAACTTCTTCATTTAACTCACCGTAGAGAAATGCAGACTTTACATCCAGCTGATATATAGCCCATCCTCTTTGAGCTGCAAGAGCCACCACCAACTGAATTGTTTCCATGCGTGCTACAGGTGTGAATACTTCTGTATAATCAACCCCATACTGCTGAGAATATCCCTTTACTACAAGCCTCGCTTTGTACTTGTCTACTGCACCATGTTCATTCAATTTGGTTTTGTAAACCCACTTCACGCCAACTTTCTTTCCCCCTGGAGGTAACTCCATTAATTCCCACGTACCATTTCGTTTTATGGCTTCCATTTTGACATCCATAGTTGTCCTCCATTTCTCACTTTTTACAACATCTTCAAAACGAATTGGATCAGGTGCTGCAAACATTGCTAGTTGCATTGCAGTGTCATCTTCAGAGAGTCCTTCTCCTGTTTTATAGTCACGCATCCAAACTGATGGTCTTCTATTTCTTCGTTCATGCAAGCTAGGCAAACATGCAGCTAAAAAATCATCAGAAGGATTTGCTGCTGCTTCTGCTGTATTTATATCAAGATCAGATTCATGGCTTTCGTTCGGTTCTTCTTCTTCTACAGCTTCTGTTATAGAATGTTGATTAGAGCTACTGTGGTAGCCATCTACTGCATTAACAGCTGCATGTTCAGAGCCACTGTGATCGCCATTGTCTGCATGAGCAGCTGTATGCTCCTCTTCACCCCATTCCAAATTGCACCTGATTGCTGCATCATATTGTTTGTCCCAATTCCAACCTTTATCTTCTTCAAACACAACATGCCTATTGACTATGATCTTTTGTGATGCAGGATCATAAAGTCGGTAAGCTTTGGACTCTTCACTTACACCCAGTAAAACACAAGCCAAACTTTTATCATCTAGTTTTGCTCTTTTACTGTCAGGCACATGAACATGGCTGATACAGCCGAAAACTCTGAAATACACAATAGAAGGTTTGATGCCACCCCATGCTTCTTCTGGAGTCTGATTTCTGACAGTCAATGTAGGACTTCAATTGAGGACATGCACTGTCCAATTAACTGCTTCAGACCAGAAAGTTTTCAAAATTTTCTTCTCAGAAAGCATGTTGTGTACCATATTCATTATAGTTCTGTTCTTGCATTCGGCGACTTCGTTTTGTTGAGGCGTGTAAGCTGCTGTTAACTGGCGTTGTATACCATTTATATCACAAAAGGTATTAAATTCTTATGATGTAAACTCTCCTTCTCTATCAGTACGTAGGCCTCTAATGAAAGTGTCTGTCTCCTTTTCAACATGAACTTTGAATCTCTTAAAAGCATTAAAGGTTTCTGATTTTGCTGCCAAAAAGAAAACCCATGTTTTTCTACTAAAGTCATCTGTAAAGGTGAGTAAATATCGTTTCTGGCTATTGGAGATTGGCTTGATTGGCCCACAAATATCGGCATGTATGAGCTGAAGAATTTGTGAAGCTCTCCAGGTGCTTTTCTTTGGAAATGGATCTCTTTGCTGCTTTCCTACTAGACAGTCCTTTCATAGCCTGGAAGGAGACGTGAATAATGGTAAACCATTCACCATTTGTTTCTGCTGAAGAGTTTTCAAGCCTGTAAAACTCAAATGTCCATATCTGCAATGCCAAAGCTGTACCATATCTTCAGTGATTGTGTTGAAACAAACGGTTTTTAATGGATGAGATGCAGCATGCAGCACAAACATCCGATTTGCTGACATCTTTGTGTCCATGATAAAACCTTGTTCATGATGAAACACCTTACACCTTCCATGTTAAAATAGAATATCCAGCCCCTTCTCCTGTAATTGCCCAATGCTCAGCAAATTGTTCTTCAGCTCCGGTAGAAAGAATACATTCGTGAAAATCTGTGTTTTGCCATTAACCTGCAGCCTGACATTTCCCTATCCCATTACAGCCATGCTTGCATTGTTGCCTAGTTTCACTGAATCTCTGAATTTATCATTCAAGTCTAAAAAATAGTCTTTCTTCCCACACATATGGTTGCTGCAGCCGGAGTCAAGAAACCACAAATCCTTGTTGCCGACGTTGTTCATTTCCACGTATGCTATTAGCAACATTTCTTCTTGAGTTTCTGCATAATTAGCTTCCTTTTCCTTGCTTGGACATTCCCATTGGAAGTGTCCAAGTTTGTGACAGTGGTAGCATTCCACTGTATTTTTGTTGAAATGTTGTCTGCTTCTTCCCCATCCCCTGCCTCTAGAGCTGCCACAGCCACGACTTCTTCCTCTAAATTGATCACCGTGAGTGATCTGCAATGCATGTTCTTCTTCAACATGGGTACTCATACGCTGTTTATGGGCAAGTAGGCTGCTTTGTAGCTCGTCAATGGTTAAGGTGTCTATATCCCTTGACTCTTCAATGGAACACACAACATAATCAAATTTTTGCGTCAAAGATCGCAAAATCTTTTCAACAACAGCAGTATCTCCTTTGTTTTCACCGTTGGCCTTCATTTTATTTGCTATGGTAAGAGTCCTAGCAAAATATTCATTCATCGATTCTCCTGCCTTCATGTGGAGAATTTCAAAATCCTTTTGAAGTGCTTGTAACCATGCACGCTTGACTCTGGTCGTTCCTTGAAATTTTTGTTTCATGGAATCCCATATGTTTTTTGTTGTATCTTTGTTAAGAATCGTTTCCAGGATTGAACGATCTAATGCTTGAAATAGATAGTTTTTGGCCTTCAAGTCTTTTAGCGTCTGATCTTCACTATGCTTTCTCTGAGCATTTGTGAGAATAATACCTTCTGCTGCAGCAGGAACTCCATTCTCTATCAAGCCCCAATATTCCTTTGACCGTAACAAGTTTTCCATAAGCATTGCCCAGTGATAATAATGCCCATCAAAACATGGAACTGCTGGTTGCACAAATAAACTTTCTGTCGTCATACTTGAAGACTGCTGCTTCACACTTTAATCAGGCCCGCTAAGGTGCTCTGATACCAAATGATAAATATTAGGAAATGTATGAAAGAGAAGACTGAATTGTATTATTATCATTGAATGACGTTGGCTATATAATAGCCTTACATAACAGAATTAACAAGAAATATGCAGCCCACGTTTAACAACTCCTAGAAACATGGTAAGACTAAATTAAATAATAACAGCACCCTTTACAGTAGGGATTTATTTAGACTAAACATTAATGGACCAAATCAACAAAAACAGAGGCAGAATCAGAGCAAAAACAAAGCAAAGAACCCGAGAAAGCTTGGGTCCTGCCAACCCCCGGTTCCAGGACCCTTACCATCAAAGTATTTGTCCAGAGTGGGGGAATTCAAAAGCACAGACCAAAAGCTTTCTTCCCGAACACAAAGAGCAAATAAAAAAAAGGCAAAGAGACAGAGCAGAGAAGGAAAGAAAAACGGAGGGGCAACCATTTCGTGCCTGCAGAAAAAGAACCCAAAAGACAGTGGAGCCACACCGGGAAACAAAAGAAAACAGCCACCGCGCCATCGTCTTCGGCGCTGTCCTCCGCTGCACAGGTAAGTTTCCATTCTCTGCATTCAATAAAACTTTCAAATGCAGTATGAAGGTAATTTAGAGTGTGTTTGGTATTGCGGTAGCTAATGTGGTTGTGGTTTGAAAAAATTTGTTTTATAAAAAGTAATTTTAGTTGAGGTTGGTTTGAAAAAATAGGTGTTTGGTTAAAACAGTGGTTGAAATTGAGGTTGAAGAAAAAATAGTTTAATGTGTTTGGTTAAAAGTGCTTTTGCAATTGAGGTTAGAAAATAATTTTTAAAAATATATATTAATATTGATGGTTTTTAATTTAAATATTGTGGATTTAACTATTGCTATTACATCATGAAATAAATCATACTTTATATATAAAAAAATTTATTGTTCCATTAAACTATCTACAATTCCATTACGTACAAAATTCATCCGACAAGAACTACAAAATTAGATAAAATATTATCAGGAATAAAATTGAGATTATAATACAAGTAAATTTAATTCACCTTAAACTAATTTTAAAAAAACAAAAAAAAATTATTGTTCACGTTCACGTGAACAGTGCGAGTGAAATCAATTAACTACATTGATTTTTCAAAAAAAAAAACTATTCAGCGAACAGTGGAGGCATGCTCCACTGTTCACTGAACAATAGCATGAATTAGATTTTGGCCGTGCAGGAAGCAGCTCCTAGCTGCTTCCCCTTTTCTTGCGTTTCAAACGCAGCAGCATGTGGGACCCAACAAACAGTAACACGTGTTTATTATTAACCAAACAGCTTGTTACATGAAATCGCACGAAACGTGGACGTAACCACGTTGCCAAACGGTTTCTTAATTACCTTCACACTATTCATGCACGCGTGAATTTACTTCACGCTTGCTTCTTCTTCTTTTGCCCAGCTGGGCCATTGGCTTGGGCTAGTGGCCGGGCCGGCTGGCTGGGTTGAGCCCAGCCCATGTGGGCTGCGCTGGGCCCAGCCGCCCAAAAAATAAAAAAAATAAAAAATAAAAAAATATAGAAAATGTAAAAATAAAAATTTTGCATGTCTTAGAAAAAATATATTTTTATCAAGGTATTCACTGATATCAGGATTAGGAATAAAAAAAAATAAAAGTAAAATATATTGATTTTTTGTTGTACCTACGAATTTTTACCAACGCCAGAGTTGGAATTATTCATGGTGGAATTTTTACCAACGCCAAAGTTGGAAATATTCGAAATTGAATATTCACTGACGCTAGAGTTAGAAATATTATAAACAAATCATCATAGCATAAGCGAATAAATGTTTAGCAATTCAAGACAAAACCAGCAATGCAGTCTGTCTCAAGCAGAACATTGAAGGTGTGATAATATCTTCTCTTTTACGTAACCAGCCCCGTACTATAGAATCTTTGTTTAGCAGTCAGGTTTTCTAGTGACCATAATACTAGGTGGCGACTCCTTCAATAAGACCATTCCCTATCAAAGAACAAGATGCCAGAAATCTGTTCTTTTCCATGATTATTTTTAAGGCCACCGCGATGTCGGGTGCGACAACTTATATTAAAAAAAGCATGCAAAACTCGTAACCTAAATCATGAGACTGGAATAAACCCCTATAAAAAACTTGAAGATAATCACAAAATCAATATTAAAAAATACTAATGTAGAAGGATAAGATCGTACAAAGCTGAATCCCTAACAAATTAAATGTCAAAAGATGAAATCAATAAAAAAAACCAATTACACAAAAGGATCTAAAAAATTAAGCGTGAAAAAAATTTAATTAGAGGGATAAAATCTTCAATTGGAGAGTTAAATTGAATTGAAAAATAGATTTAATAGAAAGGAAAAAAAATCAAAAGAAAGATGATCAAACTGAAAAAAAAAACAACAAAAAAATTATTTGAAGGATAAAATTGAAAGTCAATAAAACTTCAACAAAAGTGTCAAGGAGAAGGAAAAAAAAGGACCGGAATGAAAAACAAAACACATAAGAAATTGCAATTAATGGACTAAATTGAAAAAAAAATGATAAAAGAAATAAAAATAAAATAAAAAAATTAAG
>Ga0307518_10001875_pt1 | contig 15550 bp, 5 predicted proteins | sample 25_EM_MG_FD_203889 | JGI IMG/M metagenome (GOLD analysis project Ga0307518, IMG submission 203889) | Populus trichocarpa ectomycorrhiza microbial communities from riparian zone in the Pacific Northwest, United States - 25_EM | ecosystem: Host-associated > Plants > Roots > Unclassified | place...
TTGTTATGTAATCCAGCTATGGAACAGGGTAAAGAAGGGGGGGAAAGGTGTCTGAAATCATGTCCAATCAATCTTTACACCATAGATGCACAAATCAGCCCTCTCAACAAAGATTCTATGTTGCAACTCTCTTTATAATCCTCCTTTCTCTCTGCTTTCCCTCTCCACTCACATGTTGCAAGCCCTCTGGCCTCGTGCCAGGAAAAGCAAAACAGCGTGAGAAGAAATAAAAAGATCAGATGTCCGTTTCCGACTGTAAGCAAACAATGAATATGATGCCCACATACACACAAATAGTCAAAAGTTAAAGAACAAACATGTACTACGTCTTTTTACCCACACACACCAATTCATCACCACAACACTATAATGAGTGCTGAGAAAAAAAAGCAAAAGAAAAACGAGTCTAAGTGGTGGGTGAGGCAATGACCATGATTGTGCCTGTGCTTCTATATCCAACCATGTCTTCCCGATTTCCTGCATACCCCAACGCGCATAACCCCACTTCCAAAAACCAAAATATGGCCATATCCCCACTTTCTTAGATGCAAAGCAATAAACCATAATCATTTAGTGATAACCACCTTATATATTAACATTATTATATACAGGCTTTCTCTCCTTTTGTTTCTTTTTTTGTTCTGATACCTGTCCATTACTGATAACAGACACAGCTAAAAGGGTGGATATGCATGGTATATCAATACATAGGGAGAACACATACAGCGAGATATATCAAGTTTAACCTCATTGACTGTACTCCTGGCGGCCTCGGGGCAGAACAGGTGCACTTCTTTGGTGTGCTCTTGCTATGTACCTTCAAGAAACTTTATCAACAAAGGTGAAGAAAGCAACAAAACTGAGAGGGGATCCTTCGCAGAAAAGAAAGAATATGGGGTCATGGAAGAAGTCAGTACTTATGAATCAGTACAGGATCATCAAAAGAGCAATGGTGGAAGAAATAGGAGAAGCAGTAGTCCTTGTGGGTCTAATAATGGACCTCACATAGAAACTTCTACTCTCAAGAGTAATCTCAAGAAAACTGCTTCTACTACTACAATTGAGGAAAATCAAGCAAGGACAGATCATCAAAAGAGGAAAGTAAGTTGGCCTGATATTGCATATGGCACAGATATTGCTCATGTTCTTGAATTTGAACCGAGGTAAACTTAACCATCCCCTGCTTACCATACTTAGTTTTCATGAATATTGGATTTTGATTGTGTTTGATGATGAATCCCCACAAGCCACACCATGTTTTTGATAAGCAAATTATTTCCAATATTATCTTCAACAGTAATAAGGGTGTTTTGTCCCTAACTTTAAAAGAGTGTATATGCTTAGGCACTATTATGATATGTAGGGCATGGCTGCATGAACAATTTCTAGAAAATGAAGTAATGATGGTTTGTTTTCTCCATTTACAATCTATTCATCTATGCTACATCTTTTAAGGTTCAGGCTGCTATTTTATTTGCTTTTCTGTTGCACTTTCACTATATTTTCCTTTCTCTTTCATAATATCACAGCATCTCTGATGATGGAGAACTTGAAGGAGCAAGGAATTCTTGTGTTTGTACAATTCAATGAACAAGAAATCCTGCCATAGGTATGACACTTTAATTGTTCTTTACTGATTTAAGCAATACTTCAGAATCATATATGTAAAGTGGCAAGGCATATTTATATTCCTTGTTTTTCCTTCCCTTCAAAAAATCACTAAATATACTTATGGTTAGCACAAAAACCAATCAGGTGCATGTCTTTTATGAGTATAATATTGTTGAAATGTGGAAGATGCCTCGAAATATAATCAAATGCAATGCCTTCTGTGAGTCAACAATGCATCTGACCATGAAATGCAAAATGACCGTTGAAGACTTCCAAGTTTCAATGGCAAAAGGCACTTGATACAATTGAGATTATACTAGACACTTATCGTATGCTACGATGGTTAACAGCAGCCCCAGCTAGCAACTTTTTTTCTTTTTCTTTCAAATACATAGCATCTCATTGACAGGATGAAATGAACCTTACTTGGACAATATAATTCGATCTAGTTCAGAACCAGAGTTAGAATTCTTAACGATTGTGTGAAGCTGTTCATGTGTGTGTGTTTTGAGGCAAAGGAAAGCTTTCTGGCCTTTTATGACTTCTACTCTTAGAATTCTTAGGTGTTTGGACAACATAGGTAGTAACAATAAAAACAGGAAGGCCACCAAAAGGCAGGGGCCCTACCTAGCAAAGCATATGTAGGTGCATGATCATGACGACATGAGTTTGATTCCTTTAGCCATCATATGAAGGTAATTTTGTATTTGGGTAATGCACACAAACTTCGATTGAGATTTTTGTTTCAAAGAAGAGGCCTGAATCCTAAACCAATCAGAGGATTGAGAACATGGGTGCCTGCTGAAATTTTCTATATATGTTTTTAGAGCAGGTTGCATGTATCTATGGTTAGTCCATGAGGGTCTGCCTTCAAACAACCAAAAAGCAACGTATCAGAAGTAGCTAATGATCTCTGTGAGGTTCTGGGGATAAATAAAAATCTGAAGGCATGTACACATCAAGAAAAAATATGGCTTCACATCAATCTGTCCTATTATCTTTAATGGGATATGTGTCTGAAGCCTTCTTAATAGGCTAGGGACAAAGAACGATGGTATTAAATTAGGTTTTTTGGAAAAGTAAAGGTACAGAATCAGGATGGTCACAGGACCAGTTAAGACAGTTGTATTGTCAAAATGAACAAAATACTACGAATGCATACTCATAAGAATCAATGTATACACGGAATTAGAACTGTCCCTTTCAGGACAAAGTCCTATCATTTTTAGAAATCCAAAACACTTCGACAAGGAAATTTAAAACACTTGATAACGCCGTATAAAATAATCTGCCTCTTGTTCTTGGAGAACTGTCTTTCTTTTTCAAAAAAGTCCCACTCAGTTTTCTAACAGTTACAATCTTCTCTTCTTGCAGATGGATCTCCTGGTGATGCAATTCTTCAAGAGCATTTCACAGTATTCACATTCTTGTATTTATTTGCATAGAATAAGTCCTCTAGAACATTGAAGATAGAAAACATGTGTAGAAAACAAAAGGGCTGTGAAAATTTTCCAGGATTCTTTTATTTAATGCTTGCCCATGTTGCACGACTATCGAACCTTGTGAATAGATTTCTAACAAATCCAAGACCAATCAAAACCTTTAACGTCCCTTTATCATTCTCTCTGAAAAAATCTGCCCTCCTTCTAGAGCCACCCAATGATTCCTTTCTTGGTACGTGGTGAAAACTCCTAGTTAAGAAGACACCACTAACTGGGCTTATAGTGTGAAAGCATGGTGAGAGTTTAGGTTCGTGAGTGGCAGGTAATCGTGGGAGTTGAGGGCGACATTGAAGATCAAAAACTCAGACTAAAAAGAAAAAAAAATTGATACAGAAACCTCTCTGTACTTTCAAATGAAATGAAAGATGGCACTCGATGTACTCGTCGGCTATAAAGGTAACTTGCTGGTTTTGTCAGTAAAGAGTTAACAAATCAATCACATACAGAAGGTTGTGAAACAAATTAATCTAAAATGAAGTTAAACATGTCACAGGCCAAGCAATTGCTGTAAGAAAGAATCACAACATTTCTTCCTTTCCAACCCCCACAATGATGCACCAAATTTTCTCCCGACTAGGAGGGTGCTTTTTTTCCTCGCATTATCACAATACCGTGGTCTTATAAGACACTATTCCCTATTTGACATTATCACCCGCAAGTCCTTAATGACCATGATTTTTTGCTTTCTTTGATTTGTTCTTCTCCTGCATCTTCTTTTTCTTCGCTTCAGCTGTAACCCAGGTATACTCTGAAGGAATAGCAAATGGGTCCTGAATGTTTTCTATCCTACTGCTAGAGCCACCAGCAGACGAGCCAGGGCGTTGGTAAGGGGCTTTTATCCACTGAAACCAAGATGATGTTGAGGACTGCGTGACCAATGGACTTTCCCGTCCCGCAGCCGTAGGACTTGAAGGCGGTGTTGAGAATTCATCCAGTGGCTGTAGTTCTTCAAACTTTGTAAATGTAACCAGTACCCTGATGGTGGGAACTACTGGAATGGCAACCTGGATGTAAACAAGAAGTACTCAGAAAACGTATTCAGAGATTGACAAAACAATAGGACCAAAGATAAAAAAAAAAAAAAAAAATCAAGCTGCAGCACAAGAAGTGGCAGCATTATCATCCAGTTCTTTTTTGAATGAATTCCAGTCAGTAAAGTAATTTGGTGGAATTGGACCCTCCTCACCTCTCCCTTCCCCTTTTTTGAAGTGATTTTCTCCAATATCTTACAAAAGCATGTCAGCAAATTTGGAAGGAGAGAATGTTATCGAGGCGCTTCAAAACTCTACCTTGGTGCAAGGGACTACTGCCAACAAAATATCTTCCAAATCATAATTGTTAAAACTTGACCCAGATGCCAAACTAGTCAACTGGATTTATAGGATCCATAATAATTTATATGCGTAACAATCAGATATTTATGTGCGGTTTTTAAACATTTTTATCTAGCATGGCCTGACACCTGACAGTAAGTGTTAGATGCTCTCTTACCACAAGGCCAGGTTAAAATCCTATTCTGTCATATCTTGGTCAAATGGTATTTCTAAAAATGGAGCTGCGCAGGAAACTTCTCAAATTCAAATGAAATTCAGCAGACTAGAGTTACGTTTCAAGTTTCAGTCAAGTTTGACTCCTAGATGATCCTATCAGAAACCTAGACTTGCCAAGTGTCTGGTTAACTATGTTTCTGGTTTCACCAGCCAGACAAGGCTGGATGGATGGATCTAATAACCATGCTTCTACCTTCCGTCTGAAAACAAGTGGCACGTGGCTGGGACCAGGAATAAGGAGACTAAGCAAGCCATGGATATTTGCAAAACTCAAACATGATGATGATGATGATGATGAAATACTGCCTTTTGACTCACTGAAAACTTATCCCGGGACTAAGCAGAGAGAATTCTTGAGATTTATCATTTAAGATAAAATCATCATCTTCTTTCATTCTTCTTCAGGAAGTATAAATTGGTATAATGATGAGCATTTTGCATATCAACACAGAACTTACCTGATTTCACCAGAGCAAATCCTTCCAACTTCAGCCAAAACCACATCAGTATTAGTTGAAGTTATGGGGTCCAATAAATTCCACATTATTGTGTTTTTCACGATACAGAGGATATGATCTATAAAGCGCATCATGCCAACTAGCCTCTCAAATGCCAACTAGCCTCTCACGAAGGAGAAAGCCAACTTATCAGCAGATCAATCAAAGGGTCAAAGGGTAATGAAGAGAGTCTTATGTGGCAACTATTTGGGGTATAGGGACATCAATCCGACAGCCGATTCAGCAAGGCAAACATGACACATTAGAGTGCTATATTAACTCCGTATATGATATTGTACACCACATGTTGCCACAGGTCATAACTGAGGGTAACTAAAGTGGAATGAGCTATGCTATTCCTTGATTTTGGAACTCCAACCATTAATATCAGCTCCATAACTTAAAGGTAAAGTTTCTTATAATGATATTATGGTGATTGCCAATACTACAAGGACAGACACGTAAAAAATGACAGTTTATGCATCCATGTGCATGCATGCTCATGTACACTAACATGCTAAACATACATGCATTTCTGCAAATTTAAACATACATACTTTTCTAAGCTCAAGACTGAAGATTGATGCTTCTTACTAATTCTAAGAATCCTCTGAGGCAGAACAACATTGTTTATCCTCATGCAACAATTCCATAATAGTGATATCCAACTAGGGTGTTGCTCCCTCACTTTCATATTCCTGATTAGGTTCTATTCCACTTCACTTATATATCATTGCAACAATTTGCACTAGAAACTAACCCGTTACAAGGATGGTTTTCAACTCACCAGCATTTGAGGTGGAATATATGGTTATGTAATCCAGATCCATAACTAGCCATAAAACTGGAAAACCTAAAAATTTACTGAAGTTTGTTTCCTCATATTCTCATTGGTATCAAATAAAGAAAACTATTTTAGATTCTCTCAGCCAATTCTTTTTTTTTTCTTTTCAAGATATTTACACTATACTGCCCCTGCGGACATGTAATCATTAAAAAGATGCCAATGGATAGCAGGCTAAAAGGTGTTGTCGGGTGCCCTTGCAAAACTTTTTCCTTAAAAAACTAGGGAAGGACACGTAAAGGATTTTAGATAGTTCTATATTAATTATGTTTCTAAAACAAGAATATCTAAAATCTTTTGTCGGTCCTCCATCAATAACTACCACATGTTTGAAGACTAGTCAAAGACTATTTGAGATTGTGGTGGAGTTAGGAAAAGGAATGCATGATGCCAAAAGCCAAATTTTGGGTGCTTGGTTGTCTTTTTGGAGCCATGGTATTGGAATGCTGAAAACACTGAAAACCATGGTTTTGAGAAAGATACGATTTGCTATTTTTTAAACCATGGTCTAGATGGAAACCACAGTTTTGGAAAGGCAATGCCAAACACTCAATGAATAATGTGCTCAAAATTTGTCCTCCATTACAAGGGAAACATTGCATAAGATCAATTCTGCTCTAATATCACAAACCTATCTAACTACACATAACTTGCCAATATGGTAACCAAAATAATGCTTATCCACAATTATGGAAAACATAAAAGGAGCTTTCTCCATTGGTGGAAGAAGTCTACAGTTCTAAATGAGTAGAGTCTAGCTGGCTCGAAAAAATCTAGTAACTATTGTCAAGTTAGATCAGATTCAATTGAATCTCTAAATCTACACACAATGTTGGCACTAATCTACATGAGGTAACAATAATAGTAATAATTCTTTTTTTAGAGACTACTACTACTACTCCAACAAGATGGAAATCACCCATTTTTTCTTTAAAGACAGGAAAAATAAAATATGCATTTCAGATATATAAGCAAAAGAGGCAAGTATGAAGATTTCAATGAAGTAAGAATCACTTGGATTCACCAAAAATCAAGAGATACAACATGATACTATACAAGTTCAACATTTGGAACATTAATGAAAACCTCCAAGCTCTCTTAAATATGCCCATAATGATGACTCAATGCATGAGCAGAGAAAACAGATGAAGGTATAGAGCATAGACTAGAGAAAACAACTAAAATCAAAGAGCCTCTATTACAGGGTCTTGGAGTGATTGGCTTTTCAGCCAGGCCACAAAAGTTCTACAACTTCTATGACTAAATCCCTAGTCTCTGCTGCAATTACTCATGACTCAAGGAAGGATCAGCAATTCCCTCTACCCAAAGGACAGAAAAATTACTATGCACTCCAATATCATGATCACATGACCTTCCCTCAACAGACAAGTATATCAATCAACTCTTAGAGGCTGGAGATGCATTAGCCTCAAATTAGGTAAAGTTGCTTCAAACACCTAAGCCCAGACCTTAGTAAGACAAAAACCTCTTGCACCGTTAACACGAGCATACACATAAAAAGTATTTATTCAATATGATTTACATCATCAAAAAGACTCGTAAAGAGCACTCGATTTTTAGAAAGTTATGGAGACACGAAAAAACCCTATCTTACCATACAGATCCATAGGGTTATTTGGTATAGAACAACAAGGCCATTATACAACCAACCTTATCCAGAAAGCAGATAGATAATATGATTGCAAGGGCAGGGCAGCAGTGGATGATGACCTAATCAAACAGCAAGCAAAGATTTCTATAGTAAAACCCAGCTAGATAGAAGAAAAGGCATCATACCTTAACTGGAAAGGTTCCCATAGGAAGTTTAGTTGTCAGCAGCTCTCTTAAGCGACGAATTGCCTTAACCTTGTTTGCAAGAATGTCAAGCAGTGGAAGAAGTTCTTCAGTTTGCAAAGGGAAGTCTGGAGAAAGCCAAAGAGTAGGTCTTAATCCTTTCTTATATTCATTCTCGCGGCTTCCTTCCTTGCGACGATTATTGCTCTCAGAACTCACAGAAGTAGATGCCTTGCTATCTCTCTCTTTCCGGTGCTCATCCCTCAAAACAATCTCCACAGAATGTCTTCCTGGTTTAGGCTGACTTCCAGAAGGAGAGTCCCCTAGCAAATCACTCACCTTCTCATCCACACAAAGAGAACTTCTTGGCGGAACAATTTTCTTCTGCCCTTCAACTTTAGAATCTCGTTTCCTCCAACCACCAAACCACCCTTTCTTTTCCTGCTTAGTCTCTCCATTTATAATACCATTTGCATCTTCAATAGGAATCTCCCTGTGCTCATAACAACTATGACGATGTGCAATAATCCCATCACCATTCTCACCATTCTCATAGTTCAGTTCCGACGCATCCAATTTAAGTGCAACTTCCAGTTGCCTTCTTTCTTCTACTGTCAAAATGTCATCGAGTTCCTCACTTTCTGTTTCATTGTCATTGGAAGATGAGAAGAACTCATCATCTGACAGAGCCCCTGGGACCTTTCTAGATTTGATGCTAACAACCACATTGTGCATGTCATAGACCTTTGCCTTCCATGAACCCACCATTTCCGTTTTCTCCTGCCGCCTCCAAGTCAGCTGTGGCAAAAGAACTGCTTGGGTCACATCAATCCCTGGCCTGAATATATTAGTCTGAGACATTGCAGCCACTTCTTGCCGAACCTCTTCGTCAGTTGCAGGAGAACCAGCACCATCCAAAGCATTCATCACCTCTTTATCCTTGTGTGTGATCATACAAAGCGATCCAGAAGGGACTTTCCCATCCTCAGATCCATCACCGAGGAAAAGAATACTCTGATCTGAACGCTGAATCCTAAAACCATCGAAACCAGCCATGGTCATATCTGCCCTCAAATTTGCACCCCTCTTCCAAATTTTGTAAGTATCTGAAGGAGCAATCCTCGAGATGAAGGGTATCACAGAACTCTCAAAATGGAATGTTATTTCCATGTAGAAGTCCCTCATCCTTCGCATTGTTCCTACCAGACGAGGCAACCTCCTACACCACTTTGCCCATGCCAACGGCTGGTAATGCCTGACAATAATCATCGCAATCCCTTCTTCTTTATTGCAGATGGCTTCTTGTAGAGCACTCCATCCCTGCTCGTTCTGCAGACTCCAATCTGCACCGGCAACCATGAGCATCTCAGTTGCAGTCTCATCACCCAATTTGACAGCCAAGTGAAGAGGAGTGTCACGGTTTGGTACATCACGCCTATCAATTGCAGCAGCAATAGCTTCAGCCTTCTCTTCCTCGGCCAATGAAATTGCCTCAGTCCGAATCTCAGCTGGATTGCATAGACGGGGAAGGCCAGCTACTATCTTCCTGAGAGTGGCATAATTTTTTGTTGCAATGGCCTTATGCACAGGACTGTGGGCATATTTTGAAATGTCAATGCCCGCCATCCCTCAGGAATGTATTAAGATCAACGCAGGCCAAGAATATACACAAACTCAAAACCTCAATTCAATCATCCAACAATAGAACTCAATAGAAATCACTGATAAGCAATGCCCCAAATTAGAACCTACAAACAGAAAATAACACTATCAACAATTACCAGTTATAAACAACTGAGCTTCTAACATATGAAATAGGCCCAGTTCATAATTATTCACCGAGAACAGAATATAATTAATATCTTTCAGACTTTCCCAGAACAGAATAGACCCAGCTCAGGTTACAACCAGATGGCACAAGAAAAACAACGGAAAAAGAATCAAACTTGCAGCAACTACCAAGAAGCAAAAGCAAAGAATCTATTAGTGGGCCCAAAGCACAAAAGAAGAAGATCCGAGAAGCCAAGAAAATCTCACCTTCTTCTAACTTCTTTCTTTCTTTGCTCTCTTCCACTCTCAAAGAAACCAAGATTCTCCAAAAGAAACTCTCAAGCCACCAAAACCCCACCTCTCTCTCTCTCTCTCTCTCTAGAGAGATCCTTGTGATCCAATCCAGATCAGACAAACCTAAAAACATGCATGTGGGGGTGTGTGTGAAGGAAAAAAAAACAAAAGCTTAAAAAGAACCCAAGAAAGATTTATACTTAATTTATAGTATTAGAAAGAGCACAAGTTGAGGAATCTGGTAAAAGAAACGGAAAAAAGACACAAGATTTAACAAGGGAATTCAAGAAAGTAACAAAACCCCATTATCCAACCAAACCCCCCACGAAATAAAATACTGGGAATCAAAGAAAACCAAAAAAACCAAGTCTATACTCTGTAACTTATATATTGCACACAAGAGAGAGGGCAGAATCAATATACAATGACTGCTACAAGTATTATTTTTTTTCTTTTTTTTTTGTACGAGTATGAAACAGAGAAAGAGACAGGTGGGTCTTTGAATGAGAAATAAATTGCTAATCAATGTTTTTATTTATTTTGGAGCTGGATAAGAGGGGAGAAGTAGAACAAGAGAGAGGGGTTTTTCTTTTTCTTTTCTTTTTTTTACATTTGAATTTATTTATTTTTTAAATAATCGCATCGTTGCAGTAACTAGAGATTTGATTTTTATTTGTTTTTAAAGAAACTGTGGTGATGATGAAAGGGAAACACAGAGACGGAAATGTAAGGTTGGTCAGAGAAAGACAGTCTAAAATGGAAAGGCAGCATGTGAAGCAGGAGACATGGAACTTGCTTTCCTGTTTCTTTCTTCTGTCTTTATTATTAGTGTATTTATTAATTAATGATTTCTTTAATTGAATTTACATGGGATAATCTGTAACGTCCACCTTTGGAATAAATTAGTCATTAAACAAACATGTGAACCAAAGACAAGTGGGTTCATCATGATTAGGCTGTTGGGCAAGGATTAGGTAAAGGTAAAGACTTTTAATTTGTCCCCAAAATCACACTTGTCCCGACGCTTGCAGATTTTCAGTATTTCATTGGCCTCGATGAAAAATAAATCCAGTAAGGAAAATGTTAAATAAATGGTATTGTCATGTTGTGGACTAAATTATAAAACTCGATTTAGCTCCTTTGATAGGCTAGTTTGGATTAATTCAAAAAATATTGTTAAAAAACTAAATTAAAATAATATTATTTTAAAAAAAATCAAATTATATTTTGTATAGATCATGTAAATTGAATCACCCAATTAATTAAATTATCTCGGATTAACTTTTACCTGAATTAATTTGAAAATTAATCAAGATCAAGTTAATGAAATATTGAATTGATATATTAGATTGGGTTTAATAATATTATCATGAAATACTATTAATATATCATAAATATCATTTATTCTTGATATAAATATTTGATTGAATTGATTATAAAATATACTTGTCTTTTGAGAATTATAGAATCGGTTTCATAAAATTTTATGGCTATTTCAACAGACAATAATAAAAGAAAAAAATTAGAGCCACATGTTGGTTGACAAAAAGGTCTATTTTCGTTTTTTTATTTTATTAATCTTGAAAAAAATACTTTCTTAAACGCGTCAGAATATTATTAGAAATATATAATTAAAAAAATATAGAAAAAATGAAATATAAATTAACATATAAACTGATCAGATGTGCTTTTAATCATGAAAAACAAAAAATCATCAACGGTACCCTTTAACGAAAAAAAAACATTATATAAATTTCCAAAAACTCGTGTCACCAGCTTGGCACGTACTTTTTTTTTTTTCTAATTTGATGAGCATTCATCCACCTCCAACCAGCCCGATCACGGGCTCTACTTCCCCCGCACCAAGCAGTTTAAAGCCTTGTTGACCTGTAAATCATGGCATTATCGAGGCTAGATGAATCGAAGTACATCCCTAGAAGCGGTGTGCCTTGTTGTTAATTCAGAAGCAAATAATTTTGTATCGAATTGAATTTATTATGAATATTGTATGACATTGCACCAAGCAGTTTAAGCGGTGTGTATGCATTATTTCATTTCAAAACAAAATAAAAATTATTTTTAAAAAAAAAAACTTGAATCAAGTTAATAAGTCGAATACACGGTAGCTCATAAGACTATGATAATTTTATATAATAAATAAAATAAAATAATAGAGATAAACTCTCAAGGAAACTAAATTATTAAAGTAGAAACTGAAGAAAAAAAATCAATTTAAAAAAACATTGTAAATAAAATCAAGTCAACTTATGCTAACTCAACTAATATTAAAAGATGAAATTATAAAAAAAAAATTAATTTTAAAAAAATAACCAAAAAAAAGTCGAAAGCTAATCTTTAAAACTCTTAAACCGGGTCATAAGACCGAGATCATTCCATAAAAAACAAACACGAAAAAAATCACAAACCAAAACTCCTAATCAACAAAAATTAAAAAAAAACAAAACAAAACAAAACAAATAGTACGTAAAACAATGAGAACCAAATCTGGTATAACAACTATATGAAAAAAAACAATGAGGGACTAAATTAAAAAAAAAAATAGAATAAATCAAGAAAATGATAAAAAAAACAATCAAAACAATAAGAACCAAATTATATACGAAAATTAAATGAAATAAAATATTGAGGGATTAAATTAAAAAAATCAAGAATATAATAAAAATATAAATATAAAACAATAGAATGAAGACCGGATTGAATACATAAATTAAATAAAATAAAATAGCATTAAAAGCAAAACAAATAATAATCAAAAGAATAGGGGTCAGAACTTATACAAAAATTAAATGAAATAAAATATTGAGAGACAAAACTGCAAAAAAAATAAAGAAAAACAAAAAAAAATATCAATTATTCTTATCAAAAGAATGATGACCAAATTGGATATAAAAATTAAATGAAAAAAAAATCGAGGGATGAAAATGAAAAAAAAAACCTTTAAAAAGCACCAAGAGCAAAACAAATGGTAATAAAAAAAAATTAAGACCAAAATCATTACAAATATAAACTTATAAGATACATTTAGATTTTTGAAGGATTGGCGTGAAATTCGAGGTAGTGGGAGAAAAGAGAGGGGAAAGAAAGAAAAGGTTCACCAGAAATCAACCGCTTGCTTTATCGTGCACCCACACTTGATTGTTGAGAAGAGGATGGCAAAACCCTTTCAACGTCGTCATTTAAGGTGGCATTTGACCGCCAAGAGATGCCGCCCAAAAAGCACAGGTGCCTCTCACTTGTTGGTGTATGCCCAACAGGCGCCAACCATTTTTATTATTTATTTATATTTGTATTTTCTAAAAAATGAATTGCCCTCATTCAAATTAGTTATGACTAACAAACCATGATGAATATATGAGAATGCATATGGATGTTAATTTTAATTTTTTGCTTTTAAAGGTAATGTAATAATTTCATTATGCAATCAAGATGTTAAAAGACTAAAAAGCTCCTAGACCCTAGTTTTAATTTTTTTTATTTTAAGGGTATGTAAATCATTTCATTGTGTATCTAAAATATTAAAGAATTGATTTGTCCTCGATTGATATGACAATGACAACTCGTCTTTACAAAAAAGATCATTTTACACCCAATAACTAATTAAGTGATTTTGTTTAAGAATGACAAAACATTCATTTCACTCCTCTAGTCCATAGTAGGTAAACGGTTATTCATTAACAACTTTTATTTTTTTAACTAGCTATTTAACTCACACTTCATCGCATGTTGAATAATTTGTTTAGCAAAAAAAAAAAACTAAATATACAAGTTTTCCCAATGTGTTTTTTGACAAAAAAAAATCATAATAATTAATCAAGAAGCTTAATCATGCATTTAATAAAATAAATAAAAAAAACTATATATTCCAATAAATACAAAAAAAAAATATGTTAATATGTCTATTCCACTTGCTTAGTTGTGGATAGGATAATGTTTTTTCCAAAGCAAGAGGATGAATGTCCTTAATTTTGTGAATGTAAGATCTCAACTTATTTTCTCAACAAAAAAAGAAAAATTAGATAATATTGCAAATGTGTTTCATTTATACCATGATTCTTTTAACTAAAAAATATAAAGACATTATTTACACTGGGTAAAATAAATTTTAAAATGTACGAGTTGATAAAAATGAGAATGAGATGTTAATGACAATTAAATTATAAATTAAAACATAGATAAATATGATATTTAACTGTTTTCTTCCCTTTAATGCACATGTATTTTTTCTATCTTAAAAGTTACCTTTTCTTACCAAGAACAAATCATTTTTATTTTTTTATTTTTTTTATTTGTATAAAGAAATTAAAAAATACAAATGAATTAGAATAATCTTTCTAAAACATTAAATACATAAACAAAAACAACCACTACTTAAAAATAAATAAATAAACACCATTTTAAAAAAATTAGAGAGGATAGGTATTAATTTAACTATAAATTAAAAAATCATTTTAAAAAATAAGTATAAAAGGAGATATCAATTAAAAAAAAGGAAGAGGCAGACACTGCTCGACTTGGGAAATGAGGCTTACGTGCCTGCCCCATTTTAAAAAGGACCCACTCCATATGATGGGTTGTTTTTTTATTTGGAAATCACACTAAATTTTTTGAAAAAATAAAGTTAGTGGGCTTGTTGTCTACTTTACATCACATTTTAGCCATGGTGATAGCTGAAAATTTAAGGTTAGTGTTTTGTTTTATATATAAAAAAAACCAATTTAAATATAGAAAAAACACGTCACACCTCCTGATAAAATTTTATGTGGCCTCAATTTATCCAAAAACCAAACCATAAATCTAGAATCAACTCGAAATGAAAAATATTTTGAGCTCGGATCTACCATTTCAAGTGATAAGAAGATCAAACAACATCTAGATGAGACTCTTTTCGTCAAATAAAACTTGTTGATATCAAGATTGATTTTTTTCATGAGTTAAATCGGTGTTAACTAAATTTTTTTCTCTCTACCACTATAATCTAGTGGTTCTCTCTCTTTTCTCTCAAAATAGATACTGAAAAGTAAAAAAATAATGTTTTGTACCATAGTTGAAATTCTGAAATATTGAGGGACCGAATAACAATAGTCTAAAAAGCAAGAGGAGCTGACACTCTTTTTCTTCTTTCTTCACACGTTGGTCTCTTTTGTTTCAATTTTGATATTTCTTAACAATTCTTGATACATTGGGGTCATAAAAGGGATACAATTGAAAAAAAAAACAAAGTCAGAGGATTAAATAAAAAAAATCACTGTGAATTACTAAAGTGAATGAAAAATTAACGCGTTTTGGATTTTTCTTGGTAATAATAGCCCGGGAGTTGGGAGAAAAGTATTTGTATTTGATAGTGTGGTTAGAAAGGTGGAAAAGACAACACTATGTTCTTGCAGCCGACATATGATCATTTGACCGAGTTGGGTTCTTCCAAGAGGGTTGGCTACGGATTTGGCGGCAGCCTCTCCTCGATTTTCTCCTCCGCTCCAAGCTTATGCCAAGGAGTCTTGCAATTGACAAACTAGTTGCGTTTTAGGGAGACAACTTTATTCTTGCCTGTCGTATAATACACCAAAAGAATAGAGGAAGGAAGAAAGCCAGGGATGTATCAAGCATTAAGTGTTGCCATGTGCTCAAGTTTAAATTATGTCATTTGGGATAGCACCCATAAAAAAAAAA
>Ga0307518_10001876_pt1 | contig 15544 bp, 7 predicted proteins | sample 25_EM_MG_FD_203889 | JGI IMG/M metagenome (GOLD analysis project Ga0307518, IMG submission 203889) | Populus trichocarpa ectomycorrhiza microbial communities from riparian zone in the Pacific Northwest, United States - 25_EM | ecosystem: Host-associated > Plants > Roots > Unclassified | place...
AGCATTTTAGCTAAAATTTTTTTATCTCACATTAAAAAAACATAACTTTTTATCTCAATTAACTAAAAATACTTTATTAAACCAAAAATTTGTTTTAATAAACAAATTTATTAAACATAATAAAATATATAGCTAGCGTTACGAGATCAGATATCTTAAATTTTAGTTAATTATTTATTTTATTGAATAAGATATACATGTAGACTTTTTTATTTATGATAAAAAAGATTTTATATCTAAAAACATATTTGAAAAATTAATATATTTATTTTTTTTAAAAAAAATTATTCATCTCCAAGTATAAGTCAGATAAAACGAAGGATTATTTATATCAAATAACTGTACAGGTAATCGATTTGAAAGGAAAGCCAGACCAATCGTAGACAAGGAATCAAAACCTTTTGATTTGTCAAGGAGGCACTGTCACGAAAGTTTGCCTTCAGAGAAAGTGAGGTAATGCTGGAAGGCACTTTTCGTGACACGTGGTCCCTTTTGAAGAAAGCAATCATACTTTTTTTTTTTTTTTTTACAAAGCAGGTAAGTGCTATCCAACAATTTTCCTTCACACGGGGTGCTTGGAATTCTTATAATTTAATTTAATTTAATTTTAATGATTAAATTAATTTTTTAATTTAAAATCATTTTAATAGTATTAATTTTAATTTTAAATGGAATTCAATTATTAAAAAATAAAAAAAATGTTACCTTCTATTTTGTTACAGTAATTCTCTTAAAAATAATATTAAAAATAATATTCTAAAAATACCCTTAACAAACACATCAGCAATATTATTTAAAAAAAATATATATATTTTTTATTTTTTAAAAAAACTTCATTAGTATAAAACCCAGAAAAATTCTAAATAAATTAGCATAATAAAAAATCAAACCCAAAAGATATAAATGGAAGTATTTTTTTTTTCTACTCTAGAAAATCATGAGGCTATTCTTTTGAACTATTAATTCAAAAGATATTAATGGTTACTTTCAGTATTTTTTTTAAGTCCATGTTATTTATTTGAATTAATCTGCTTGCCTAGCCACTTCTAATGTTCCAGAACAAGATAAATTTAAGGTTTAGATCATGAGTTAAAAAGATAAATTTAAATTAATCGGATCAATCAAAGTAAAATAATTTTAAAATATCAAAATAATTTTTAATTAAATTATAGTCGGTTCAAGAACAAGAATACTTCGGACCCACCGGTTCTTGAATGCCCTACTAAAATTTAAAAACAGTCGAGACTTTAATGATTATTAATTTTAATAACCATAAAACTAGTTAAGTTCAATTATGCTACCCCATACCCCAACATTAATCTACAAAAAAAAAGTTCATCCCTGGTGGGTCAAAAGCTATCCACTTTACACACGAGGTTTGTAGCTCAGTGGTCTTGGCAGGCTTTGCCCTGCCTGAATGTCCTGGTTCGAGCTCTCGTGTGTACCCAGCACTTGAGAGTTTAACTGCTGTGGTCAATTCGTGTGACTTGTTTCGCCCTCATTTCGGGTTCGACCCTCTATGTGTACGTTTGTCACCCCCGCGGTGCCTTACCTGCTCCTGGGCTTGCAGGATGTCCAGCGAGCCGTGAGGAATAGTCGTGGTGCGCGTAATCTGGCCCGGACACCCCACGTCAAAAAAAAAAAAAAAAAACTATCCACTTTGCATTGAAATAACACCTTATCGATTTCACCTCGACTGTTTCCGAACTTTCAGAGCATCTCCCTCTTATCATCAATAGTTACCAAAGAGAAAATATGGCTGACTTTGCCCTTGCGTACGTAACCGAGGAGATCTTGAAAAGGGCTAGTTCACTTACTGCTCAAGGGATCAGTCTTGCATGGGGATTTAAGGGAGATATGAAAAGGCTGGAGAAGTCATTATTCATGATTCGGGCAGTGTTACGAGATGCTGAAAAAAAGAGAGTTACAGGTGAAGCCGTGAGGCTTTGGTTGGAGGACCTTCGAGACGTAGCTTACGATGCTGAAGATGTGCTGGATGAGTTTAATTATGAGATTCTTCGCCGGGAGTTAAAGATTCAAAACAGTCTGAAAGGGAAGGTACGCCGCTTCTTCTCTCCCTCCAACCCAGTAGCATTTCGTCTGATTACGGCCCTAAAAGTTCAAAAGATCAAGGAGTCCTTAGATGAGCTTGGAACTAAAGCAAATAGGTGTGGGCTTGGAGTTCTATCTGTAGATACAGCTTCTCAACCTAGCCCGAACCCAAAGACAGATTCTTTCCTTGGCAGCTCAGAATTTGTCATAGGAAGGGATGATGATGTTTCTGAAATCATCAACTTGTTGGTTAGCTCTTGCAGCAAACAAGTTCTTTCTGTTGTTCCTATAGTGGGAACGGCTGGGCTCGGAAAGACCACCGTAGCCAAAAAGGTGCACCAAGAAGTTAAAGGTAGAAAACTTTTTGATGTAACATTTTGGATTTGTGTTTCTGATAGTTTTGATGATGAAAGGATTTTAGGGGGAATGCTGCAAACTCTTAATGAAAACACTGGTGGGATAAGTGAAATAAATGCAATAATGACACATCTTGAAAGAGAGTTGAAAAATAAGAAATTTCTTCTCGTGCTTGATGATGTGTGGAATGAAGGATGTGAGAAGTGGGGGAGTTTAAAGGATCGTTTGTTGAAAATTAGTGGGAGTAATAGGAATGCTGTTGTTGTCACGACTCGTCTTCCAGTGGTAGCATCCATAATGGAGAGTCCTCCTGAATGTAGCTATAAACTGGAACGACTGTCAGAGGGTCAATGTTGGTCAATTATTAGGGAAATGGTGTCTAGAAATGGAGGAGAGTCAATTCCTTCAGAATTGGAGGCTATCAGAATAGATATTGAAAACAAGTGTGGGGGAGTGCCATTAAATGCTACAATTTTAGGGGGGATGTTGCTTTCTGAAAAGGAAAAGGAAAAATGGAGGTCAACAATAGACAGTGATGCTTTACCTATATTGAAATTAAGTTTTGATAATTTGCCTTCTACATCTCTGCAACGCTGTTTTGCTTATTGTTCTATTTTTCCTAAAGATTTTGAGATTGAAAAGGAGAAACTGATTCAGCTTTGGATGGCTGAAGGGTTGCTTGGGCCATCTGGTAGAGAGATGGAAGATACAGGTGATATACGCTTTAATGACCTGCTCGCACGTTCGTTTTTCCAAGATTTCCAAACGGATAAGCTTGGGAATGTAATCTGTTGCAAGGTGCCCAATCTTGTGCACGATCTTGCTTTGATGGTGGCAAAATCAGAGACAGTGATTTGGAAGGCTGGTTCAGTTATAAACGGTACAGTTTGTATCAGACGTCTAAATCTCATTTCTTCTGATGAGAGAAATGAACCAGTATTTCTAAAGGATGGTGCTAGAAAATTGCGTACATTGTTCTCAGGATTCCTTAACAAGTCTTGGGAATTCAGAGGTTTGCGAAGTCTGACCTTGAATGATGCTCGTATGACAGAGTTGCCAGATTCAATTTGCAGGATGAAACTTTTGAGGTATCTAGACGTTTCACGAACAGATATCAAAGCGCTCCCGAAATCTATCACGAAGCTCTATCATTTGCAAACCTTAAGATTCAGCGAGTGCCGGTCACTCAAAAAGCTTCCCAACAAAATGGAATATTTGGTGAGCTTGAGACATATTGACTTCAGTCATACGCCAGCTCATGTTGGATGCTTAACTGGTCTTCGAACACTGCCATTGTTTGAAGTGGGTCAGGATAAGGGCCACAAAATTGAAGAGCTGGGATGCTTGAAGGAACTAGGAGGGGAGTTGAGAATAGTCAATCTGGAGCATGTAAGAGACAAAGAAGAAGCCAAGGGAGCAAACCTGTCTGGAAAATCAAAGATTAACTCATTGGTATTGGTATGGAATCCAAGCAGCGGCCCCAGGATCAATGAGAAGGATGTGTTGGAAGGCCTCAAGCCTCACCCAAACATACGAAGCTTAGAGATTGAGAACTACAAGGGTGATGAATTCCCACCATGGCTTTTAGAACTCGAGAATTTGGTGGTGCTGAAATTGGAAGGCCATTTCCCTCATCTAGAAATTCTTGAGTTAGAAAAATTGGATAGTTTAAGTAATATCTTCATTGGATTTAGAACAATGGCTGCAGCTTTGTGTCCAGCTTTAAAAAGAGTGTCTCTAAAGTGCATGAATAATCTAATGGAATGGAAAGTACCTGAAGCAGCAGCTGGTGGAATGGAAGTAGCATTTCCTTGCCTTGAAGAGTTGGAATTTAATACGTGTCCGAAGTTGAAAAGCATTCCATCTATGAGGCATTTTTCATCAAAACTTGTAAGATTGACAATCAGAAACTGTGATGCATTGAGTCATATATCTGGTGCAGTACAAGTACTATTTCCTCTTCTCGAAGAGTTGTACATTGAACGTTGCAGGGAGTTGAAAAGCATTCCATCAATGAGCCATCTCTCATCAAAACTTTTAAGATTGACAATCAGAGACTGTGATGCATTGAGTGATATGTCTGGCGAATTTCAAGCCTCTATGACATCTTTTAAATATTTAACCATAGAGCATTGTTCCAATCTGGCATCCATTCCAAGCCTTCAAAACTGCACAGCTCTGAAGGTATTGTCTATTTCTAAGTGCTCTAAGGTGGTGCCTATTATTCTAGAATTGCATTCTCTTAGAAGTGTATCCATCCGTTCGTGTGAAGAAGCATGTGTTCGAATTAGGTGGCCACTATCCTGCGCAAATCTGGAGGATTTGAAAATAGAGCACTGCAGGGAGCTTATCTTTGATGATGATTTACATGGAGGAGAATTGTTGCCTTCTTCTTGTCTTCAATCACTAGTCATTATGCGTTGTGAAAACTTGAAGTCTGTTCCTGATGGTTTAGAAAGAAGACTGCATTCTCTTGTTCGATTAGATATCAGTGGGTGTCCGAATTTAAGTTATATTCCGGAAGATTTCTTTCGCGGCCTCAACCAATTGGAGGTATTGCAAATTGGTGGTTTCTCAGAGGAATTGGAGGCATTTCCTGGAATGAATTCAATCCACCACCTGAGTGGTTCCCTCAAAGAGCTAAAGATAATTGGATGGAAGAAACTGAAGAGTCTACCAAATCAACTTCAACACCTCATCTCCCTTACGAAATTAAAGATCTATGGTTTCAACGGAGAGGAATTTGCGGAAGCTTTGCCACATTGGTTAGCCAACCTTTCTTCTCTTCAAGAGCTTACAATTTCGGAATGTCAGAATCTCAAGTATCTTCCAAGTTCAACTGCCATGCAACGCCTCTCCAAATTAACACTTCTGAACATTAGGAGTTGTCCGCATCTTGATCGAAATTGCTTAAAGGGCAGCGGGTCTGAGCGGTCCACGATTTCTCATATCCCAAGTAGCAATATAGGTAAGTTTGAATTTCTATAAAATCTGTTTGCTTTGAATTATATTTATTTATATTAAATATAATTGCTTCAATGATTTCTTTCTTTCTTTCTTTTCCATTGCATTGTTTAATTTAATTGCTTCCACGACAAATCCTCTTTCTAGGAGTAGAGCGCAACTCCTCCAAAAATAAATAGCAAGTGAGGGAGCACAATCTTAATATCAGTTGTATCAGGTCGGCTCTTCACTTTCGAACTTTTTGGGTTTACATGGACTTAACCCATCAGGTTTTTTTTTTTTCTTCTATTTTTTTCATTTTTTCTGTTTATCTGATTTTTTTTCTTATGTTTTTGTATAAGATCCTTATCCTGTGCAAAGCTGATGATAACTGATTCCCGTTTTTATAATTTAATTGTATACTTTTAACCAGGAGACGGCGATCCGGTACAAAAGAGACAAGGTCTCCGTGCTGCACAGCCAGCCCCCGCTTTGACTTCTGACAAGTATTTGGTTGTTTGCATCTTTTTATGTAATTATATTTTCAGGTGAAACATACTTTCTTGTTCAGTCAACCAAGAATGAGTGGTTTTATGCAAAGAATATTATGATTCAATGCAATCCCATAAGCATAGTAGAATTTTTTCTCAGGGTTGATGTTTCTCCCGATTTGGAGTCCTGGCAGGAGCAGCAGTGGATCAAGAAAGACTCAATTGTGCATCTCTCTGACATTTTAAGGAAACATCTCCTCCTCCACAAAGGTTTAATCATTTGTGAGTGTTTTGGCAATTGAGATGAACTATACAGTGGATTTGGTTGAGTAGATCATGGAAAAGTACCAGAGAAGATGCACTGCTCTATTTTTTCTGTCGTATGTTTCTCTTTCTTAATTCTTTAACTAATTTCTCAAGGAAAAACTTCAATGATTTAAAAACAATCAATCTGCCTTTCACATGTTCTACTTTCCTTCACTCTTTTATCTCATTTTACTACCTGCAATTCTGAAACGAAAAGGTGTTTTCTCATTCAGATGGTTTCCTAGCCCAACCAAGTGAAAGGATTTCGAGACAGCAAGGACAAATGGTGAAATATAGAGGACCGGATAAAGAAGCAGGCTAGAACATGAAATGCTTTTGAATATGTGAGCTTGGGAAAAGGTTAAGGGGGAAAAGTCTTCTTGAGTTTGTTAGACAATTATTCAACATTACTGTTTATCAGTGCAAAGAGATGCATGAAATGCATTTGGTTACCGTTGTGAGACTTAAAGTTGGTGATTCACAGGTAATTCTCTTATTCAAAATGTTACTTAAGGTAGCTAGTGAATGCAATGGAATGTGTTTTCTAGTTGAGCTTTTGGTGAATTTCATCTTTGTGTTCTAAAGGTGTTTGGGAGGGGGTGGAGAGCTGTGAAATGGAATCATGGTATAGTTAACAATTCTTCTGCTCGTTCCTGTGCAGGAATTAATCTTATTTAGGGATTGGAGCGGAGATGGGGACTCCATTAACTCACTGAGGTATTTGGCATCGCAGATAGTGTCAGGTTTCTCTATGAGATTATTAACCATCCAATCCCTTGTGTTGAAGTTGATGCAACATGGTCTCCCAGCAAACAAACCAGCCCCTGGAGTTGACTGAAGGACTGCACCGCAACAGCACATGGTAAGTATGACACGATAATCACCTTGCAGGAAATTTGAAACAGAAATCAAACACCAGTTTTTATTTCGTTCACTCAGTAGAATCAAATCACAGATTTCTTTGAGGCTGAAGATTTTATGTTTTTTGAATATGGCGGTTCTTTTTATGTAAAATTGTGGCAATTACAACCATTTGTCTTCCGGTTCTAAAATGGGGTTTTTTTTTCCCTGGTGGGTGTTCAATTCTAGCCCTTGAAAAGATACTTTTTTTGTGTTTCATGTACGTTGAAGACTTTTATCCTCAAAAGACTTAAACATTTTTTTGTCAAGTAAAATAACTTGACCTGTGCATGCACAAGAAGCTTGCCCATTTGAGTTGACAATAGTTGAATTTGCAATCATACAGGTATTTGCTGAAGTGAAGGATCTTCATGTTGATAAAATTGCATTAGAAGCCAACGCTGATCATCACTGGGAAGGTTGCACATTTAGTGTTAAAATGTGTCTTGAATTTTTCAGAGACCACATTAAAAGTGAGCCAGTCGAGTTGGAACTTTGTTTGCTTCTACATGAACCCTAAACGCCTAGGTGCATGCTTGGAACAAAGAAATACTGCAACTATCAAATGCAAGATGAGAAGGTGAAGCTGAAATACAGTAACCAGAAGCTCTCACATATACAGCACACTCCTTAGCCACTCCCTTCTCTTTTTGTGTCTTTTTATTTATTTATTTATTATTATTATTATTAAGGGTTATTGGGTTTTTCATGTGTTGGCCTTTAGTTCATTATCTTTGTCTGGTTTTCATGGTTTGCAAGGAAATGTGATGTGGGGTTATGTTGGTTCTTGGTTTTTGAAGCATTTTGGTACAGTTTGAAATGTTGTTTTGTCCATTGACATGGTTAGAATGGAAAATTTGCTTGGTCGAATTGTTAATTTTTGTGTTAAATTGCTTTGTGGTTATAATAAATTGAAGTGTTGATTATGCTCATATTGAACTTGGTCTTGATTGTATTTACTTGACTGGTTTCTTGAATTGGACAAAAATAAAAATTCACTGAAACTGCTGTAGAAGTTGGTTGAGGGTCTTTGATTATTTACAATATATACTGACAATTGAGCAGGTTAAGAGTGATATAATTCTAGTTTAAGAAACCATATGTAAAGGGAAGTTATATTATGGAGGATGCTTTTTAACTGGCTAATGGATGTGTTCTCTTTTTGTTGGGAGTTTGTGACATAATATTTTGAGTTTTTAAGGTAAAGAAGTAACCCCATTTGTAGAAAGCTCACCGAAACAACTTAGGTTGAGCTAGTGGGTGACATATGTTACATTTCACGATTCAAATGTCTTATGATTTGTTTATTGCAGTAAGCTTGCAGGTGATACAATTCGTGAAGCTGTTACAACTATCAAAAATGGTGTGAAAGACAAACCACCCAAGTTTGTTTAGACCATTGAGCTACAGATTGGTTTGAAAAACTATGACCCCCAGAAGGACAAGAGGTTCAGTTGCTCTTTAACAAAGGTTATGGATCATTTTCATAAGCTGAGGGGTTTTTCTAATCACACATTTAGGCTTGCCTTTTGGCTTTCTATGCATAAGGATTTCCAAGATTTTTCTTTGGAAGATGCATATGCTAATTATGGCATTCAACCCTTAGGTTCCCTACTACTGATTTTAACATATTTCAGTCATCTGTCTCACCAGATTGTCGTACCTTCTGTTTCATTTCTAAAAATTGGCAGGCACTTGATCTTCAGCAGTGATGTTAGATGAAGATTCGGTGCAATCTCTTTAACAAAGATAAGGTCTCAGTTTTCTGTCACTTATTTTCAATAGAAAACTCTCTGTCCTGCTCACAGTAGAGGCGTGTATTTGTGATATTCTCTATCAAATTGTGAATACTTCTTTTGGTCGCAGTTTATTTTCTTATTAGATTTTCTTTTCCATTTCGGATCATTATAATCTTGACCTTCATTGAGCTGGTGTTTCAATTTCTGTTGGTATGTGGCTGGATTTATGAGTTCAGGAGTTATCCATTTGATACATGCATGTTTGTATTCAACAATGATTTAGAGTTTATGTTTATCAGTACAAGCTCTGCTCATTGATCTGGCATGGGGATTTTGCAGGGGAAGATACATGAATAGCTCAAATTTTTTTCTGAAGCAGAGTAGTGAGACTTGAAGGAGGTACTCTACTGGTGAGTTTTCTCGAAGCAGATACTTGTTAGCTAATAAATGCAATGTCATGCGCTTTCTAGTTGAGGTTTGCTGACATATATCATTTTGCTCTAAAGGATTCTCGCCAACAGCATGGAATTCAAGTTAAATCTATTCCAGGTATGATTCTTTATATCTCCTAAAACCTATTACCAAGTTTAGTCTTGTAACTAAAATCACAGCCAACTATCCCATGATGAAAGCAATCTGGAAAAGACAAGCCATCATGGGAATTATAGTGAAGTTGTATGTAATTATGATGGTCACAACCATATTTTAAGAAGAAACATACTTTCGTGTTCAGTTTCATGCAAAGATTGTGATGTTTCATTGCAATCCCGTAAGCACAGTAGATTTTTTTCTCAAAACAACAGTGTTTTTATATACAGTCCTTCACCTGATTTGAAGTCCTGGAAGGAGCAGCAATCGATCAAGACACCGTCAATATGTGCATCTCTCTGACATTCCAAGGAAATGTCTCTGCCTGCAGAAGGGTTTAATCATTTGGGGGTGTTTGGTAAGTATCAATCATTTGAAGATATGGATCAATGCTGCCAATTATTCAACATTGCTGCATAAACTGCATGATCCGCCAAATGGGCCTAAGAGCATTGTGATGTAGGATTGTCTTTTCTTCCAATAAGATTCTGAAGAACAGTTTGGAAGCTGCTGGTAGAGCAAATGGTGGAAGATGATCTTTTATGGTGATACTTTATGAGGTAAACATGCAACCAGAACATATTTCAATTAGCAGTTTTGAAGGGTATATGTATGTTTTTCGTTTGTCATTTTCAAAATATTAATAAGGTTTTGGAAAAAAAAGGTCAGGCAAAAAGTTTGTGCTTCTCAAGATTGGTGGAAACTTAAGGAGATTTTTGGTTGCAGGATTTTGAATTTGATGTGGTGATTGCAATTTTGAAGTCCCACATCAAAGATCGATTTGATTTTGTGAGGAAACACTTAGTGATTTATAAACGTGTTGGGTTTGAACTAATTATAAAGAAAATTAAATGGCATGGAGATTTTATTGTAGCTCTAGACACAGATTATTTGGATTGTGACAGTGAAATTTACATGGGTTTGTTGTGTAAATAAAAGGACTATAGGAGGTGTTTTAGTATTTTCACGTTATATTTTTTTATTTAGAAAAGCTGCTAGTGCGTGTTCCACACGCCCCAACGAGTAGGTGGTGCTTGCAACATTAAGGAGGCGAGTGAAACGCCTCCTGGGGCCAAATCTGGCCATCCACTGTCTAGCTAGATACGCAGACATGTCATCTTCCATTTGGTGCAGCGCGTGTAGACATATCATGGTTGGATTGCCGCCGGTGATTGATGGTTTGTATTTTTTCTTTCTTCTCTCTCCCGACAACTAAAGTGCACAATTGTCGTCTGCTTGTTTGTTGCTTACTTGAGTTTGACAAATACGTCAGACCCAAGCTACTTGGGTCTGAGTACCACACCAGACCCAAGGTTCTTGGGTTTGACAACAATGTTTGGTACTAGACCAAGGCGCGGGCTGGCAATATGTTTGGTGCCAGACTCAGGCAAGGGTTTGGCATAGCCGTCAAAGTTGCGGGTTTGACAAGGCAGCAAGACCCAAGGCTTTTAGGTCTGTCATGACCACCAAGACCCAAGGCTCTTGGGTCCTGCGTGGCCGCCAGACCCAAGGGGTTTAAAACATTCTTTATACTTTTAATATTTTTTTTACATTTTATAAAAATGATATTGACCCGTTACGAAGCACGAGCTAATATACTAGTTGTCTTCTATATCTTGAGGATTTCTGTAAACTTTTGTTTCAATTCATTATTGAGGCTTGCTTTGCTAAGCATAAGCTCATATACAGATTATACATTGAATCAGCCTTTCACATGTTCTACTTTCCCGCACTTCTAGACTGCTACTTCATTTTACTAGCTGCAATTCTGAATCCAAGAGGTTTTTTATTATTCAGATGGATTACTAGCCCAACCAAGTGAAAGCATTTCGAGGCCAGCATCGACAAGGAGAAAAGTCTGATGAAGGGGACTCGGACTAGATAATGCGAGAGCAGCTTTTTTTAGGGTTAGCTGAAAGACAGGCTAGAACCGGATGTCAAAGAAGCCCCAAAATCAGGGCCACTTTAACAAATGTGAGTTAGAAAAGTTGTAAAAGGTCTTCTCGAGTTCGTTCGACAATGATATAATATTTCTTCTTATCAGCGCAAAGCTCTGCTCATTAATCCAGCATGGGGTTTTGCAGATGGACATACGTGCAATGCCTTCGAGTTTTGCTGAAGCAGGAGTTGCTATTGTGGGATTTTGTGGAAAATGACATAATGCTTCCAAGTAATTCTAGCAACTCAGAGATTCAGTTCAATCTATGCGATGGAGGATTTGCTGCTGTTATTTGGAACAACTTCTGATTCGGATGCTCACTATACTAATTTTTTTACATAAGAACCAGGAAAAATAGGCCCGGGTTCATGCACAGAGGCTCATTGCTTCATTTGAGCAGCTCAGTTTCAAGTGAGTTACAGAGACTCTTCTCCGTTCAATCTCCGAATATGCCTTTAGTTTGAGAGCTGAGACACTGTACTTTGCGAGCTTGAGGCCTTGTGGACAGAAACAAATAAAACATTATAAATGGTAAGCTGTGCTACGAACATCATTTTTTATTCTGTATAGATTCGGAGAAAAACATTGGTGGGGTTTGTTTTTTTATGTACTTTTAACTCATCTAAAATATATACTTTCTTGTCACTATCACATGTTTCAATCAACTTTTAAAACCGCAAATTCTACACACACAAAAAAAAGAGAAAAATATAACTAAATAATTAATAGAATTATATAATTGACTATCAAAAATAAGATTTAATATGAGTTTTGAAATAAAATAACCATGAATGAGAAAGACAAGTGAGGTATGACAACAACACCAATACCTGTTAAAGATATATAAGTGTTATTATTAGTCATGACAAGAATACAAGATGAAGAAAATACATAAGCAAAAGATGATGAATCTGGAGATATATAATGTAATGTACTAGAATTCAAAACCCATTTAAAATATGACATACCTGAAAAACTAAGAGGTAACTGACCTATAAAAAAAGAAGCAAATATGACTTGTGGCTGTAAGGAGAGAAACTTTTGAAATCACTTAGTCAAAATATGAGGATCGGTGAAAGGACCTGATGATACTACTACTGCAGTATTAGACTGTGGTGGTTAATAACTCTGATATGGTATATGAGCATTAGATTTTGACTGGTTGTCAGGTTTCCAAACTTAATATTGTTGTTGAGATTGATTTTGTTGTCTCAACCTAGAATATTGAGCCTTTAAACCTTTTTACTTATAGAAACTACACTTGTTGAAGGCAACCATTGTATAATTCTTATTCTGATTATTAGAGAGTGACTTAGAAAGTACTGCTAGCACAAAATGATTAGAAGTAGAAATAATTTTTTTTTCAAAATAAGACTAAACTTATATATTTCTTTAACCAATAACTCACTGACAATTGAGTCAACATAAGAAAGTGAAGAACGCTGTAAAATTGAACTTCTAAGTCATTCAAAAGCACTGCGAAGTGTCATTAAAAATTGTATTAATCGTTGTTGCTCTTTACAAGCAATATAGGCATCATGTGCCTTTAATTCTACCGATTTTATAAGAGCCAATTAATTTCAAAGATTTATCATAACATAATAAAACTCCTAAATACTCATATTCCTCTGATGAAGAACTCATATATCATTCTTCAATTGATATTGTTTTGCAAAATTTAATTGAGTGAATAATATTTGTAAATAATCCTGAACCTTTTTTGTTGTTTTATATTTTGTCAACTGTGTATTTATGAAATGCTTAACAGAATTGTTAATTCAAGTAATAATTTTTGCATTGTTTGCTTCCTAGACATCTATTAAGGCAGCATAACCCTTATCAGTATTTTTAAATTTCACAGAAGTTCCACTAACATATTTCCACATCCTTTTACCCTTACAAGAATTTTTCATCACATAACTCCAATTCGAGATTGCAGAAACCGAATGAATACCCTTTTGAAATTGTTCAGTCACTCCAAAAAAAAAAAAAACATATGTTTGAGGCTAAGCCTTATCCCATAAAACCTGGCTCTGATAACATGTTAAATAATCCAAAGAAATAAAGAGAAAAACAAAAATAAAAAAGAAGGAAGCTAGGGTTTCATTGATAATGTATAATACAATTAAAATAATTAAAAGGAATAAGTTTAACCTAAATATAAAGAGACTATATATAGATTAAATAAAGGAAACTAAAAAGAAAATATAAAGACTATTTTACCCTTAATAAATAATAAAACAAAATAACTTTATATTTCTTAACAGTCACCCGATTAAAAGGAATAAGTTTATCTATTATTTTTATCTCTCCTCGTAATCAACAGATATAGATTTGTTGATGTGTGTAGATTTTTCACAATACTCAAACATTAAAAAAGAATATCAACATGAGACAAAGGAGTTGCTCGAGAGAGTTGCCCCGTGTTATTAAACTCGATTTAAATTGATGGGTTAACTTGGTAACTTGTAAATCTGGTCTCTAACATGCCAACCTTTAATTTGAATAATCTGGACAAAACTTGATTTGATTATTTAATTTTTTTTTAAATAATATTGTTTTAAATTAATTTAAATTATCCATCTAACTCGTAATATATATTTTAATTTTAAATTGAGTCAATTCTAGTTTAATAATTTTGTCTCAATTTCAAATAAATACCATGAATCCAAGACAACCAGTCCCTATTTGGGCATTTATAATATTATACTCAACCAGCCCATTAGGTATTTTATAAATGAGTCCAATATTATTATCTTCTAGTGATAATTCAGCCCATAGATAAACAATCACCCATAAAATATTATTTTAAGTTGCCTTATAAATTATCAAATATCAATCCGAATCAAGTTCTCAAAGATTTAAGTGTTATGACTTTTGATTACTTATCATTTCATAATTTTGCAAACAAAAAAACAATTTATAAAAAGTAGTCATTTATTTTAAATTATTACTAAGAAATGATTAAACAAATTTGATGTTTTATTTAAATTCTATAATTTAAAAGGATATCAGAGTCAACTAATACTAAAAAAAAAAAAAGAAATAATTTTTAATTATAGAATGTTGGATTTGATTCAATGACAGTGTTTATCATTGAAAAACATTAAAAAAAAATCATTAATGGAAAGGTAAAAGGATGCATTGCACATGGGATTTTGAGATTGCGGCCAACAAGGAAGGTGACCAAAATTTTTTTATTTTTATTTAAAATTAATATTTTTTTATGTTTTTAGATTTTTTGATGCATTAATATTAAAAATAATTTTTTTAAAAATATATATTTTTAATTTACTTTTTAAAAAATATATTTTAAAAAATAATTATTACAACACTTACAAACATATTCTATAAAATTAATTAAAATACATTAATTAATTAGATTACTGATTATTGGCTAACTCACTCCAACCAAACTAAAAGTATGTTTATTTTTATGTTTTAAAAAATATTTTTGAAAAAATTAAAAAAATTAATTTAATTTATTTTAAATTAATATTTTTTTTAGTATTTTCATATTATTTTAACGTAAATAAAAACATATTATTTTAAAAAAAATACTTAAAAAACAATCACGGCTCCAAAATACATGAAGGATACAACTAGCCTAGGTTGCTAGTGTTTGGCCCGTGGTGGAAGCGCTTGGGGCATCTGTCTCTTGTCTCTGGAGTCGTTCTTCCTTTCAGAGATCCCAAAAGCCACCATCAGCACGTCTTCTACTAATATAAATACCACCACAACCCCTTTTCCTCTGCCACCCACCCTGTGCCTGCTCTCTATCTCTAACATTGTAGCCTCCCTCTCGTGTCACCACCACCCCGCCAAAGTAAGCTCTCTTTTCTCTTATAGTTTTTATTGTTTTGTTTGGTTCTTTTTCTTTGATGTGATGTAGTTCTTGATCCGTTCTTTTATCTTGAGGGGTAGATAAAACATGAAACATATGTATCTTCCAGGAAGTGGGGACTTGTCTCTCTCTCTCATCTTGTTTTGGTCAACAAGAACAAAACAAGTTTGTATCTTTGATCAACATGTGGTATATGTTTTTCGCTTTTGCTTTCTAAACCTTCTTTAAGAAGAAAAGTTATTGAAAACAATTTGACTGTTACCTGTTTCATTAAAAATTTCGGCAGGTTTCTTAACTAGCTAGGTCTAGGATGTTGGGTTAGTCTTGAAAATTCCTGTCATTTTGGTAAGAAAGGGAAAACTGAGAAACTGGGGATTCGAAATGT
>Ga0307518_10001877_pt1 | contig 15543 bp, 16 predicted proteins | sample 25_EM_MG_FD_203889 | JGI IMG/M metagenome (GOLD analysis project Ga0307518, IMG submission 203889) | Populus trichocarpa ectomycorrhiza microbial communities from riparian zone in the Pacific Northwest, United States - 25_EM | ecosystem: Host-associated > Plants > Roots > Unclassified | place...
CGCGGTACTCGTCGACGCCGTCCTTGCCGGCGGAGCGGTCCACGAACCGCTTCCAGTTGCTGTCCGGAGCGTTGCCCTCGGACTGGTAACCCGACGACGCGACACCCCAGTAGAAGTCCCGGGACCAGTCGTCATCCTGCGATGCGGACGCGTTCACCGCCGAAAGTGTCGCGCATAGTGAGACGGCGACCACCGAGGACAACACCCGGCGTAACCTTCTCCGATGCTCCGGCCACTTCGTCGATCGTTCACCGTCGTCCGCCATCTTCCGGACGCTAACGTGAGTGAACGGCGTAAACAAGCGGCCGTCCGGGGACTTCGACGATGACGTTGGGGAGATGATCGACTTGACCGGCAGCACGGTCCGCCATGCCGTCTATCTGCCGCCTTTCGGCCCGTTCGGTGAGCCTGGCGTGCTCGTCGACCTCGCCGTGCGCGCGGAGGCGGCGGGCTGGGACGGATTCTTCCTGTGGGACCACGTGGTCGCGGACACCATGCCCATCGCGGATCCCTGGACGACGCTCGGCGCCATCGCGCACGCGACCAGCAGGCTGCTGTTCGGCCCGATGATCACGCCGCCCGCCCGGCGCCGCCCGTGGGTGGTCGCGCGGCACGCGTCGACGGTCAGCCGCCTCTCCGGCGGTCGGCTGATCCTCGGTACCGGGCTGGGTTCGGACGAATCCGGTGACTTCAGCCGATTCGGTGAACAGACCGACCTGCTCACCCGGTCGGCGATGTTCGACGAAGGCCTCGACGTCATCCGCGCGATCTGGTCCGGCAGGCGGTTCGACCACGACGGCGCGCACTACCAGGTCGCGCTCGCCGAGGCGCCGCCCGAGCCGTTCCCGATCCCGATCTGGGTGGCCAGTTCCACCGACAACCCGCGCGTCGTCCGGCGGGCGGCGCTGTGCGACGGGATCTTCCCGAATCCGGAGGACCACACGCCGACGGCCGAGGAGATCGCCGAGACCCACCGTGCGCTCGGTCTCGCCGGACTGGAACCGGGCCGTCCCTTCGACGTCGCCGTGGCCGGGAACGCGAGCCCGGCGTGGGAGGAGCCGATCAAGGTCGACCTGCCCGCGCTGGGGCAGGCGGGGATGACGTGGTGGATGGAGTCGCTGATGCACCTCGACCCGCTGGAGCTGTCGCAGAAGATCGTGGACGCCGGTCCGCCTCGGTGGTGAGTGGCCGCTCGGCCTCGTGAGTTAGCCCCTGAAGTCCGTGAAGGCCCCCTTCACTGCGCTAGACGCAATGAAGGGGGCCTTCACGGACTTGGAACGGACTTGGAGAGGTATGAAGGTCGAGTTTCCTCGGCTGAGCCGAGGGAAGGGGGTCCTTCACGCGCAGGCGCTGGGACTCCTGGCGCAGGTGGGGCGCGTGTGGCGATTGTCGAGTCCGTGAAGGCCTCCTTGAGGGACCCTGGGTCCCTCAAGGAGGCCTTCACGGACCGGGAGCGGACACGAACGAGGCCCGTGTATGTCCATAGTGGACCGACGCTGCGCCGTCCGCAGGATTTCGTTGCTCCGAACGACTTCATCGCCCTTGCGGCGCCGCTCGCCTTTGGTAGCGTCACCGCGGGCGTCCTGCGAACCAGTGACGCGCGGGGGAGGGGTCGAATGGTCGACGAGCCCGACGGGCATCACGCGATGCGGCTGGAAACCGGGGTCACGCTGATCAACGCGTTGACCGGGGAGCATGTCCACGGCAGGCCGAAACCCGCGCTCGATGGCCACGACCTCGTCCGCGTCGCCACCGAAGCGCTCGGCAACGGCCGAATCGACCTGCTCACCGCGGAGCGGTTGCGGAATCTGGCGTCGCGGCTGCGGGAGATCATCGAGTCGTTGTCCCGGCGGGAGCACGACGAGGCGGCGGGCCTGCTCAACCGGATGCTCGAAGACAGCAAGGCCCGTCCGTCGCTGGAACGCCACGGCGAACAGTCGTGGCATCTGCATTTCCACGGCCCCGATGCCGACCTCGTCCAGCAGTGGGCGGCCGGGCTCGCGGTGTCGGTGGCCGCGGTGTTCGGCGAGCACATCCCGCATCGCGTCGGGCTGTGCGCGGCGCCGCGCTGCGATCAGGTGTACATCGACGCGAGCCAGGCGCAGATCAAGCGGTTCTGCGGGCTCGCCTGCCAGAACCGGGTGAAGGCCGCCGCGTACCGCGCGCGCCGGTCAGGATCCTGATCGGCCCGGTGTCGCGTCGACGTACCACTCGCGGTTGAACACGAGGCCGAAGAGCGGCGCCGGGAGCCGGGTCACGACCCGCATCAACGGCGCCAGCCTGCCGTTTCCCTTCACCTGTGAGGAATGCGCGGCGATCGCGGCCTGCTTCTGGCGCGCGAAACGCCGGACGTCGAAGGCGTGCGTGATCTCCGAGCGGGCGCTGTAGGCGCGGAGAAGCACGTCGACGTCGTAGCGGAACGGGATCCGTGTCAGGCGCACGATCCGCACCAGGCGTGCGACGACGTCACGGGGGATCGTGGCCTCCAGCAGCCGGACGTCGCCGGCGAGCTCCGCCGCGCGCTTGCCGACCTCGTGCACCTTGACGTGGTCGCGGTGGCCGTAGCCGCCGTTGCGGTCGTAGCTCAGCAGAACGGACGCCTTCTCCTCGCGCAGGATCGCCACGAGCCGCGCCGCCGCTTCGTCGGTGCTCGCGCGGACGAAGCGGACCCAGCCCGGCGGATCCGGGTAGAGGATCGCGCCGTGGCCACTGCCCGCGTAGCCGAGATGCACCACCCGCTCGACGCCTAGCACCTTCGCACTCGCTTCGAGTTCGGCCCGGCGCGCCGCGTCCGCGCCCTGCATGCAGATCGTGGCGACCACGAGGACGACCCGGTGGCCGTCCGCGGCGGCGCGGGCGAGGGTGCCGCCGGTCAGCAGGGCTTCGTCGTCGGGGTGGGCGTGGAAGGCCACGATGGTCGTCACGCCCCGAGCATGCCCGAGGTCGTCGGAACCGTCGGTGGTCGACTCTTGACCGTCCGTCGACCCTGTGGGTAATCTTCCCTTTACTTTCCAATAGTAAGGAAAGTTTCCTATTTAACTCCGCCGCCCTGACCGTCGGCGCGCCAACGTCGGTGCCGTCGACGCGAGAGGAGAAGCCGAATGCGTTGGGACAAGATCCGACTCCGGGTGACGGCCGCACTGGCCGCCGGGCTGCTGGCCCCGGTCGCCGCCGCGAGCACCTCGATGGCGACCGAGACCGCGGCAGAACCCGCAACGCAGGCCGCCGCCGCGCTGCCGCCGGGCAGTCCGGCGGCGATCAACGGACAGCTGAAGGTCTGCGGCCTCCAGCTCTGCAACTCCGCCGGCAAGCCGATCCAGCTCCGGGGCATGAGCACCCACGGGATCCAGTGGTTCAGCCAGTGCGTGAAGACCGCTTCGCTCGACGCGCTGGCCAACGACTGGAAGGCCGACGTCCTCCGGATCTCGATGTACATCCAGGAAGGCGGCTACGAGACCAACCCGCGCAAGTTCACCGACATGGTGCACGGGTACATCGAAGAGGCCACCAAGCGGGGGATGTACGCCCTGGTCGACTGGCACCAGCTCACGCCGGGTGACCCGAACGCGAACCTGAGCCGCGCCAAGACGTTCTTCACCGAGATCGCCCAGCGGCACAAGGACAAGACCAACATCATCTACGACATCGCCAACGAGCCCAACAACGTCAGCTGGGACCGCGTCCGCAGCTACGCCGAGCAGATGATCCCGGTCATCCGCGCCCAGGACTCCGACGGAGTCGTCCTGGTGGGCACCCACGGCTGGGGCTCGCTCGGCATCTCCGACGGCCGCAACGAGACCGACATCATCAACAACCCGGTGCGCGCCAGCAACTTCATGTACACGTTCCACTTCTACGCGGCGTCGCACAAAACCGAGTACTTCAACGCGCTGAGCCGGGCCGCGAGCAAGATCCCGCTGTTCGTGACCGAGTTCGGCACCCAGACCGCCAGCGGTGACGGCGGCAACGACTTCACCAACTCCCAGAAGTACCTCGACTTCCTGGCGTCGAAGAAGATCAGCTGGACCAACTGGAACTTCTCCGACGACAGCCGGTCGGGCGCGGTGTTCAAGCCGGGCACCTGCTCGGGCAGCTCGTTCACCGGCACGGCTCCGCTGAAGCCCGCCGGTGTCTGGATCCGGGACCGCATCCGCACCGCGGACAACTTCCCGACCTCCTGATCCCGGCAGCGCGCACGTCAGGAAAGGGTCGTTCAGGACGGAAGACGTCCTGAACGACCCTTTCCTGACACTTCAGCCGAGCGGTTCGAAGTCCAGCGCGGCGAGGCGGTCCGGGTCGGCCAGGATGTCGATCGCCGCGATCTTCCCGCCCACGACGGTGAACGCGAAGACCGTCGTCGGGACGCCGTCCTTGGTGACCACCGTCCCGGCCGCGCCGTTGACCAGCGCGGGCCGCAGCTCCCCGCCCTCGCCAGCCGCCCGGAACATGAGCGCCTGGCTCGCGATCTTGGCCGCCCCGCGCACAAACCGCGACGTCCCCGCCGGAGCCGCGCCGCCCTCGGCGCGCAGGATGACGTCCGGGTCGAGCACCGAGACCAGCGCGTCGAAGTCGCCGCCCCGCGCGGCGGCGAAGAACGCGTCGACGACTTCCCGCTGGCGGCCCAGATCCGCGTCCGGGACCGTCGGCGAACCCTGCAGACGACGACGCGCGCGGCTGGCGAGCTGCCGGGTCGCCGCGGAAGACCGGCCCACGATCGGCGCGATCTCGTCGAACGGCAGGGCGAACATGTCGTGCAGAACGAACGCCAGCCGCTCGGCGGGGTCCAGGGTGTCGAGCACGACCAGCAGCGCCAGCCCGACCGAATCCGCCAGCAGGGCCTGGTGTTCCGGATCGATCCCGCCCTCACGGCCGATGATCGGGTCGGGGAGCTGGGCGCCCACCGGCTCCTCCGGCCGGGACTTGCGCGAGCGCAGCATGTCGAGACAGATCCGGCCGACGACGGTGGTCAGCCAGCCGCCGAGGTTGTCCACCTCGCCGGAGTCCGACCGGCTCAGCCGCAGCCAAGCCTCCTGCACGGCGTCGTCGGCCTCGCTCAGCGAACCGAGCATCCGGTACGCCACCGCCCTCAGATGCGTCCGGTGCCCTTCGAAACGCCGCGCCAGCCAGTCGTGTTCGTCCACGGTCCCCATCCTTCATCGATCAGTCGTAACCCTGACGTGTGGGGGAACGAAGATGTGACGACGTGGCTCAGGACCGTGACGGGTAGCCGCCGTCGACCTCCTTCACCGGTTTGTGGGGGAAGCGGCGTTCGGCGTAGGCCTTCGCCGGTGAGCCTTCCCGCACGTACAGCGTCTCCACCTTGTCCTGCAAGGGTTTCACCACGGTTCCGAGGAAGCCGCGCCGGTCTTCGAGGTAAGGCCCGAGCACGTCTTCGCCCGCCGGGCAGACCGCCATGCAATACGCGGCCTTGTAGTTCGGCTTGAACGCGAGGCTCTGCCACATCGACACGTTCTCCGAGTCGCTCACCCTGGAGCGGAAGTCGGCCGCGTCCTCGCTGTCGGCCACGGTCTGCGCCCAGTCGGTGAAGCCGCTCATGAATTCGCGGTAGTTGTGCGTCGAACAGGCGAGGAAGTCGAACTCGCCGGTCTTCGAGATCGCGCCGATCGGGCAGGCGGCGACGCACAGCTTGCACTCCAGGCAGGGGTTGTAGTCGATCGCCTCGCCGTAGGTGGACACCTCGGCGTCGACCAGCAGGGTCGCCAGCAGCACGAAGTTGCCGAATTTCGGGTGGATGACGTTGCGGTGCAGCCCCATGGCGCCGAGCCCGGCCGCGACGGCGACCGTCTTGTGCGCGACCACCCAGATCCGGCCGGGATAGTGCTCCATCTCCATCGGGAACGTCGCCGACGGGTTGATCGCGCGGTACCCGGCGTCCTGCAGGGTCCGCACGATCGTGTGCCCGGCCTCGTTGATGATCTCGCCGGTGCGATGGAACTCCTGGTTGGCGACGCTGCGGGCGGGGGAGCGGACGTCGTCGCGGTTCATCCGCACCACGAGCGAGACCAGGGTCTTGGTGCCGGGCAGCGCGCGCTGGACGTGCTCGCGTTCGCCCGCCAGATCCGGGTGGTCGAGCGAGACGGCGGCCGCGTCGTCGGCGCCGGCGGCGAGGCAGATCTCCTTGAGCCAGGCCGCGTCGATCACCGGTGAGGGTTTGTCCCGCGGTTTGGCGAGCACCGCCTGCACCGACGGATGATCCTTCAGTTTCTTGGGGAGCCGGTCGGTCACAACGCCTCCAGGATGGTCGCGTTGGCCTGGCCGCCGCCTTCGCACATGGCCTGCAGGCCGTAGCGGGCGCCGTGGTGGTGCAGCGCGTTGACCAGCGTCCCCATCAGCCGGGTTCCGCTCGCGCCGAGCGGATGGCCGAGCGCGATCGCGCCGCCGTGGACGTTCACCTTGGCCGGGTCGGCCCCGGTTTCCTGCTGCCACGCCAGCACGACACTGGCGAACGCCTCGTTGATCTCGAACAGGTCGATGTCCGCCAGGCTCAGCCCCGCGCGCCGCAGCACCTTCTCCGTCGCCGGGATGACGCCGGTGAGCATGAGCAGCGGGTCGGATCCGGTGACGGCGAAACTGTGCAGGCGGGCGCGCGGCCGGAGCCCCAGCCTCGCCGCGGTCTCGCTGGAGGTGATGAGCACGGCGGAGGCGCCGTCGTTGATCGGGCTGCTGTTGCCCGCGGTCACCGACCAGTCGATCTGCGGGAACCGCGCGGCGACGTCCGCGTCCTGGAACGCCGGGCGCAGCTTGGCGAGGGTCGCGAGGTCGGTGCCCGGCCGGACGGATTCGTCGGTGGACACCCGGCCCGAAGGCGTGTCGATCGGGACGATCTGGCTCGCGAATCGCCCGAGTTCGTGTGCCCGCGCCGCTTTCCGGTGCGAGGCCATCGCGAACTCGTCCATCGCCTGGCGGCTGAGCGACCACTTCGCGGCGATGAGTTCGGCGCTGATTCCTTGGGGGACCAGGCCTTCCGGATAGCGCTCAGCGACGCCCGGGCCGAGGGGATCGGTGCCCGGCAGCACGTTGGACCACATCGGGACCCGGCTCATGGATTCGACACCGCAGGCGATGACGACGTCGTACGCGCCGGCCATCACGCCTTGCGCGGCGAAGTGCACGGCCTGCTGGCTGCTCCCGCATTGCCGGTCGACGGTGGTCGCGGGCACGGTTTCCGGCAGCCCGGCGGCGAGGGCCGCCCACCGCGTGACGTTCTGGGCCTGCTCGCCGACCTGGTCGACCGCGCCGCCGATGACGTCGTCGATGAGTTCGGGGTCGAGCCCGTTGCGCTCGACGAGAGCCCGCAACGTGTGGGCGAGCAGTTGGACCGGGTGGATCTCGTTGAGGGCCCCACCGGGCTTGCCTTTGCCGATCGGGGTACGGACGGCGTCGACGATGACCGCGTCGTGCACGGCTGCCTCCAGTAGTGAGTTGGTATCTCCAACTCACTGTGGCATCGAGTGGGTTGGAAATCAAGACTCACTGGGTTTACGCTGGTCGCATGACCGAAGGACCGAGGGACTGCTCGATCGCCAACGCGATGGAGGTGATCGGGGAGCGCTGGAGCCTGCTCGCGCTGCGTGAGGTGTTCTTCGGGGCGCGGCGGTTCGACCAGATCGTCCGCAACACCGGGGCGAGCCGGGACATCCTGACCGCGCGGCTGCGGAAGCTCGTCGAGACGGGAATCCTCGAAAAACGGCTCTACGAGGAGCATCCGCCGCGCTACGAGTACGTGCTCACCGAGGCGGGGCACGCGCTCAACCATGTACTGCTGAACCTGATGGCGTGGGGCGACACCTATGTCACCGAGGGGCCGCCGCCGACGGTGTGGCGGCATTCCTGCGGTGAGGTGCTCGCGCCGGAGACCGTGTGCGCGCACTGCCACGAACCGGTGCGGGAGAAGGACATGACGCTGGTGCGGAGCACGCGCCGCTCCTGACCGCCTCGTGAGTGGTAATGACGGTTAGAACCGTCCTCGCCACTCACGAGGGGCTGGTGTTAGGAGTCGCCCTTCCATTCCCGCGCGATCATCCGCATGAGCGCCGGATAGATGATCAGGTACCGGAACGGCTTGATGAAGCCCATGTACAGCCTGCCGAACAGGCCGTTGGGTTTGACCAGTACCGCCATCTGGCCGCGGTATCCGCCCTGTCCGTCTTCGACCCACGCGATGTGCAGGACGCCGTGCATGGTCCGGTTCGCCATTTCGGCGGCGAACTCGTCCTCGAGCCGGTAGAGCGGGGTGAACGGCAGCCAGTCCTCGTCCGGGCCGGTGGGTGTGTCGCGGAGTTCTTGCGGCAGCTTGCCGCGGAGTGATCCCACCCGGGTGTCGAGGCCGGAGTTCCGCTTGTCCAGCCCGAGAAGTCCGCCGAGCTTCCAGCGCAGCGCCCACAGCGCCCGGACGGGGAGCGGCGCCCCGTCCGGGAAGTTCCCCGACGAGAACTGCTTCACCAGTTTGCCGAAGTCTTCCGGTCCGCCGGGTGTTCCGAGCGCCCAGACGTCTTCGAGGTCGAAGTCCTCGGCGATCTCGTGGATCCGCCATGAGCGGGTGGTGTGGGCCGCTTCCGCGAGCTTCATCGTCGTAGTTCCTCCCAGTGCTTCCGCCATCTGTACGGTAGCGTATATATCGTCTTCGTGGTGCTGGAGTGACGGGAGATACGGTGATCCCATGGCCGCCGAAACCCGGACCCCGCCGAGCGCCTGGATCGACGCGGGGCTGACCGCCCTCGCCGCCGGAGGTCCCGACGCGGTCCGCGTCGAGGTACTCGCGAAAGCCTTGGGTGTCACCAAAGGCGGGTTTTACGGCCACTTCGCCGATCGGGGCACGCTGCTGGAGGAAATGCTCGCCGCCTGGGAGCGGATGAGCACCGACCTGCTGTTCGAGAGCGTCGAGAGCGAAGGCGGCGACGCCAGGGCGAAGATCCGGCGCGCGGGACTGCTCGCCGGCGAGCGCCTGCTGCCGATCGACCTCGCCATCCGGGACTGGGCCCGGCGCGACGCGGCGGTCGCCGAACGGCTGCGCCGGGTCGACAACCAGCGGATGGACTACCTGCGTTCCCTCATGCGCGAGATCTTCACCGACGAGGACGAGGTCGAAGCCCGCTGCCTGCTCGCGTTCTCGCTCCTGATCGGGAAGCACTTCATGGCCGCCGACCACGACGACCGATCGCGAGACGAGGTCACGGAGCTGGCCGGGGCGCTGCTTCTCGGTGGCGGGCCTGATCATGAAATCTGAGGCGGGCCAACGGCTCCTCGCCTTCCTGCGCGAGCTCAAGGCGGTGAAGGTCGCGGAATCGACGTGGCGGCTCGACGGATCGATCTGGCGCGCGGTCGTAGACGTCGAGCCAGGCCGCTGGCTACGGCTCGCGTTCGAGGCACTGGACCCCATGACCGGCAAGCGTGCCACCTACGACATCGACACTGACCTGTACAACCTGTCGCATGACGAGCAGCGCGAGTTCGCGGAGGAGATCGAGCGCGACATCATCGAGTTCCTCGACAACCTGGGCAAGGGAGCCGTCGTGCGGGGAAACGACGGCTCGAAGTTCGTGCTCGTCTTTCCCTTGGACGGCGCCTACATCCGCGTCGTCCAAGGTCGGTTCGCGGGAAGCTCGTCGACGTTCCCGGACCTGACCGCGGCGCTGGCCGGCGGTGAGTACGTCCCCATCGAATGACCGGTTACTCGTCGTCTTCCTCGGGCGTCGTCGGGACCTGCTTGCGCGCCACGTAGACGAGCAGCCCGATGATCACCACGGGGCCGACGAAGATGAGGATCTCGTCCCAGCCGCCCTGGTGCATCATCATCACCCGCGCCGCGATGGTCATGAGCCGGAGACCAGCGCGATCCCGAGCGCGGTGTAGCCGATCATCAGCGCCAGCATCGGGTACTGGCCCACTTTGACGTAGTTCGCGCGCAACACGCCGACGGAACGGTCATGTGCCGAGGTTACGGCCAAGACGTGCCCGGCGACGATTCCGGTGATCTGCACCAGCGCGATGACGCCCGTCGACACGACCGTGTAGTCGATCGCGCGGCCGAAGCCCTGCTGACCGGAGAACACGGCGAACGAGAAGTAATGCGCGACCGTGTAGCCGATCATGATCGGGATCAACGAAGGCGCGAACGCGGGATACGGGTCGAACCCGCGGCGCAGATAAGGCCTGGTCAGGCTGATCGCGCCCGCATAGGCGCCATAGGTGAGCGCGATACAGGCCGCGAGTCCGGCGGTGCCGCTGAGGACGCCGGCGTCCAGCGACGTCCAGAAGGGGAGCCGGGCCAGGCCGTCGAACGCGGTCGAGCCGAGCACCACCAGCACCAGCGCGGTCAGCCACGGCGCGGGGGAGATGGTGAGCAGCCCATCCAACGGATTCCGGACCACCAGACGCCCGTCGGCTCGCCTGCCGAAGGGGGAGAGGGCCGCGATCAGACGCGCATAGACCTCGAAAGCGTCACCGCGGTCGAACCAGCGCGGACCGAACACCACACCGAATGCAATGTGTATAACGGCATATACGGTGCCGAAAAGAGCGATCGCGCGAGGCGAGTCCGAATGCGGGAACACCAGTTCCAGCCACAAAAACGCCAGGAGGCCGACGATCGCGGGCAGATAGCCGAGCCGGTCCGGGAGTTCGCGGTGCCGGCACGGGATCAGGGAGGCGACCGTCCTCAGTGGATTCAGCCGCCGCCAGACCGGGCCGAACAGGAGCGAGAGCGGAACGAGCCCGACCCAGAACCAGACGTAGAACCAGGCGGGTGCCGGGTTGTCCGCCGAGTTGTCGGGACCGGCCCACGCCATCGTCAGGAAGCCCGCGAACAACACCACGCCGAGAACGCGCGACGCGACGAGTGAGAACGCGCTGTCGGCGAACCGTTGCAGGGCCAGGGGAAGGGGTCGGCCGGCATCCGCGCCGCGGAGTTTGGGTTCCTTCCAGAGCGTGGTGAGCGCGAAGAAGGAGACGATGACGGCCGCGGCTCCCGCGTAGAGCGCGAGCCACAGCGGAACTGGCAGGTCGGATCGGCCGCCGAGCCCGTGCGCCAGGATCATCCGCTCACCCGGAGCTTGGTCACCGCCGCGCCGCTCTTGTGCAGTTCCACCTCGAAGATCCCGTCGATGTTCGCGGTGAAGGCGACCGTGCCCGGGACCCCAGGGGAGAGCTGGGCCGCCTTGTCGTAGCCGTGGACGTGGAGTTCGTCCGGCTGATCGGAGGTGACTTCCAGCGCGACGCTCTCGCCGGTGCGCACCGCGACCTCCTCGGGCCCGGCCGTGCGCTTGCCCTCGGTGATCGAGAACTTGACGGTCCGGGTGCCGGTGGACGGCGCCGGTTCGGAACCGGTCGATCCCGAGCAGCCGGTCACGGCCAGCAGCACGGCGACGGTGATCCCGCAGATCCTCCGCATCGAGGTCCCCTCCAAGTCGTACGCCCCGGCTTGCCCGGCCGGGACCTTGCGCCTATCGTGTTACCCCAAGGTAACAGTTACTCAGGTTAGCAGGAAGGCGAGAACGGTGTTCATGGCTCAGGAGAGCCCGCCTGCCGGCGGTGCGCAATTCGGGCAGATCGTCATCGCGGGCCTGATGTTCACGGTGGTCTTCCTGCCCTTGGCCCTTTTCGTGCTGCGCGAACGCGCGGGAAAGCGGACGGTCTTCGGCCGCGTCGCGGACTGGATGGGTGAACTCACCGGCTTGCCGCGCTGGGCCGCGCTGCCGATGTTCGTCGCCTTCCTCTCCGGGATGTCGGCGCTGATCGGCGTCTACTGGGACGTGCCGATCCACATGGAGCTCGGCCGCGACGAAGGACCGCTCGCGAACCCGTCGCACTACCCGATCTACTTCGGACTGATGGGCATCTTCGCCAGCGGCGTGCTCAGCGCGACCCTGGCCACGAAGGACCTGCCCAAGCGCACGTTCAAGATCGGCCCGCACTGGCGGGCGCCGATGGGATCCATCCAGATGATGGCGACCGGGCTGGTCGGCATCGCGGGCTTCCCGCTCGACGACGTCTGGCATCGCCTGTTCGGCCAGGACGTCACCGAATGGGGGCCGACGCACGTCCTGATGATCGGCGGCGGTGTGTGCGTCGTGCTGGGTCTGCAACTGCTGCTCGGCGAGGCGCGCCAGGTCGGGGCGACCGGACCGGTCGTGCGCCTGCTCGGCCCGGTCCTCGCCGGTGCCTGGATGATGGGCGCTTCGGCGTTCCTGATGGAGTTCGATCTCGGTGTCCCGCAGTTCCCGATGCTGTCGCAGGTCGTGCTCGTCGGGCTGATCGGCGCCTGGACGCTGACGTACGGTCGGCTGTCCTGGGGCCCCGGTGGCGCGCTGATCGTTCTAGCGGTCTTCCTCGCCTCCCGCGCTTCGTTCGCCGTCATCCCGCTGTTCGCCGACCTGCACGTGGCGTCGCTGCTGCCGTACGTCGCCGAAGCGGTGATCATCGAGGTCGTCGCCTTCGCGATGCGCAACCGGCAGGGCTACCCGTTCGCCGCCGTCGCCGGTCTGCTCGTGGGAACGGCCGGGATGCTCGCCGAGGCGGCGTTCACCCGATGGCTGATGCCGAACCCCTGGCCGACGGCGCATCTGCCGCTGTTCGTCCTGTTCGGGACCGGTGCGGCGCTCGCGGGCGCGTTCATCGGGGTCTGGCAGTACCAGCGAGTGGAGGAGACGGCGACGCGGGTGCCAGCGGCCGGTCCCCGGCACTCGCTCGGGCTCGTCGGCGCGCTGGGCGCGGTCGCCTTGATGTCGGCGGTCGCCGTCCCGGCCGATCCGGAACCGGGGTTCACCGCGGACGTCCGGCTGACCGAGGCCGCGACCGGGCTGCCGATCTCGAACCCGCACGGCGGCGGTACGCCCCGCTGGGTCGACGCGACCGTGACGATTTCGCGGCCCGACCTGGCCGACGACGCCGTGTGGCTCAACGGTTTCGCTTGGCAGGGCGGCGATTTCTTCACCGCGCCGCTGGAGAAGATCGGCGATGGGGTGTACCGCACGGCCCAGCCGCTGCCGGTGTTCGGCCAGTGGAAGACCGGGATCCGCGTGCACGTCCCGAACCGGGTGATGGGGCTCGCGCCGATCTACGCGCCCGCCGACCCGGCCGCGAACGCGCCGTCGATCGACGCGACGTCCGGCACACGCCCGTTCATGTCCGAGATCGAGTTCCTGCAACGAGAGCGGAAGTCGGAGACGCCCGCCGTGCTGTGGACGGTCGCGTACGTGACCGTCGGGCTGATCTTCGCCGGGATGTGGGCGCTGTTCGCGTGGCTCTACGCGGCCGCGGCCACCGCGCGGCGGCGTGAGGTCTCCGTCGGCTGACGCCCCCGCGTTTCGTCCTCTGGATGCGGTACTTGCGTGTGCAACGACCGCGTGCAGAGGACGAAACGCTTTGCTCGCACTTCGTCGCACGTATCGATTGGGCATCATCGGGCGCAAGGTTTCTGCAAGCCCGCTTCCCTTGAATACCCAGGACACTGCACGTGTCGCCGTTTCGCGCGCCGAAATGGTGACACAGTGCAACGTCGGCGAGACGTAAAGTAGCTGTCGACCACGCGACGACATCCGCCGTGCACGATCGGTATTGGCGAGTCATTGCGCGGTTACCGCGACATGTGGTTACTTTTCCGCCTCGGGGGTTGGGTTACAGCGAGTTTCGATGGGGTGGTCTTCGTGCGCACAGAGCGTTTTCCGAGGCGACGACGTGGTCTTCGCGTGGTCGCCGTCCTCGCCGCTTCGGCGGTCGCGACGGTGCCTTTCGTGCCCGCCGCGGCGGCACAGCAGCAGGGCAAGGTCCTCCGGGTGGCGCTCACGACCGGCATCGACCACCTGAACCCCTTCACCGCCCAGCTGGCGGCGTCGACCCAGGTCGGCCGGTTCAACTACGAGTTCCTGACCCTGCCTTCGGCCGAGGACACCCAGCCCACGGGCGGGATCGCGGAGTCGTGGAAGACGTCGGACGACAAGCTCACCTGGACCTTCACCATCCGCCAGGGGATGAAGTGGTCCGACGGCAAGCCGATCACCGCGCAGGACCCCGCGTACACCTTCCAGCGGATGCTCGACGACGAGAACGCCCGCACCGCGAACGGCAGCTACGTCACCAACTTCGCCTCGGTGTCGGCGCCGGACGACAAGACGCTCGTCATCAAGACCAAGGCCCCGCAGTCGAGCATGACCTCGCTCGACGTCCCGATCGTGCCCAAGCACATCTGGGAGCCGATCAAGGATCTCAACGCCCCCTCGACCGACGACATGGCCGTGGTCGGCGTCGGCAGCGGTCCGTACCTGCTGACCGAGTACAAGAAGAACGAGTTCGTGAAGTTCAAGGCGAACAAGGACTACTGGCGCGGCGCGCCGAAGGTCGACGAACTGCAGCTGCTGCAGTTCAAGGACGCCGAGGCCGCGGTCAACGCCCTGAAGCAGGGCGAGGTCGACGTCATCAACCGCCTCACGCCGACGCAGTTCGACGCGCTCAAGGGCGAGAAGAACATCACCACGAACAAGGCGCCGGGCCGCCGGTACAACGAGCTCATCATCAACTTCGGCGTCAAGAACGTGCTCGACCAGCCGATCGGTGACGGGAACCCGATCCTCAAGGACCTCCGTGTCCGCAAGGCGATCGCGCAGGCCGTCGACACCAACACCATCGTCGAAAAGGTGATGAACGGCTACGGCCAGGCCGGGACCGGTGTCGTGCCCGCCATCTACAAGGCCTACACCTGGACCCCGTCCGACGCGGAGAAGACCAAGTTCGACATCGCGGCCGCGAACGCGACGCTCGACCAGGCCGGCTACGCGAAGGGAGCGGACGGCATCCGCGTCGCCCCTGGTGGCGCGAAGCTGGAGTTCCGCCTCGCCGGTCACGCGAACCGGCCGTTCGACCAGCGTGTCGCGCAGTTCCTGACCGGCTGGCTCAAGGACGCCGGCATCGGCGTCAAGCAGGAACTCGTCTCCGACGACGAACTGGACGACCGCACCACGGCGGGCAACTACGACCTCGCGATCTCCGGCTACGGCACCTCTCCCGACCCGGACTACGCCCTGAGCCTGAACACCTGCGCCGGCCGCCCGAACGCCGAGGGCAACGGCGGCAGCTCGGCGACGTTCTTCTGCGACCCGCGCTACGAAGACCTGCACAAGAAGCAGCTGACCGAGTTCGACCCGGCCAAGCGCGCCGAGCTGGTCAAGCAGGCGCAGGCCGTGCTGGCGGGCGAGTACGTCGACGTCGTCCTTGACTACGACAACGTGCTCGAGGCCTACCGCTCGGACAAGTTCTCCTCGTTCACCAAGCAGCCGCAGCCCGACGGCGCGATCCTCGAGCAGTCCGGCTACTGGGGTGTCTACGGCGCCACCCCGGCCGACGCGGCCGCGGCGAACGCCGAGGAGAGCAGCAACACCGGATTGTGGATCGGCATCGGCGCGGTCGTGCTCGTGGTGCTCGTCGGCGGCGGCGTGCTGCTCGGGCGGCGCGGCAAGTCGGCCGAAGACCGGGAGTAAGAGCGCGTTGACCGAAGCACTCAGTTCCCTCGACCAGTCCTCGGCGCTCGTC
>Ga0307518_10001878_pt1 | contig 15538 bp, 22 predicted proteins | sample 25_EM_MG_FD_203889 | JGI IMG/M metagenome (GOLD analysis project Ga0307518, IMG submission 203889) | Populus trichocarpa ectomycorrhiza microbial communities from riparian zone in the Pacific Northwest, United States - 25_EM | ecosystem: Host-associated > Plants > Roots > Unclassified | place...
GCAGGCTCGAAACCGCACGCCCAAACCCGCCCCTTTACCTGTCCCTGTGTGTACTGTACGTGGCCCCGATCTTAGGAGAGGGGCGTCCGACGGACACGACAAACAGATTTGATCGCCCGGGATACCTCTCTTCGCACACAGACTATACACTACCCCCCTTCGGGGGTAGTCTGGGCATTGCCGCTGAACCACTCACCACACATTAAAATACTGGATCTGCACAGAGTTATAGACAAGAACCATTAGGATCATTCACAGGAAGCCAAGGGCATGAAATTGTTGTGTTGTAGAGATTCAGTGAACAGTGAAGATTATGCATTACTGGTCCAATGATAGTACATACTCCAAGCTTGTAACTTACGTTAATCTCCCAGGCCAAGTCTGACCGTGCATCCTAACGTAACATGTTCGTTTGACGGGATCCTCGGCCTGGCAACATGTGGCAAATGTCATGTCTGTTCCCCCGTAAATCATTCCATCATTTACTGTGGATAGACAGCGGGCGCAAATTAGCATGACGGAATGCGTGACTATCGTGCCGGAGGCAATGTTCAATCGCCCTCACCGTGACCGTATTGATCTTGACTATCTTCCACGTGTGCCCGCGCCTTCCATCAAGAATGCATCGTCTACATGCGTCTCTGAACCCAAAGAAGACCTACAGTGATATGATTTGGAATCGAATCTTTTTCTTGTGTAGGTCCTGGGAGACCTCGAGTAACTGGAATGATCGTGGACCAAAATATTGAAGGATGGAAATATGAATGTACCTGATCACAACCGCGTAAGTCGGGCAACCCTTAATAGTGTTCCTGTTAACGAGAAGATTTGTACAAAGAAGACATGCTGCACTCCACCTGTTCCTTACGCTACCCGAAAACAACAGACAAACAAGCATACACTCACTTGCACCCGAGGGGCATAAAAGCCCCACTGGTCCGACCAGTGCTCTCCAGCAAAGAGTCCCAGCTACCTAGTGCACCAGTCCCCATAACTCAGTCAAAATGTTCATCCGCGCATCTGCCCTCCTCTTGCCAGTTATTGCCCTCTCCTCCGTCGTCGCCGCCGCCCCAGAACCCATCGCCGCCCGCACTGGTAGCAGCTGCAGCAATGGCACTCTTCAATGCTGTGGATCGACCTTCCAAGTAAGTGATCACGCTTTGCCTCTTCCAAAGACAACCGTTAACCGGTCACTTGCTCATCGTAGGCTACCCAAAACAACGCCAATCTGCTCGCTGGGCTGTTGGGAATTGTCGGCACCATCCCCGTCGTTGGCCCTCTCTTGGCTATCAACTGCTCTCCTATCACCGTCATAGGTGTCGGAGGTGGTGCTAGCTGCTCCCAGCAGTCCGTGTGCTGCCAGAATGCTGTTTTCGTAAGTGTTCCGTATGTGACAATGATAGAAGAGCCCTCCCTGATGTATTGCACAGAATGGCCTTGTCAACGTTGGTTGCACTAACATCAACCTATGAAATGTGATGAAATATCATGCCGGTGGAACGTCTTGAGGCCGTACTGTCTGTAACTGTACCGGATTGATCCGTTTCTGTATGGCAGACTGTCTTGTTATGAAAATCACTGTGATAAAAGCGTGCTGAAATGGGTAAGTGGTGTTAAGAATGCAGACCACATCAGAGGTTGAGTATCCATACATACCTGGCAAGTTAATTCGAATGGTTTGAATCATTTCATCTTGGGAACGCAAATGTAATAATAGGTAAGGCGAACCACTATTGGGCACAAACGATGTGTTTGGCTTCCGGGTGGGGGTTAATGAGAGCATAGTTCCTAGTCTGAAGCGGCATATGTAATTAGTCCTAGGCACTTACTACTGCTGGACCGCATCCAGAGAGGTCCCCTGTAGTGACCAAAGCTGATTAAATGCACTATCCCGAGGGCTGCATAGTGGCTGCACGTCCACCACAAGGTGTGGTTGTTGCGGGAGAACTAGTTTGAGGCCTTTAAATACAAATTTCGAAGACTGACAACTTTTTACAATCATCCAGACACCACTCCCAGTGCCACGCATCCCTCCTTGGATCTGGATTGAAAGGCGGCTGAAGCGCGTAAAGCTGGATCGACCTAGAGCGCCAGAAAAAAATGATGATTGCAAGGGAACTCGTTTCAGATCCCCCTCGCTACTTGATGAACTTTCGACAGATCATATCAGCGGGGCTATATACCGCTCTGAAAAGAAGGTGATGGTATCAACAACAGAAGTTGGAATTGCTTTGCCGGGTGCGAAAAAGGTTGATTACGTAACGACATCGGAGCTTAGGATGAACGGTGATGATGACATGTATTCCTGTTTGTTTGAAGGACGGGCGGGAAAATTATTCCCTTGGTCTTCGGCGGCCGTTGCATTCACTGGGTCTTACATTCGAATTCCAGAGAGTCACCTGCGCGGACTGTTAATCCTGTTGACAAGTCCTTTGTCTAACGTGCGTTGCAGACCGCTTAGTATACCGTCGCGTTGGTGCCAACTTTGTCTTGTATTGATACAGGCATCTCATTTAGATGTTCTCCGAGCGTTCGCGCCGAGGTTGTCAGCAAGTATGTAAATCTGATCGACTTTTTGCCCGCCAGCTATTGATGTAAATTTTGTTCTTTTCATACATCTCAATTAATGCGTCCATCGCCCATACTGGCGCATCTAGTTGCTTGGTCCGCCAGAGAGGTGGATAAATGATTTGTGAACCGTTGACAGTCTACTATTTTCATTTAGAATTGTGATTCGCTCCTCTGCTCAAGAGCTCCACATTCGACCAAGGCTCACCACTACCATAGCAAGTCGACATACAGAGGGAGAAGAATGGCAGGAGAAGAGAAATACACCTACTACAGACAACACAGAAAATCCTCAGGAGCTTGCAATGACATGGGATAGTCCATTTGCAGGACTCACGTTGAGATCTCGGTTTCACTCTGAACATGCTTCCAATATCCAAAATCTGCAGAGTTCTACTTACATGACCCAGGTACTTACAATTCTGCAAAGGCGTCATCCACGACAGCCTTCTGTTGAACTTGATATACGTTCCCGATACCCGGTGCAGGCACCGCATCCTCGCGTCTGCCAACATACCTCACACCGCCCTGAACATCCAAGTCCCTCAATACCATTTCCAACCGATCCTTCACATGGATCCACGCTCCCTGGTTCTTCGGTTCCTCTTGAACCCACACCCAGTCCATGCCCTTTGACATACTCGTATATGGCCGCAGCACATCTGCAAGCCGAGAAAATGGGAAAGGCGCAAGTTCTTCGATGCGAACAATTGCAACGCGTCCTTCCAGCCCTCTTGCAGCGCGCTCCTTGACAAGATCATAGTACAGTTTACCACTCATGAATACCACACGCTCCACGTCATTGGAAGGGGGGAAAGAATCTGGCAACACAGGTTGGAACTTCGTTCCAGGCAGCATATCGGCGAAAGTGGACGAAGCGGCCTTGAGTAGCGTAAGTTAACCTGCAGATGTCAATCACACGAGTAGCACGCACCGCAAGGCGCAGAAGACCTTTCGGGGCAGCGACGACGAGGGGCTTGCGATAGTTGCGCCTCATTTGACGACGAAGAAGGTGGAAATACTGAGCAGGAGTGGTTGGAAAAACAACGTGCATGTTGATGTTCATCTTGCATTGAGGGTCAAACGAATCATTAGTGAGCTGGAACGTCTTGTTAGTATAGGGCAGATACCACGAGAGACCAATCGTACCTGAAGCATTCGTTCAATCCGACAAGATGAGTGTTCTGGGCCCGCGCCATCAAGACCATGCGGGAGCAGTAACACGATGCCACTCTGTTTGGCCCATTTGGCTGTATCCTGGGTGAGTGAGATTGTCTACGTCCAATTCTTGGCACTCACTTTCAGCACTGGAAATGAAGGTATCGATAATAACTTGTGCGCCATTGAAGAAGTCTCCAAACTTTGGGACAGGGATTTGTCAGGGAGCATCATCCAACAGAATGAACTTGGCTCACCTGCGCTTCCCAGATCGGCAATAGGTCAGGTCTCTCCCAGGATGCACCATACTCGAACTAATCCTTGTCAGCAGATGCAGATTTCATCACCATCCAAGTAACCTACACCTAAAACGGCCATCTCACTCAATGAGCCTGATTTACAGATGGAGAATTAAAGATGTATATAAAAGAAAAAAAAAACCAAGAAATTACGAACTATTTGCGAGCTCCAGCTTTCCGGTTGCTCCACGCAAGGCATAATTCAAAGGAACCACTACCCCTTCGGTCTTCTGATCCACAAGCATCGCATGCCTAATGTACATATCAACTGCAGTTCAATAAGACCGAATAATCATCTTACCGATGACTGAAAGTCCCCCGGCCAACGTCCTGTCCAGCTATGCGGATGTCACAACCCTCGAGCATGAGCGATCCAAAGGAAAGGGCCTGCTTAGGAGGTTAGTTTGTTGGAAGCCCTACCCGATTTGACTTGCCTCCGCAGTTGCCCAGTCCAATCCTTCCCCCTTCTCAAGTGCTGCTAAGCGATTCTTGACGTGCCTAAGCAAACGGGGATGTATCTCCTGTTGTCCTGCAACTTCAGATCCGACCATCTGGGAGATATTGCGCACTTACAAATTCCTCCGGAACGGCCACACTGGCTCTGCCTACCTCTCTCAACAAGTCGGTGCCCACGCCCGTATCAAATGTCTGTGCCTCGGGTGAGCCAGGCCACACCATTTTCATATCTTTCCCGTCCACATTTGTGCTACCCCACTGTCCCTCCAGTTTTACCAGCGGCGGAGAGTAGGATGCCGAGAGAGAAAGAGCGTCCGTGAGCTTCGCTTTATACGAATTGCGCAACGACATAGCAGCATCTCCGGACAGCGTGCCTTCGCTCTGCATATATGTGTAATCCGACAGGGAACATAGTATGACATGACATCAGTAAAATACCACACAAACGGCCTTTGATTCGAAGCCGTATCTTAAGAGATACCTACCACAAGTTTGTCTTCGTACAACTCTGGCACGCTGCGTCTGGCCCGGATCTTCTGATACATCAGCGGTTGGGTAAATGCGGGCTCGTCAAGTTCATTATGACCCCTATCAGGCGCGATGACCTGGCTGGTGTCACGTTAAAAAGACGATTAGAACATACCAACGTCGATAAACGAGCAGATCGATGACAATATCCTTTCTGAAGTAGTTGCGGTATTTGAAGGCAATTTCAATAGCACGAACGACGTCTGTATGAAGGGATTGAGAATGTCATTAGCATAGGAGAGTGAAACGTGCCACAAACCTTCGGGATGATCGCCGTTGACGTGCAGCACTGGGCAGTTGATCATCTTCGCAACCTCGGAGCAATAAAAGGAGGAACGAGCGGATGATGCGGGAGTCGTGTAACCGATACTAAAGGAATGGGTGAAGATATGAAAACTGTGAGCGACAGAGGTGCCCAGTGTTGAGTAGCCTTACTTGTTACTATTGATCAGAGCAAGGGGCAACTTTAGCGGTCACAGAGAAGTAGCGAAAGAGCATATAACATACTTTACAACGATATGCACACTTCCTCCGCTGGTATAATGCGGGAGATTACCTGCGCAAAATACATCAATGTATCAGAGTTTGGAGAGGACCATATGGATTGAAAAACGACAGTCCAGGGCGCAGATAGCCCTCGGGGACTCCAGCTCATTCAGGAAGAAAGCAACCACGTACTGAATCCGAGGCTCTCCATCACGACACCCTGACCAGTAAAGCTTGCATCACCGTGAAGCTGAACGCACATCACCTAAAGGTACGTCAAGTAACTGGCATACATAACACCTAAAACGCGCTGACCTTATCACCGAGTATGCATCCTTCCATGTCCTCTCCACCTTTCTCTAAGGCTTTCAATAGACTGTACTGTTTTGCACGTGCTTTACCAAGTGCAACAGGATTAACAGCCTCTGGTAGAGAGAGGATTTAAGGGGAAAACAGCATTTATTCGTCGCGGTGGAACATACCAAGGTGGGAAGGGTTCGGAAGGAGTGATACCTTGATTTCCTTCCCATCGTAGTTCAGCGTTGGAGAAGCCACTGGCAACGGGTCGTCAACCGAGATCTTCACATAGAAATACAGCATACCCAGATGGCTAAGTACGTCCCCACTGATTTGTTCTCCTTCGACTGACACCTCCGCTCCGCCCTTTATTTTGTGAAAGAGCGCAGCCAAGTCGTATCCAAGCAGCCCAGTGAGGAGGTTCAATCGTCCACGGTGCGGCATTGCAAGAATGATATGTGTCATACCCGCTGATATCCAAGTATTTATCGCCAAGGCAGATCTATAGGAATATATACACACCTTGAGCAGCTTCCCCAATTAAAGCGTCCAAGGCAGGTAACATGGATTCACCTCCTTCGAGACCATACCTCTTCAAATTCGGGAACTTGGATTGTAAGAACGTATCAAGGACTTCAGAACGAGCGAGTAACTCATGGATCCTCTGTTGACGGGCTGGGCTGCAGTCACGCGTAGAAACGGTTGACTGAGACTCAAGCAAATGAGAGAACCAGAGTCGCTCGGTCTTGCTGGGGAGGTCCATGTATTCATATGCAATGCGACCAACATATGTGGTGTTCAAGAAGTTAGTGATGTCACGCAGGGCCCACCGTTTCTCCGGTGCTTGTTCACCTGCAGTCCATAGGATACCATTGATATCGTAGGTGGCGTCAGGGTCTGAGAGTCCATAACGACTTGGCTCGAGAGCGGCAACGCGTTCCTGCTGGAGTAGACCCAAAGGATCGATGGATGCGGCGCGGTGGCCATGAGTACGAAGGGCATCTGCGTAACGCAACAGTGAGGCATTTATCACACGGTTGCTCAACTGGACAGGGGTATCTGGTAAGAAAAGGTCGACTTCCAAATTCAACTGGGAGGGAAACGGAGACGCACAATCCGGCATAGCAAACTGCCGTGGCTTGCGGAATCCGAATGATTCATCGTGGTATGCCCGTCGCAGGGCAACTACTCTACCGCTCAGTGGGCTCAGTTCCTTCGCCAGGGAACGCAAAGTGCATGTGGTGTGCGCCAGTCTGAGTTGCATCTGTGTGAGGCCAGTGTGAGAGCCTTCTGGAGGGAGATAAGCTACAGCGTCAGCGGCCAATCTCACCCTGCAGTGGCGGCTCTATTGGCATGCAAGACGGTTTGTTGGTGGTCCGGAAGGATCATACATAATTTGGACCCGCTTCTTTGCGTAATGAGAAGTTCAACTCGAGTTTGTGGGGTCCTCTGTGATGCTCGCAACTAACTTGCCAACCGTTTGGTCGAATCCACCGACGACGAGACTGAATCGAACCAACGACACATCGTTGACCTGCACCAAGTCGAGTTGAACACTCTCAAGGCTCGATCACAATCACTGTAGACCTCGCAAAACAGTCCACTGGTGTCACTCTGTGCGCAGCTCTTCTCCAGAAGACACAGTAGCTCATTGTATACGTGGACGATCCGTGGAAAGCACCTGGAAATCAGTCCAGTAAAGACGTGGCACCGGTTCATTCACGAAGTGACTAAATTCCACACTCTAGACCATCGTCCGTTCTCTCCGTTACATACACTACTCAGGAGTCACTAGTCAGGAATGGTCCAAGTCGAACACCGAGGCTCACAAGTTACAACGTGGTCTTCGAATCTCCGCGGAAGAAACATTGGAGCAACATCGATCAAGTCAAGTCGCTCCAGTGCTTCCTCTGACGTGGGCTCACGATGGTCGTTCCCCAGTCTGGCAAAGTTGCCAGACCCTGTATCCATTGCGTAATTGCATTCAATGAATTCGTGTGGACCTGGCGCTGCATGGCCAACCGACCCGATCATTTGTGCGTACCACTCGAATCCATAGATTGCGACAAGACTAATGTCGAGATATGCAGGTTTGTATTTCCTCGGTTCCTGCATTACCCGAGGACCCAATAATCAGCAAGGCACTGTTGATCTATCTATCGATGCGGGCTTTGATTGAACATCCTCGAGGCCCGGTACATCGCGCATGATCCTTGTGTGTGCAACTACACAGACAGCGATTCCTTCTCGACTCCACAGAGTGGCTCATTACAACACGGACAATCCTCTGAAATAGTCAGTCCAGTAGACACTCCTGCAGTTCAATCACCAAGCGACCCGGCAACTGTCCTCCGACACTCCATATGTGCGTCTATTCTCCATTCTCATTTTTGCTCTTGTGCAAGTCGAACACCAACGCTGACACCGTAGTCTTCGAACCCCAAGCCAACTTGATTTTTCAACAGTTTCTCGATGCGTGGGCTGGTCCACTAGTTCGGCAGTTTCCCTTACTGGAGGCTATTCTAACTTTGCAACGATGCCCACCAATGATCTGGTCTAAGTGCGGAATCATCAACCTTATTGGCCGCTGCCCCAAGAGTCTGGGATGTTAGAAACTTGTCAACAATGTCCCAGAGTAAACGCGTCCCAATGATGTGAGATACATGCCAATGGTCCTAGTACTTAGTGCTACATAGAATGGCAAACATGCACGAACTCGGTGGAAAACAAGGCCATCGTGTATTTAATGCGAAGAAACGGAAGCAGCTGTCCTCATGATATCCAGCGCGGCCATGTATCTCGGACACGGTATCCCAGAGCCAGGTACTCTGTCGTGTCGATCACAGTGCCTGCATATGAGAGCCCACAACTGCACTTGGGACTCTTTTCTACGATCCCGAAGGCGAGGGTGATGGTCGGCGTGCACGGCTGGCAGTGTAGTCACACAGGCATAGTCACCAAACGACAGGTGAAGGCTACTCCCCAACGCAGCTCCATTCGACAACCTTGAACCTTCCCCGGAGGGCCTCGTCCACCAATCTCGCATATTCCTAGGCTCCAACTCTAACCCGGTAACAACTGCTGCAAACGGTACACCCTGCAAGGTTGCCTTTAACGCCTCGCAGGTATGTGGCAACCTTCTAAGCGGGTGTCGTACGCAGTAAAGCACAAGATCGATCCGTACGCTTTTGTGTAAGCATTGGATGTACTTGATGAGTTTAGCATCGTGATTGTGACCCTCGAAACCAGGTATCTCATACAGAGAAATAGGGTGCTGGTTGTGGTGGATCACTACGCTGTTGTTGATGTCTGTGTGATCGATATCCACGGGATATGACTTGACTCTCCGAGTGAGTCGTGGTGCATCTGGACCGGAGTTGCTCACAGGGCAACCGGCGATGAGGTTTATGGTGGAGCTTATGCCCGATCCTGTATTCCCAACTACGAGCACAACGTGCCGGGACTTTGAGTGTTAGGTATGTAAGTACCACTGCACTGTCATGGCTCGTACACCACTCACTCTCTGTGCGTCGGGCATCTCGTCTTTGGTGGTACAGCTAGATCACCGAGGGTGTGCGGGAGGGCGAGAGTCAGGGCCTCAGGCATTCGATTCCAGAGTGAAATCGCCCACAGGATCATTGTTGAGACTCCGCTGTAAACTAAACGCTTTGAACGTTCTGCACACATGTCAGCCTTAGACGCTCACTGACCAGGGTCCTAGAACCATATCACCCCTCTGATCAACGACGACTCGAAAGTGGCAAGTTCTCGACATTGCGCCTGAAAATACAGATCACCGCACGGAATAAACTGTACATACTGCAAGGGTCACACATATGCCTGGCCTATCTGTCGCATCTATCGGGAATCGGTCACCTTTTCGCTCCTTCGCACCGCCTGGCCAAGATCCCTCTCACTGCCTCCTGTGATTGCAAGCGACGCTCGCTCAATCTCTCTTTGCCGATGACCTCATCAGCCGAGAGGGTTGTTACGCATGCGTGTTCGTCAAATTTCATGTCCATCTTCTCTAATGCCCCTCCGTTCTTGATCCACCAACTTTCCATGGGGCCTTCCCTCTCAAGCTCTGTCACCACTCCCACTATCGGAACTTCCTGTGGAACCACACGACGGATTTCGCGGAAGACGTTGGGCATCGTTGTGTCCCTCTTCTTGCGCAAGCAATATACTAGCACATCAATTCCTTTTTCGCTCCTGATACCCTGGATTATTCCAGTGATCTCGGTTTCCGTAACACGACCTTCGTATCCTGGAATATCATAAACGCAAAATTGCTTGCCAGCGAAAGCAGCGGGATAGTTCATGACTTGCTGTGTGCATGGTCTGGTGTCGCCGTGCCACCGAGCCACTGGGGAGCCTACAATTAGGTTGACAAGAGAGCTGACGCCCGTGCCTGTCTTGCCGAACACTACCACAACGTATGGATTTTGCCCGTTAGAGTTTTGGCCCTGTTGAGCCGGCTTTTCGGACGTGGGTAATCATGAAACGTGGATGTTTGTACAATGTAGACTGACTTTCAATGACTTGGAATGTCCACTATTTGTCTTCGAACGAAAGCAGAAGAGATTTGGCATCGCGAAAAGAGGAAGACAGCAACTGGGAAGCTGCCCGACGTCCACGATGTGAATGGTACGTCTCTGAGTTCTATTTTACGCTTCACGCCCTGTAGCAGCTGTGTAGACCAATGCCTGCGCGTATGCCTCGTGGTAACCGCATTCCATTCAGTTGCATATGAATGCTATCCGCCGTATCTATTTGGTAAAAATGTTCTGGTTAGGCTTAGGTTCAATGATACACACTACATGTTTGCAATGAGGTATACATATGTGATCTAGGTATGACTTCCCCAGTTCTAGACGCGCTCAGAAAGCTCAATTCAATTCTGCATAGCTTGGGGGCGTCGAGGAGCCACGTTCCCTGAAGGACCCTCCAAGCTTCGCTAATGAACGTGGGGTCACAGCCCACATCACTGTCTAACATCGGCGTTTAAGCGGTTTGTAGCCAATTCTGCTACGAAGGTTTACAGATCTTCTTATATACTCATACTGTATGGCCAAGTCCATGAACGCTCGACTACAAGGTGTCATGAAAGGAGCCCAAAATACATGTGCATACATAGGCCGGGTATCAATTACACACCAACAAGTGGGATATCCTACATACACGAAAAAAATGCAACGGACCTATGATGCCAAAAGTCACCCTGTCAATTACAACATCTTACAATCAGGTCCCTTGCAGCTTTGACCGATTCAACTTTCCTCCCATAACATTCCAGGTTATAAGAAACGTCTTCTCGTGAGAGCGACGTCACGCAAGCATGGTCGACGAACTTCAAACCCTTCCCTAGTAGCTCTTCGCCGTTTTTTGACCACCAATCTTCCATGCTGCTCCCTGCGTTTTCCAACCCTGTCACCACCGCGACTATGGGCACTCTATCAGGCACCACGGATCGAACAGAGTTGTAATACCCCTTGACGGTACCATCTTTCGGTCGGATGCAGTTGACAAGGAGGTCGATTCCGCGCTCACGGTGCAGCCTCCCGATCATTTTGGCAGGGGAAAAGTCTTTCCTAAAGCCGGGCATATCATATATGTCAAATTCTTGCCCGTCGATTTCCAACCGGTAGAAAGCGGGTGCCACAGTGCATGGATGGATATCGTTGTGAGAAGGTGCTTCTTCTCGTCCAAGAATTAGGTTGACCACTGAGCTAACACCCATACCCGTGCGTCCAAAAACGACGATGACTTGGACTCCCTGTGCACAGGTAAGCCTCCTGAAAAGCGAGCCTTAAAACACTTCAACACAGACCTCATTATATGGTGCTGGTGGGTCAGACATGTTCGATTTCAACGGGTTGAATCCCCGCAATAGAGAAAACATAGTTGTGTTTAGGCTTGACGAAAGCGTGAAGCGTGCTTGAGAACGCGTGCGAGCGGGGAGTGGCCAAGTATTTAAACGTTTGACAGGAACACAGTCGGCGCGAGCATATCAGACATGCCTCGTGGAAAGCGTGTCGTCCATAAAGCGGAACATGAGGAACCCTCCCAGGTCACGCCACCCCTCTCACGGTTATCTGCCCCGAAGAATCCAAGCCCTCCGGTAATCTATAGTGACAATTCTGCCGTATTCGGTGTCCTGAACGACGATGGGCTTGAATGCTGAGTGAAAAGGAGCACCATATCAGTAGTTTGTCGTCGGCAACGTCTATCATTTCTTCGAGTAAAACGGCGTATCGTTATTATGTAATTGGATGCTTCGGCCACGAGCAAGCAGCGCGAGTCCGCAGAGCTGGTATGAACACAGCTCCTGGAGAAGGGTAGGCACTCAAAAGCGTTGCCAACCCAAGGCAAGAATTTCAGCAGGAGTTCCCTGAGTTAGCGCGGACCACGAGCAGGAAACCAACTCGCCATGATCATAGATCCCATCATATTTAAAGGTGTCCGGCCGTCCAAGTAAAATGGGAATAGCTCTGAGCCCCGAAGCTTGTCCACTCAGCTACATGGACAAAAAGAGGGTCAATATAAACTAGAATGAGAGAACAAAAAAATACTGGTGGGTTTGAACACGTTTTTTGAACGGTTGGACTTTCCAAGACAGCGGAATGCCTCCCGTCTTCGGTGTCGGTTGAAATGCATATCTACGGCTTTATACAGGCCATATAACCGAATGGCATCTTTCACGAGGCGCGGCGCGGAGGCCACTCGGTTGCTATCGAAATAATAAGATCTAGTGCACACCTTTGGGGATCAACATATTGTTATGTTCCGCCGTGGAAGCCCTAATCCGGAGAGATCGATCATCATCGTTGGGTTCATAAACGTAGACGGAAACGATGGTATCTGCGGGATTTAGGGTGCATCGTACGTCTACTAAACTCTTTAAGTGATGCACCTAAAGTGAATTTGGCATTCTTGGAATGCCGATCAGTAGCGGTAGTGGACACGAACAAGTGCCTACTTCTACCCGAGACAATTTCCGTCCATCCAAGTTGTATGAGTGGCGGGGTCTCGCTTTCCTTCGATTTTTCTGGGATGTACATGATGGGTGGTGTGGATTGAAATTTGAATGTGGAGGTTTGAGCTTCCACGTGACCGCGATCTTGCACGTAACGAAGTCTATCCTTCGTCTGTTCTTCGGATTGGTCCTCCTGCGTCGGAAAATGAAGCAAAACTTGCCAGGTCCGAACAAAACTGCAATGCCTGAGGACACGGCCATGTTTCAAACCACAGTTCCAAGAACCGCAGGCGACCGTCCAGTGTCGGTTTTTTTTGCCCGCCCCGACGTTTATTCCACTACTCCAGGCTTTGGCCGCGCAACGCGCGCCTGCCCTGCATATGACCCGAAAGGAATTGCGTCGCCTTCCTCAAAGACAGTTGGTGATGATATCATCGCGAGCGGTGATGTGAAGTGTTCGCCTCAACAAGAGACGCAGACAAAAAAGTACTCTCAGTGTGATCGCCGGGCTTGTCAAAAGGGACTGGCAATCTCCCCTCACATCCATTGTCACTTCGTTCTGGATCTTGTTGGGACATCATTAACAGCATTTGCTTCTTCCAAGGAACTGGTCCAAGCAATTCATGATGCTCTTCTTGGTGACTCGAGTTGAATCCATCCATATGATGGTATGTCATTTGACTTATATTCCCTAGCACATCAAGCAGCAATCGTGGCTGGTATCCTTCACCAGGACCTTAGTCCCGGCAACATCATCATTATTAGTGGCCGTGGCTACTTAATCAATTGGGACTTAGCGAAACATATCAAGACAGCGAGCCGTCGTCGAATTACACATGCAGTAGTATGATGTCACTCCTTTTCTTCATGTTTGCTTTCTGATGAACAGACAGGGCACCTGGCAATTCAGGTCTGCCAACCTCGTCGAAGATGCAAGTGCCGTGCACACATTCCAGGATGACCTAGAGTCATCGTTCTGGTTGTTACTGTGGACCGCTCTCATGTACACACAGTCGTCACTATCTATCAAACGTCGCAGAAAGTTTATCCGGGAAACTTTCGAGTTGGGAGGAGAGAGAAAACGGAGCGTTCTTATTTCACAGACCATACTCGAATCTCCTGGGTCCCGCAACGACTTTTCCAACGATCCACATCTGCAACCCCCCCTCTTCCCCAATCGTCGCTCATTATACATGTTGCTAAAGGACCTGGTAGATCTCTTCCGCACTCGCTACTGGCGGCCCAACCCGGCAGACTGGCAGAACCTAGCAGTTGTTGAGGAGCTCAGGGCTACCCACAATGACATCGTGGAAGTCGTTCTCCCAACTTTACCAGCATACCGTTATCAGCAGTGCCAAGAAAAGCTAAAGGATCACTTCTACACTATCGAGTGTTTCGCTCGCCACCTGAAGGGGGATGATTGGCCCCTAAATGATAAGGCTGTGGTACAAGCATTGAATGAGGTGGCCTTATAAGTTATGCGAGATGCAAGGGCAGAATAAGGTGACTGTTTCACAATCGAAGCATATCATAGGGTGTGTGGAGGAGGAGGAGGAGGAGGAGGAGTGTCTGGCTAAGATCCCACGACAATCTCGAGGAGAGGAGGTCGCGCGAACTCGTTCAAATCTCGGCGAAAGATGGCCTCGTGATCTCGCCAATATGTAGTTGCTGTTGTGCGGTGGCTTCTAGCTCGCGAGACATAGTACGATCCTTTTGCGCTGATATATTTACTCGGGGAGTCCCTTGGGTGTGAGAACTCCCTCCCATCCGTCAAATATTGTCTTTGCGGGAGAGGCCGAAGTGGGCGTCGCCACCTTCTCTCGACGCCCCTCCTCAGCGCTCGTTTTTCGCCTACCCACCACTCCCAGGGAGCAGACGGCGTGCGTAGCCATCTGCTGCCCTCGCCACGGACTCGCTTTTCGTCTGCCGTGGTCTGGCGGTCCGCCTGGTCGCTCACGCGCACGCTCCGCCCCACTCCCGCAGCTGACCTCGCCCGTCCAGGACCCAGCCTTGCGGCCGGAAGGCGCTGCACGCCCTCACCCACATCCTTTCCTGAGCTCCGTTAGGCTATCAGTTCATTTCATTATATGTACATACTAGTACAACTAACTCCTTCCCTTCGCCCTCGATACGACAAGACTGCTCGGGTAAGGTGCAATGCTGTCAAAGAAGAAATCATCATTCAAGCTGCAAATTGGTATTTTCGCGGTACTTAGCAAAGGTGAGCAAGTTTGTTGAAATGCTATCACTAGTAATACACTGATCTACATAATTTTGACCTTTGATCGAGAAATGGTGGAGTACAAGTACAGTGTCGGAGGTTCACTCACTTTGAGAACAGGGTAATCTGCCGTGTCTGGCGGTCATCCAACTATGCCCACATTGCCTTGAATTTCTCCTGGAATTCTTGAAGTACCTCCTCCACGACTTCTAGGACCCTCCAGTCCCCCTCCGAAACTCCTCTGGGTCTGGCACGGCCTCCGCTCCACGATTTTGTGCTCCTCTTTCCACCCTCCATGTCATCTTCGTTGTCTCCTTCGATCATTTCATCGTCACTCAGATTAAGCTCCGCCAAGCCACTCTCATCAACGTTATCGTCATCCTCTTCGTCCTCAATAGCTGCTCGTGCCTTTCGCATAATGAGGTTCTCTAACACACCTCTCACCGACATCAACGTCAAGCTGAAGTCCTGCAACAAAAACCAAACATCTCCTCTCCTGATTGCGTTGGCAACTGCCAATGGTCGGACCTGTCCATGAGTGAAGAAATC
>Ga0307518_10001879_pt1 | contig 15531 bp, 27 predicted proteins | sample 25_EM_MG_FD_203889 | JGI IMG/M metagenome (GOLD analysis project Ga0307518, IMG submission 203889) | Populus trichocarpa ectomycorrhiza microbial communities from riparian zone in the Pacific Northwest, United States - 25_EM | ecosystem: Host-associated > Plants > Roots > Unclassified | place...
CAAGTCAAGGGCGCATCTAGCGCTACAATGCAGCTATGAAGCTGAAACAACTTGGTAGTAAGTAGGGTAGACCATCATAGTAAGTAATAGACTCATAAGAAGAGGTGGAAATCACCAAAACTAACAAAGGACACTAGTCATGATTAGGTTTAAAAGGATAGTCATGACTAGGTTAAGGACACTAAACATGATTAGGTTTAGGAGGGTAGTTATGACTAGCTGAGACTGGTGCCAGACTATGGTTTCTATGGCTACTATGGCTACTATGGCTAAACTATGGTTTTTCTATAAAATCTATCACTACTATAAAAATTATGATTACTATGGCAAAACTATAATTTCTCTATGGAATCTATGGCCACTATGGCCACTATGGAATTTCCCTGGGTTTGCTGATGTTGGGCTTTTCAGGGTCCCACTCACACTTGGCCTTGTGCTTGGCACAACGAATGCACCTGCCAGGAGTTAATAAAAAATCATAAAGAAGGATAAAGAATTACTTACCAGACTTTCTTGCTCCGGTCACCACTCAGACCCACTTCTTTGATGCCTCCTGCACCATCACTCTCTGCCTCACTGCGACCTCTGTAGCCCTCCACTGCACCTCCGCTCACTCCTTCTCTGCCTGCTCGCACACCTTGCGCTCTGCCTCCTCTTTGGCTTTGTGCTCCACCTCCACCTTAGCGTGCTCTGCCTCCTCATGAGCTCTTGCCTTCACCTCTTCGTGCACTTGCCTCTCTGCCTCTTCCCTGTGCTGCTTTTCCTCCCTCTTTACTTGCTTGTGATGATGGGCACTCCTTCACTTTGGCGTTGAGAACATCAGACTCGTCCTCGCTACCAGACTGTAGCTCCAGTGTTGAGGTCTTCATCCAATCCCTGGACTCAGTGGCAGCAGGGGCGATGGGGCTGGTGGACTTAGCAATGGTCGACATGTTAAGGTCAATAACAGAAAACTGGGGGTAAAGGCAAAACTGGTCTGATCTTTATAGATCCACAATTCGTACTCAGACAATCACTCCGGACTCCGCATTGCTATGTCAGCCTCATTGGGGCCTCATGGGTTCAGCCCCTAAAGGGGGGATACTGTTACAACCATGTCCAACTCTGGGTCTTATCCAGTTACTCTGGTCGCATCACAGCACTATAGCTCAACTCTGGTCGCTCTCACTTACTCCAGTCATGGTTGTGCAGATATACATCTGTTAAGTACGACCCTTGGTCTAATCCCTATCTAGTCCTTTACTACACTTCCCTGTCTACCCTGCCTTGACATGAGTTCCCTGTGTACTCGATATATCTCCTACCTTGTATCATTTTCACCGGACCTGACCTAGTCCTTACTCCGGTTGTCCCTTGTCCACCTTTAGGCTGTTTACTTGTCACCGTATATACTTGTCCCTAGTTTGCACTTAGTATAAGTACTCTGTAGATTATCCTGTACTCCTCAGTCTCCAACCAACCATAGTCATCTACTCCAGTTCTTGTCCATCCCCGTCTCCGTCTCTGTCTCCCCTTGACTGGAACCTATGCAAGGGATCAACACATGTTGTCCTTGTCATTGAATCCAAGCAGTCACCAACTCTGGCTAGACTAATCTCTTGTCCAGACCCCTGCCCCCCTCCTTTGTCCACCTTTGTCCGGACTTGACTGGACCCCCTACCAGAGTAGACCTGGACTTGACATTGGGCTACATTGCGGACAAGGCTAAGGGAGTGGCCAGATTGAAACAGGAGTAGCGACTAGTGGTAGGTATAGGTCCAACATGGTGGAGTTAGACCGCAGATCTGTCTAGGGAAAGATAGGGGTTAGTCCTGAGGCGGAGATGAACATAGTGACCAGAGTTGAGCTGGAGTACAGCTATGGGGCTGGAGATGGTCGGACTAGATCCGGAGTTGCGTCTATGCCTAAGGAGAGGTCAGGCAGGCCAGGGTTAGACTGGAATTGCAACTGGGAAAAGTATGGATATGACACAATTCCTATATCCCTACCATAACCCCTCCTTAACTACCACCATAGCCCACCCATATCACATGGTAAAAATCATAGTGTGTAGCCCACCTGTATTACTCGGTGATACTCCATCCATGGGCTCCTGTTCACTGGACCGTGACACTCGGCTGATTTTCACCTTCAGGTGGCCATGTAAGACAGGACAAAGTAGGTGCATTATGTGCCCTCTTAGCTACCACTTGTAAAGACATGACCAGCACCCATAAGTGTTGTAAGACTGGTCAGAATTCCAAACTCTACCATTATGAGTGGTATGGACAGATGTGGCCTCTATTGCAATTATGTCCAAGGACATGTGTGATGATGACCCTAGATGAACTTGGTCATACTCAACACAATGATGGTGTTGATAAAGCTGAGAAAGTCTGTCATGAGGAAGACATTCTCTCATAATTATCAGTTAGGTAGATAGGACTAGCTAAATATTTAAGATAAAGATGATCTGATCAATAAGCTTGAAAGTGATGATGATACTGGGCATGTTTTATGTTATGCATTGTTTTCTCACAATTGCCACCTGTATAAACTGGATCAACTCAGGTCAGTGTTGTGAAACTGATCAGGTTTCCCAGAGAAATATTGTGGTTCATGACTGATCAACTTTATCATCATGATAAATGTAGACAGGTATGTTCTAATTAGTTAGCAAGGGAAAAATTGTCAACAGTACCCTCTATTGATGAGCATGAGCATATACATCTACAAGAGAGCATAGATCTAATTGTGTAGGAAAGATACTGTTGACCTGTGATAGCATCATGAGAGAATTGTACCAACAATTATTATAATTGGGAAAGAGCAATAAAGAAAGGTCAGAACACATGCACCAGCAACTATAATGATAGATACATTTGATCACATTGAGCAGAATTGAGTGTTTGGTCATACACATTTAGTAGGTGCAATGATGATCTGTCATGACCAGAATAAGCAAATTAGCTGAATTGATCATAAATAAAGCAGATTGGTGAAGGTGTCCATGGCTCTAAACACTCCCATGGAGTAACTGACATGATCTGATCATTTAAGTTTCCATCAGAATGATGCATGTGAATATCAACAGAAAAAGTGACAATGTTATATAAAGGTTGAACAGACTTTCATCAATTTCCTGATGACTGATCAGGAGCATTGAAAAGAAGAATATGAGCATATACATCAGAAACTATAATTACAGATACACTTGATCACATTTAATGAGGGTTAAGTTTTTGATCATATATATCAACAAAGATACCAGTGACCAGTTATGGCATCATTACAGAGTTGACAACTACACCAACAAATGACATTGCTGATGAATCTGATCAGGAGCATCAAAAAGAAGAATTTGAGCACATACATCAGAAACTATAATTACAGATACATTTGATCACATTTAGCATGAGTTGAGTTTTGATCATATATATTAGCAAGTTTACTAGTGATCTGGCATGATAAAAACAAGCAACCTGGTTGCAGTGACAACAAATAAGAAGGCTGATTGTAATGACAAATGCTGTCAAGTCCGGGTCTACTCCAGTAGGGGGTCCAGTCAAGTCCGGACAAAGGCAGACAAAGGAAGAGAGCAAAGGGCTGGACAAGAGGTTAGTCCGGCCAGAGTTGGTGACCATTTGGATTCAACAACTAAGGATAACAAGTGTTGATCCCTTGCATAGGTTCCAGTCAAGAGGAGGAGACAGAGACAGACATGAACAGGAGTAGTGACTTATGTTGATTTCAGACTGAGGAGTACAGGATAATCTACAGAGTACATATACTAAGTAAGAACTAGGGACAAGTATTTACAGTGACAAGTAAACAGCCTAAAGGCAGACAAGGGACAACCAAAGTAAACAGCTTAAAGGCAGACAAGGGACGACCAGAGTAAGGACTAGGTCAGGTCCAGGTAATATAAATCAGGTCCAGTGAAAATGATACAAGGCAAAGGATATAACAGGTACATGGAGAACTCACAACCAAGCAGGATTGATGGGGAAGTTGTCAAGTCCAGGTCTACTCCGGTAGGGGGTCTGGTCAAGTCCAGATGAAAGCGGATGAAGGACAAGGGCAGGGGGCTGGACAAGAGGTTAGTCCAGCCAGAGTTGGTGACTGCTTGGATTCAATAACTAAGGATAACAAGTGTTGATCCCTTGCGTAGGTTCCAGTCAAGAGGAGACGGAGGTGGACAGGAACTGGAGTAGATGACTATGGTTGATTTCAGACTGAGGAGTACAGGATGTTCAAGCCAAAACTTGCTGGAAGCGCACAAAGTGCTGCTGAGCTGCTCAAATAAGGTCCAGACTAGAGTCCAGTGTGAGTAACTGAAGATATAGACAGTTGTGGAGAGGTATACAGCACCTAGAGTCCAGTGTGAGTAACTGAAGAGCAGAAACACTGGACTCTACAGGGTATGTGCGCTTCTGGGTAAACAAATGTAAACAACAAGTGAAGGAAACAAGTCAAGGGCGCATCTAGCGCTACAATGCAGCTATGAAGCTGAAACAACTTGGTAGTAAGTAGGGTAGACCATCATAGTAAGTAATAGACTCATAAGAAGAGGTGGAAATCACCAAAACTAACAACGAGTGACCATGACCAGAGTAACTGAGAGCAACTGTCAAGACTGGTTCTCCTTGATGATCTTACTAGAAGGTCCAGGGTTGCAGGGGACTAATGAGGAGGTAAGTCCAGACACTAGTAGGTGCTAGTTAGTGCGGAGAGTCAAGTCTGGGTCATATGAATGAAGTCCGGGCACTAGAGGAGCACTGGGAGTAAGTCCGGGTTTTTGTGGAGTAAGTCTGGACTGCAGGAAAGTAGTCTGGAGTTGAGTGCAGCTTGTCCAGAGCAAAGGACATCCCAGAGGTGGGATAAGTCCTAAGAGGTCTAGCATCAAGTCCAGGATGGAGGTGGCTTTTGCCCTTGTGCGAGTAGGAGACTTGCTAGGAGCAGACATAGGACCAAGGGGACGAGATGGGACGGAGGCTGGAGTTGGCCAGAGTTCAGGAGAACAGAGTGGAATTAGGAGAGTATGGAGTAGTACAGAGGTGAGGAGTATCTTAGTCGAGATTTGATCTAAGGACTAATAGGCCGGAGTTCGGTAGTTTATATAGGAATGAAACTAGAGGTGAGTATATACAGTGACAAGTAAACACCCTAATGTTGAGACAAGGGACAGAGCGGAAGCGGACAGGAAAATAATCCAGGTACAGGAAAATAAACCGGAGCGGAAGCAGAAATGGGGAACTAGTGCTACAGGGATGACAGAGGAAAAGCAGGGACAGTGAAGTAAAGGGAACTAGGTCGGAAGAGGACAGGTAAGGGTCAGAGGTGGACTTAACTAATGTTAAGTCCAGAGCGATGTCCAGGACCAGAGGAAGTGGGACTGGAGGAAGTGCAAGAGTGGAGGGAGTGTAAGAGTGAAGGGAGTGTGCAGGTGGAGGAAGGGCGGAGTAGCTGGAGGAAGGTCCAGAGTTGGACATGGAAATGTCCTAAGTCATTGGTGGATCTGACAGAGGAAGCGGAGCAGGAGCAGGAGCAGAACTGAGCTGGAGTTGGATATACCATCCAGAGTTGGGCTACATTGCAGACAAGGCTAAGGGAGTGGACTGAAACTGGAGTAGCAACTAGTGGTAGGTACAGGTCTGACACGGTGGAGTTAGACTGCAGATCTGTCTGCAGGAAGATAGGGGTTAGTCCTGAGGTGGAGATGGATGTAGTGACCAGAGTTGAGCTGGAGATGGCCAGACTAGATCCAGAGTTGCATCTATGCCTAAGGAGAGGTCAGGCGGGCCAAGGTTAGACTGGAGTTGCGACTGGGAAAAGTATGCATATGACAACAACTGGAGTTGAGCCATAGGGCTGTGATGCAACCAGAGTAACCAGATAAGACCCAGAGTTAGACATGGTCATAACAAATGCTCTCATGACATTTGAATAGAAGGATTATTCACAATATTTTCATTTAACTGACAAAAAAACAACATAAAATGCTCAATCACATTGAACTCATAGTATTTTATATGCAAAGATGGCACCCCTGTTTTGTGCAAATTGGGGGTGTGACTGTTTTGCGCATTTTTGACATTTAAAATGGCTGGATTGTTCAAAATATTTTTATGTAACTGTCAAAATTATTCCACCTCAGATACACCAAAAAGATTGGTCCAGACTGGTCCTTGATCCCAGCCCAAAATGTCAGGACCAGGACTGATGCTGTATGATTTTGGGCAGGACCAGGACCACAGTCCAGCCCTAAATTGGTCCAGTCTGGTCCAGTCCTCAGTCTTTCATCAGTCCTAGGACTGGACCTTCAAACACTACTGGTGGGGGGCCATTGCCATTACCATGCTGGTGGTGGTGGGGTTGGGATCGTCATCGCTGTGCTGGTGGCATTGGGGTGGTCATCCCTCACTGCCATTGTCGTTGCTGCTGCTGCTGCTGGTCAATGTCATCACCATCAGCACTGATGCTGGGGGTGGTTGTCCTCATGGTCCTCACTGCTGTTGCTGTTGCTAGTCAATGCCATCGCTGTCATTGGACACACTGGAGCTGGAGCTGGGGGTCATTGCCATTGCCATTGAGATGCTGTGGGGGTGGTCATTGTCAGATGATGCTGGGGGTGTTCAAGCCAAAACTTGCTGGAAGCGCACAAAGTGCTGCTGAGCTGCTCAAATAAGGTCCAGACTAGAGTCCAGTGTGAGTAACTAAAGATATAGACAGTTGTGGAGAGGTATACAGCACCTAGAGTCCAGTGTGAGTAACTGAAGAGTAGAAACACTGGACTCTACAGGGTATGTGCGCTTCTGGGTAAACAAATGTAAACAACAAGTCAAGGAAACAAGTCAAGGGCGCATCTAGCGCTAAAATGCAGCTATGAAGCTGAAACAACTTGGTAGTAAGTAGGGTAGACCATCATAGTAAGTAATAGAGTCATAAGAAGAGGTGGAAATCACCAAAACTAACAGGGGGAGGTCATCGCCGATGCTGTGGGGGGTCATCATCATCAGACATGCTGGAGCTGGGGGTGGGGGTCGTTGCTGTCACCATCAAGATGCTGTGGGGGTAGTCATTGTTGTCAGATGACGCTGGGGATGGGATGGTTGTCATGAATAGCACTGGTGCTGAGGGTCATCAGACAACACTGGGGGTGGGGAGTGTCATTGTTGTCATCGTCAGATGACACTGGAGCTGGGGGTGGGGATTGTCGCCATTGCCATCAAGATGCTGTGGGGGTTGTCATTGTCATCACCATTGAGATGCTGTGGGGGATTGTCATCATCAAACAATGCTGGGAATGGGTGGGCGTGGTCATCATGGTCAGTGCTGGTGCTGGGGGTCATCAGGTGATGCTGGAGATGGGGGTGGGGGTCATTGTTGTTGGATGACGCTGGTGCTGGGGGTTGGGTGGTTAGCATCAATGATACTGCTGGTGGAGTTGGGGTGGTGGTCAATGTTGTGGCTGGAGCAGGGCTAGTTGATGACGATGGTGTTGGGAATGGGGTGGTTGGCATTGTTGATCAGGCTGCTGGCATGGTCAGTGATGTAGTGTGGCTGGGTGTTGTCAAAGTTATTTGTTAGTGGTGGAGTCACCAGGTGTGCATGCTGTACATACCTGAGGTTGTTGTTATTATCGTCGTCATGGGTGAGGGCAGAATGGGACTTAGAAAACATTTTGAAGTATTGTGATTACAAATCACAATACTTCAAAATGTTTTCTAAATTCAAGTCCCACTGTGTGCTCTATACAACGACACTGGTGGCAATGACAGGTAAGCAGCACCCCATCAGTGACAATGCATCAGCAAGGTGACAATTTCTCTGACAGCACTTAGGTCCCTTAACAGTCTGAAATGGTCTGACATGACTTAACAGTCTGGGAGTTCTGGAATCAGACATTTAAGACCACTCCAGACCAGTCAGACCAATCAGACCCCCCAAACAGTAAGTCAGTCAGACACTTAAGACCACCCAGACCACCCAGACCAGTCAGACCCCCCAGAGAGTAAGTCAGTCAGTCATTCAAGACCACTCCAGGCCAATCAGATCAGTTAGACCCCCCAGACAGTAAGTCAGCCAGACATGTAAGACCACCCAGACCACCCAGAGCCATCAGACCCCTCAGATAGTAAGTCAGTCAGACACTTAAGACCACCCAGACTAGTCAGACTCCTCTGACAGTAAGTCAGTCAGACAATTTAAAAAAAAAAAAAAAATCTCTGTTAAGGAACCTGAGGATGGTAATCCTATGTTGTCCCATACTGACTATGTAGTTCAACCACATGGAGTAAACTGTATGAGCATGTCTAACCACACATCCCTGTGCACCCATGTAGGTGGTAAGGGAAAGGGCCCGCGAGGGTGCCGACACTATGTACCAAGAACTGAGGAGCGAACAAGGGGGAGGCAGAAAGAAAGGGAGGGGGGAACAGAGAGAAAAGGAAGGGGCGGGGTGGGAAGAGGCAAAAAAGATTGGCTAGTGTACGTTTGGAGGTGGAGGTAGTTGTGCACCCTCTGGCATGACTATCGTGCTGACCACTAACTCTGAGGGGGCCTGGATAGCGACCTGAAGGTCGCCGTTGGAGTCAAGACCCACGAACTGGGGCGCATCCACAGAGAAGATGGCCTGCACTACCAGTTGCACGTCTTCAGGCATGCTGAGGGGATAAAAGGGGACCATGGATGAGTCGACAGAGTGTTGGATGGAGAGGGGGCAGTGTCTGTGATCTAGTAACGGCTGCAGCCATCTATGCTGTGGGTGGGCAGTGCTATCCACAGCTATGGACATAGATGAGGATGAAGAGGGGGAGGGAGGGTGATGTGGCACCACCGTGGGGGCAGTGTGAGGGGAGGGGGGGGCCAAGGCAGAAGCCTCATGCAAGGAGTGGAGAGCCTGGAACTCTTTTTGCAGGGCCGCAATCTCCACGAGGAGCTCCGCAATAATGCCAGGGGAGTTAGTGGGGGTAATGGCCAGAGGCTTGGAGGCCGCTCAAGGTGGTGGGGGGGGCCTGCCCGCCCTTGGGCAGGCCTGTTGAGCATGCAAGTGCATCAGCATGTTGTTCTGGTAGAGTTTGACATAGCTGGGCAGAATCCTGCCAGTCTCTGGGTTGAGTGCCTGAGGTGCCAGCTGGGCCTTGAATGCATGGAAAATAGAGACTATCCAATGGACAGCCTTGGGACTGTCCTTTGGACACGAGGTCGGGACAGTGGGGACAGCAAAAGACTTGCCAGCATTGGGGCTGGCTTTTGTGGTCCAGGACCAGTGAAATGGGTGGGCATCAAAGTGGTGAAGTACCGAACGAGGGACTGCAGGCAGGGCAAATTGAGCTTTGAAGGAGTCTTTGGGGAAGGCGTGATAGCACTTTCCTATCTCTGAGAGAAGGATCGTGCATGGGGATGAGGGTGAACACTGATGTTTGGTGGGAGCGGTTGCCTGTCCCAAAGGGGAAGGTGGTGGTTGAGGTACAGGAGGCATCCCAGTCAGACACTTAAGACCACCCAGAGCAGTCAGACAGTAAGTCAGTCAGACATTTAAGACCTGTCAGATCAGTCAGAGCAGTCAGACCCACAAGACAGACAGACCAGTCAGACCAGTCAGACCCCTCAGACAGTAAGTCAGTCAAACACTTAAGACCATCCAGAGCAGTCAGAGCAGTCAGACCCCCCAGACAGTAAGTCAGTCAGACATTTAAGACCCTGCCAAACATGTCAGACCAGTCAGACTGATCAGACTCACCAGACAGTCAGACCATTCAGATACTCCAGACCAGTCAGAGTGGTCAGAATGGTCAGAGTGGTCAGACCCCCAGACAGTTAGGCCAGTCAGACACTTCAGGCCACTCCAGACCAGTCAGATAGTTCAGACCAATCCAGAGCAGTCAGAGCAGTCAGAGTGATCAGACCCCCCCAGACAGTCAGGCTAGTCAGACACTTCAGACAACCCCAGACCAGTCAGACCAGTCAGACTGGTTAGACCCCCCAGGGTGTCAGACTATCAGACACCCCAGACCACTTCAGACCAGTCAGATTGGTCAGATTGGTCAGATCTGCCAGACAGTCCAACCAGTCAGATATTTCAGGCCACTCCAGACCAGTCAGAACAGTCAGAGTGGTCAGACCCTTCAGGCAGTCAGGCCAGTCAGACACTTCAGGCCACTCCAGACCAGTCAGAGCAATCTGTTAGTTTTGGTGATTTCCACCTCTTCTTATGACTCTATTACTTACTATCATGGTCTACCCTACTTACTACCAACTTGTTTTAGCTTCATAGCTGCATTGTAGCGCTAGATGCGCCCTTGACTTGTTTCCTTCACTTGTTGTTTACATTTGTTTACCCAGAAGCGCACATACCCTGTAGAGTCCAGTGTTTCTCCTCTTCAGTTACTCACACTGGACTCTAGGTGCTGTATACCTCTCCACAACTGTCTATATCTTCAGTTACTCACACTGGACTCTAGTCTGGACCTTATTTGAGCAGCTCAGCAGCACTTTGTGCGCTTCCAGCAAGTTTTGGCTTGAACAGTAACTGCTAACTAAATGATCTATATTGAGCAGTAGTGGTTGACTTCATAGTTTACAGTAATCTAAAGCAATTTGGTTTGTATTTCATCTCATGTAAATCAGCTTGTACTAAATCGACTGCAGAATCTCCATGCATAATGCCACACAAAGCGATGATCACGCAAAGGTTGGGTCCTCAGAGGTGTCACAGATGCAGAAGGAAAGCAACGGGGATGACAGCACGAAAGCCGCTTTGAAGGTATCTCGGAAGTGGAAGAGAGCAGACGCTCTCCAATGAACCAGCACTAAGGCTGGTCCTTCGAAGGTGACACAGAAGCAATGGAGGACTGACGTCCAACGGAACAATCCCTTCCTTGACCTACATGCATCCGAAGATGGTGGTGAAGATGACAATGACAATGACAAAATCGGCGATGGTGACACACCAATGGGCGGTTGTCTGCAAGTCTTGGAGGTGCTACCTGCTGGGCAAGCAGCCTTCGCTTCTCATGTGGATGATATCTGCCGCCACTATGAAAGTGGTTGCTTCCAATGCTGGCCAAGGTGACTCATGTGGACTTTGCACCTCTCCCATCCCCTCTGCGTCCCCCCCTATCCACATTTATAAAGTCAATGTCATGACAGGTATGTAACTTTGTTTCCAGATTTTTAGTCTAATTCCCTTGCAGAAAGGGCAGCCAATTACATTCAGCATGTCCTCCAAGTGAAATTGTTCAAGGTTACTCCTGGTTACCACTGGTCGTTGTACATAGAAGCCAGGAGTCCAAAGAAATCCGGACATCCCTACCACCAAGCCATTGCTCGGTCGTCTGAGAAATCACCCTTGTTCCAGCGGAAGAAGTACCATCGCTGTATTCCCCGCGCAAAGCATAGGCTTTGGCATTCTGGGTGCAAGTCAAGCGTGGTATATACAATAATGACATCGGGTATGTGCTATCTTGGGATGAAGATAAACTCAATATTCTAGTTTCTCCTTGGCAATGCCCCTACAATGATGATCAGTGACAGCTCCTGTTTGATATTGACAGGGCTCGACGGGCTGGATGTACGGTGACAGTAGAACAACCGTCTGATGCATGTGGTGGAATGGTGACCTGCCATGGACTCGTCTACCATCAGGGCCTCCTTCTTCATTTGTTTTTGAAGCACGTACTGGAGGTGGTGGAAGTACCACATCCCGATAGCATTGCGTTCCATGTTTTGACTGGCATTCATCCTTCTTTGATCCGCCAGACAATTCTTATGTTCTCAGTGCAATTGTGGCAACAAGACAACCTTGTTCGCATCATTAAGGGAGACCTTCGTGATAGACTTGGGCACATCATCTCCATAGATTTGGAAAATCAATCTGCCACCATTGATACTAACAGTGATGGAGATGATGGAGAAGCTGAAGTGTTTGCTTGTCCGATTTTCGACTTGCAATGCAAGTATAGGCATGGTGACTGGGTTAAAATTTTTGCAGGTGATGATAGAGGGGTTGAGGGCTGCGTCCTGTATCATGTACACGAAATGCTTACCTTGTCTGCTTGTCGACATGGTGAGAGAAATGAGGTATGTGCCAAGTGCATAACTAATACTAACTAATACTTGCATAGATTCAAGTGGACGCAATACTAGTGCACTCCTTCACCCCTGATGACAGGCCCGTAGACATCGCTCAGCACCACAGGCTGGATAGCTACACCCATGATCCTGAACCACTTCAGGATCACATCCAAATTGGAGACCTTGCTAGCGTTGTGCGCAGCCCACAGCGAGGCCTTGTCAGAAGAATTATGTTGATTGAGCCTCCGTTCCTGGAGGTCGAATATATAGGTAACATGCATAGTGTCGAACATGACGAGTTTGGCCCCAACACCATTCGTCCAATCGAACCTGCAGCGCCAGATGAGCTTCCTCCTCAAGATGACATTATCAAACATGAAGGTTACACCTTGGTCAGGATTTACGCAGACGATGCAGAAACTCAAGCTCCTTCCACCTTAACATATTCACATCAAAACGGCTACGATGTAACTGTGGGCGACATAGTCAAAGTTGCGCAAGGACAAAACTGGGGTTGAATGGGTGTAGTTATCTGTGTGGACTTTCATAGCACTTCCATCGAGATTGGATGCGATGGTGCAAAGGTATGTATTGATGCTGTCTTCCCAATACTTCCTAACCCTGTGTAGATTAATGTCCTCATATCCTTCTGTTTGAAAGTATGTAACTGGGCACCACCGTTATCGTTGCAGAATGGGTCTGAGGTTTGAGTTATTGCTGGGGACAAGAAAGGTCGTCTGGCCCAGTTAGTATCCTTGGGACGTCAATCTAGCATCATTTCCATGATAGGATACCCGAGTTTTGAAATCAAGAATACCAATGTTGCAACTAAGTAAGTTATCTCATGGCACTTGTTATCCTGTGCACACAATAACTATCCGGTAGTGGGGGTTATCTATTGACAGGAGCTAAACTTAATGACGCTCGACTGAAAGCTTTAATAGCTCTGCAGCGAAGATCTTTTGTCCCAGAACCTGTCGAGCCAAGGCGACAAACTCCTCCCCCCTCCCAACCAGTATCTCCTGCAGCGGGCGAACTACCAAACTTGGATGATACAAGTGAACCATGGCTGTTGGGCCCCGCACCATCAGCCACCCCCCCAACAACACAACCTGAGGTGAATAAAGGTATGACACTTTTAAATCATCCCACGTCCTATGCTAATCAAGACTTTAAGGCACAATACCCTGGTTTTTTGACGATGACTTCTGTCGTTTTACAGACTATCACATCTGTTTTAATGTAGGGCTTCAGTACAAACATGGCGCCTTAATTAAACGGGTTGTCCACACAACTTGTCCAGACCAATTTCTTGGTAAAGAGGGTCCTGCACCTCCTGGATCCATATGCATGACTGTGACTGCACTCTGTTGCCCCATTATCGAGCATCACACAATTCCTGCAGAGTACTTAACTCCTGCGGCACCTAGAGGGAAGGGTGAGAAGTGTTTGGTAATAAAGGGCCAGAAGACAGGACAAGTCCATACTATAAAAGAGGTTGTGCTTGATGATAGTACAATGTTACCCTTTGATAATGTTTGTTGGGTGGTAGAAGCTCATCCATAGTTATCCATATCATACTGGTACTGTGAATTGTAGATTTGAAGAATGTACCTCCATGCATAATATGTATGCTGTTGATTTTGTCCTACAAGAAATGCTTGGCTGACTATCTCCAACCAACAGCGCTTCCTCCACTTGCATTTAGTCAATGTTGCCCCCACTAGCTGTATCATCCACACCATTTCATTCACCATTTCCACCAGTAGCCATTTCGTCAATGTTTCTCACCATTACTGTCTCCACTGTCCACAACGCCTCAACCTCAACTTCCCCAAAGATAAGTCTCTGACTTGGCATTTCTAGGGCTTTGGTAGGTAAGTTCAGTGGCACGTACACATCAACATCTGCGATGCCAATGCATGTCCATTGTTCATGATGCTTGGCCATCTCGGTGGTCGCATGTCAAGTGAGTTTTGCGTCCTTGACGTGCTTCGACACGTTCTAACGATCTCAGACTTGTGTTTTTGTGTCATCTGTAGCATCACACACGTCCGTTTGTATGCTCAATGCATCCGTGTGGCTCGCAGGTGCATACGTGTGCTCAACACTCCTGCATGGCTCCCAAAACCATCTGCCACCATATGTATGCTCAACGTTTCCGGGTGGTCCCTGAAGGCATTTGACCGATCTGGGTGTTGCCTTGCCCCCCCTATAGGTAAGTCTAAGGATTTCGACCTTTTCCAACCTATCCTGACAACCTGGCATGCATTTTCAGTTGCATCCATGTCGATTCCAACACTGTGAACATCTTCCCCCCCAACCCACTCGTCCAACTCGCAATGCCATGCGCCACCACTTCACCACATCCAGCACCTATAATCGCACATGCGCTGCCACCACAACCCACAGCAGCCGTATTCATGCCATTTCCAACATTGCGCCCATCGGTGAACATGATCTGTGTGCCTGCGCAGCTCTCAAGCCTGCCTGACTCATTTGCGCATGTCCTTGTGCCTCTAATAGGTATGTTGGGTGGTTTCGGCCCTGTTGTACTTATAGTACTGACATTTTCTGCGTGTCAGCTGCTGTATTCCTGGCCCACCCCAGCTGCTTTGTTGTGGTTCAACTTGCCTGATCATTTTATATGGTTTCTGACATGTTTGCAGGTCTTCTTGAGTTGCTCGCAACATTCTGCATGTATGTGGTGTTAGTTTTGGTGATTTCCACCTCTTCTTATGACTCTATTACTTACTATGATGGTCTACCCTACTTACTACCAACTTGTTTCAGCTTCATAGCTGCATTGTAGCGCTAGATGCGCCCTTGACTTGTTTCCTTGACTTGTTGTTTACATTTGTTTACCCAGAAGCGCACATACCCTGTAGAGTCCAGTGTTTCTGCTCTTCAGTTACTCACACTGGACTCTAGATGCTGTATACCTCTCCACAACTGTCTATATCATTAGTTACTCACACTGGACTCTAGTCTGGACCTTATCTGAGCAGCTCAGCAGCACTTTGTGCGCTTCCAGCAAGTTTTGGCTTGAACATGTGCACATGCCCAATGCATCCGAAAGGTTCCCCAACCTTTCTGGCTCGTGTGTGCCCCATTTTGTTCAAGCCAAAACTTTGTTCAAGCCAAAACTTGCTGGAAGCACACAAAGTGCTACTGAGCTGCTCAAATAAGGTCCAGACTAGAGTCCAGTGTGAGTAACTAATGATATAGACAGTTGTGGAGAGGTATACAGCACCTAGAGTCCAGTGTGAGTAACTGAAGAGCAGAAACACTGGACTCTACAGGGTATGTGCGCTTCTGGGTAAACAAATGTAAACAACAAGTGAAGGAAACAAGTTGGTAGTAAGTAGGGTAGACCATCATAGTAAGTAATAGAGTCATAAGAAGAGGTGGAAATCACCAAAACTAACACTCCCCCATGATTGCGCACCTCTGATAGTCCTAACTCCCCCCTGA
>Ga0307518_10001880_pt1 | contig 15530 bp, 12 predicted proteins | sample 25_EM_MG_FD_203889 | JGI IMG/M metagenome (GOLD analysis project Ga0307518, IMG submission 203889) | Populus trichocarpa ectomycorrhiza microbial communities from riparian zone in the Pacific Northwest, United States - 25_EM | ecosystem: Host-associated > Plants > Roots > Unclassified | place...
AGGAATGCAGTCTGCCTAAAGTGCGATTGTAAGCGTCCCAGAGAAGCGATGACCGAGTATGAAGAACAGATTTGGAAGAGCCCTTATTAAGTTATTAGTAGATAGAGTCATTGCATGGTACAATAATTACTCGATCCTAACATTCAGGGTGTCATGTTTGCAAAATTCAATGTCTTTTGGAAGAGGAAGCAGCAGCAAGAGGAAGGATTTGGCAGTTGCCGGCTACTTAAGATTGTATAACTTGGGAGGTTTTTATCATGTTAGCTTATTTAATGCATTTCATTTTGGTACCTTGGGTCCTTTTTCTTTTTCTCCCCTTCATAGAGCATTCTGATATAACTTCACCTTTTGAGAGTCATCTTCAAGTGTAGCTCAGTGTATCAAAGTTGGAGTTTACTTGGAAGGAATTTAATGAGATGGTGGAAAAAGGATGGCATGATGTTGAGTTTGATTCTGATTGTTTGGAACTTGATAAAGCAGATTAACCATGGCGGTCCTGTGGGATGGGGTATATTGGCTGCAGCGTGGCATCTTGCAACTCAGGCAGAGAAAACGCCCTTAGAATCATCTAGGAATGGAATTTAATCTCGATTGATGTTCAAGTTGACTCGAGAATAAATATCATTTGCTAAATTGTGAGATGTTATCATTCTTATCTCAAAATCTAAATCCTAATTTCTTTTTCAAAATAGTTCAGAATCTTTACAATGCAACTTGAAATCCATGCAATGAAATGTAGCAGTTTTGAGTTATTTTATCTTAGTGAAACTAATTGGTGCCTTTATACAGTAATTAGCTGGTAGTAATAATAATAAGAAGAAGAAGAGGAAGAGGAAGAAAATATTGCAGCAATGAAAGGTCTCTTGGCTTTTCATGGACTCTTTTCCTTCATTCATTTTTACTGTTAAGCTCAGAATAATGTGAAGAAAATATGGGTGTATTCAGTGAAAAAAATAAAAAAAATAAAAAAAGAAGCTATTTTTCTTCTTTTTTATAGTTTTTTTTTCCAATGAAAAATTATAAAAAAAACATGTTAATTTCTTCAAAATCAAGACAAGATTTTTCATTTTCAAAAATAAGAAATACATCAAGATTACAACTAATTTTCATACAAAAATCAAAACCATAATTTATACAAATCACTTAATATTTTATATTTATGATAATTTAATTGTAGAATATTAATTTTATTTCATTCAAATTAAAAATTATCATGGAATAGTTATATTATCAACTCAAAAAATATTTATATTAGATTTAAATAAAATATAAATTTATGACACTAACTAGATATGAAAATATCTAGTTATGCCTTGACCCTTCACAGCATACTTTTTATTTTATTTTATTTTATTTTTTCATCATGTGACTTCACCGTTTGTTTAATCATCAGCCACATTTGTTCTTGGGGATATTAAAGGAGAATTTTCTCTCCTCTCAAACAATTTATAGTTTTACGTATGTCTTCTGTCTTATATCCTTAATTTGAAATGAGATATTTAACTCATATTTTTTTTACTTATATTTAAAATAATTTTTCAATTATAATAATAATTTCTCAATAATAATAACCATATATAAAAAGATTCACTCAAAAGAATTCATTTGACGTGAATATTATATAGGATAAATTGAATTTCTTGAATTTAACTTGATGCAATATTTAAATCCAATCATCTTGAAATCAAGTATTTTATAGACTAGGAATTGTTTTTATGCCACCATCTTCAACCTTATATTTTCTATCCAAAGTTTTTCATAATACTCTCACATTAGTAATAAAACCATAGCTTTTAGACTCGGCTCAGTCTAAGGCTAGGATTCCGGGTTTTGACCGGGTCGCCCGGGTCAATTTATTTATTTTTAAATCGAAATGACATCGTTTTAATAAAAAAAAAACAAAAGTCAACAGGTTATAACTGTTTTTAACCGTGTCTTGCCGGGTCATACCGGGTTTTTCCTTTAAATCGAAACGACATCATTTTAGTATAAAAAAACAAAAGTCAACAGGTTGTAACTGTTTTTGACCGGGTCATACCGGGTTTTTTCTTTCTTTGTTTTTTCTTCAATTCGGTCCGGTTTCAGCCCCGGGTCGGCCGGGTTTTAAAACTATGGATGAAACTATACATATTTCAATTTTGCACTTAAAATCGATATGCTTTTATACATTGCTTAATTTTTTTAATAACAATAAAAAATACTTTAATTACTTTTAGTTTAATACGTGCAAAAAAATATATTAATTCAATGAAAAATATATATTGCATGCAACTAAGCAATTAATATGGGATATTAGCTTGAGATTGTTGTTCAAATTAATTGTTTGGTGTAATACAATATTTGCATAATAACAAAATCACTACTCTCACCTGTGTAATTTTTTTTTTAGAAGAGTTGCGAATTTAAAGTATTATTGCAATTATTATCAATATTGCATGTCTGTTTAAAAATGTAATTGCGGTTGCTTTTTAAGTGCTTTTAACTTGAAAATGCATTAAAATAATATTTTTTTATTTTTAAAAAATTATTTTTGATATTAACGCATTAAAATGATATGAAAACACCAAAAAAATATTAAATTAAAATTAAAAAAAATTAAAAAAAATTAAATTTTTTCAAATAGTCACGACTGTGATTCTTCATTGCATATGTAAAAATGATTGTGTTTTTTTTTAGGCAAACCTTTTAAATTAATATTGTTTATAGCTCTTAAATTTTTATTTTAAAAAAAGAAAAATCATGTTTTGTTATATTAAATGAAATAAATTATACAATTTAACGTTTTTATGTTGTCTTGTGAACAATCATGCTCAGGCGTGTATCAAAATGCAACATACTTTTTCATTAGAATTACAAATATAAACTACTTCAACAATTATCAAATATTACAACTCTACTCCACTAATAATCACCACTTTCACACTTATTGCACAATTACAGAGATTTCATCGTCAAATCTCATCTTTTAAATTAATTATTTATAAATGATTTCCTTTTCATATTTTTCATGGTAAGTTTGATTTGATTTTAATATTATAAAAAGCCCTAGTTATATAATTATTTTCAGGCTTCTAAAAGTTTTTTCAATTAGTATATTATTAGCTATTTGACTTGTGTTTTGTTGTGGGTTAAATAGTTTTTTCGTAAAGAAAAATATAAAGGCTTTTCCAATGTATTTTTTTACAAAAAAAAATAATCATAATCATAAATAAAAAACCTATACATATATTTAATTCAATAAATCAAGAAGTATTGTGCCAATAAATGCAAAAAATAGTTTTAAAGAGTTTATTCAACTCGTCTTACTATGGGCCAAAAAAATTCTTTTCTAACGCCGAAAAACAAGTGTAAATGTTATCAATATGTTTTTTGATATTAAGTAAAATTTATAATTGTGAATAAAAAAAAACTAATATATATAATAAAATAAAGTGAAGATAATACATGTTAATAAAAATATATAAGATCTTAAGTTAATTCTTAATGTAGTAGAAAAATTAAATAATATTGTAATTGTTTTAGTGAAACACGATTTTCTTTAGTCTTTGTACAATAATTGATCAAAAACAAATGTAAGGAAAAAAAAAGAAAAAATTACAAAATAATAAAGATAAAAATAAAAAGAATGATATAAATAGAATAAAGTGTAAAGTGATAAATATTTCAAATGTAAATAATAAAAAATAATATTTTTTTTCAAAAAAGATCTAAAGAAAAAAAACTATTTTTTTTATAAAAAATTGAAGACAAGAAAAAAAAATGATGCATCCGTTACAATAAAAAAATGAATAAGAAAAGTATAAAGTAATAAATACACAATATATATATATATATATATTGTTTTTTTTATAATGCAATTAAAAAAAATACTAAATTAATAATTTTAAATATTTTTAATGATTTTTTATTTTAAAAACAACTTAAACCAAAATGCCAGAACAATGAATATAAGTTGATTGGTTAGTGTTATAGGAGAAAAAAAAAAGGCGCTTCGTTAGAATAATAATATAAAATAATTTTATAAATTATTTATAAAATAAATTTTATCATTTTAAAACAAATGAAAAAATAATTTTATAAATTATTTATAAAATCAATTTTTATCATTTTATAACAAACGAATGACATGTATCCTCCTCTATCTCCACTTTTTTTCATACGGACTCTTAACGAGGATAAAAATGTAAAACATCCTTCAAATTGAATCCTCATCAGAAAATTGCGTCTCCCTCCATCCACAAAAACCCTAAAAATATAGAGGGAGCACATAACAAGCACGATAGGGAGTGTGTGAGAGAGAGGAAGAAATGGGAGAGAGAGACGACTACAAGTTTCTGAAAATAAAAGACGCCATTTCTGCAATCAACCAGAAAGTCAATCTAATCGGCGTTGTTATCGAGCTCGGTTTCCCCAAAACCACCAGAGGAACCGGTACGGCTACCTTTTTTTTCTTTACAAAATCTCCTAATTCAGTTTTTCTTCATTTAATTAAAAAAAAAACTGATTTTGAGTGGCGATGATGATAATAAAGGCCGGACTTACGGCCGCTACCAGAAAATTATTGTTTTCATGGTTGGCGGGAGATTGATGAACTTCTCAAGTTAAGGTGTCTGTTCTGAGCCACTTTTTTTTTTCTTTCAATTTTTACAAATTCTTGTTCATATTATGGACTTTTTATTTCCAGTACACATGTTTACAAATTGGTTACTGCTTGCAGATTTTTTTTGTTCAGTGAAAATAGTTGATGAATCATACCCGAAGCCTGGAATTCCGGTCAACTTTTTCATGGCACATATGGAAAATCTGCCTACTGTTGGGTCGCCTGGAGATATAATTCAACTTTCTCGTGTCGTGGTAGACATATATGATCTTATGTAGTATAAAAATACTCCAATGTTATTTTTTTTTATTTGCATTAGGATTACGGATATGCCTAAGTCTTTCCGCTGCAGATCTACGACCACGGAAAGCTTAGAGGAAAAACTGAAACTTTTACCATCTCGTTTCCCATCCTAAGCTTAGAGGAACCTGCAGATCTAGCATGGAATTTCATGTGAAGTGTTACATTATCGATTTGGTTTGGTGAATAATATTTAGTTGAATTTGTTTTGAGGGAATTGAAGCTGCTTTTGTTTTATTTTTTGATAGATACTCCATGTTGTAATAGGGTGAACACCTATCATTTGGCTTTGGTTTCTGATAATTTAAATGAAATTCTTGTCTTTTTCTAGATTTTTGTTGTCTTTTAGGTTAAAACTGGTGTTATTCATACTTGTAGGACCTCTTATGAACTTAATGGTGTTTAACTTCTAGCATGCTGAAATATATGGCATTTTGTTTTGGCAGATGAAAACTCACAACGATGGTGTCTATGCTCTTTTCAATAAAAAATTTTCTTCTTTTGCGTTATATGAAGGAAAAAATGGTGAAGACTTCCTACCTTATCAATGTTCATTATTTCGTCCAAGAGACCATGACTCGAAGTTTATAGCAGGCATGAGAAAATGGTTGGTTGACTTTCATGTTGATGAAGGTACACTCGGGAGTACACTTTACTGATGAGAAAAAAAATCATTTTTGGAATATCCATATTTGCATCAATAAATTGCACTTAACTGGTATCCTGTGTTTTGTTGAGAACCAAAATTAAGTGTGCTGATTCTCATTAAGATTAATGTTTGTAATCATGAGATTATTGGAAAAGATGTGGTTTTGGATTTTGAGGATTTCTAAACAAGTAAAAAAGTGCATGTTCTATGATTCATGAAAGAAATGAGGTCAAGGAGTAAATCATTGAGGGTTGATGTTCATGTGCATGTCAGCCCTCTAACTCCAATGACTAAGGTGATGTATAAGGTCAAAAGCATTCACCAAAATTTAGTGGACTGGGCATGAGTCTAACCTTAATTCGATATGACAAACTCTTGGGTCACTGTTTTATTTGCATTCTGATGTCAGCATTGTTTTTCTACATATCCCAGCATCTTTTTAATTGGAATCATAACTGAGATGCTTGACTTGGAAGCACCGATGTATTTAGTGTGTGTGTGTGTGTGTTGGGGGGGGGGGGGTGTTGAATTTGTTGAGTATTCATGCATATGGAAGCCATCCATCCTTCTGCCAGAATGCTTTGCTTCAAATCATGCCTGTTATCATCGTAAAAAGCTTTTTTAATGTTTTGTTTTTGATAGGAGTAAATACGTTCTCCTTCCTGAGAGAGATGAGGGAAGGACAGCATGCTAATTTGGTTTGCAAGGTGAGCCTAGGATTTTTTGTATCCTTTTAGTACATATGAGTAACCAGAGTGGACCTTAATTTTTCTCCGCAATCCTTTTCATTATTCCTACTGCTGATAAATGGTTCTCACCTTGTTAAGATACTTCATGTTTGTGAGATTGCCAAGAATGAGTGGATGGCGCTTGTTTGGGATGGAACAGATTCTCCACCAATCAGCATTAATACAAAGTGAGTTGATATGAGCTAACATGTTAGAGCTGTGGATATTTATTTTATTGATTAGTTATTTCAGAGCACAGCTATTGCCATTGGATTCTTTATTCCATCTGGGTTTTGTTAAATTATCATTATAATAAAAAAACATGGGTTTGTTCACTGCTTGTTCTCCAACTCTATTTACATTTTTTCTTTCTCTTTCATGCCCTTTGATCATTTTGGGCTTGATTTTGAGTCTGAACTTTGGATTTTGGGTGTTTTTGGACATCGGGATTTGGTTTGGGTTTTGGACTTTGAGATTTTTTGATTTTTCACTTGGGCTTTTCTGTTTGTGTTCTGTTATTTTAATATACTGATATGGTTCTTATCCAGATATGATTATTTTTTCATGTTCTTTTTGTATATTTGTCATTATTCCCTGATAGTCATTATAAGAATTGCTGATGTAGTTATTCTGAATTGAATCACAGTCCAGAGCACAAAATGGATGAACAACTTCCTTTACAGTTGGAACCCTCGCCTCCTTTGTCTAGAGATTTATTACGTACATTTCCTACTGTTGGAACGATATTACGGGTAATCATCGACAAAGTCAATCAGAAGCATGTTCTCCACCTGCTCAATACAGGTGAATGGGTAAAGTTCATCAGCATACTCTGTGAAGTGCATGCAGGACTGTGGTGTGGTGTGTTGACACCTTTCACAAAGCTTAGATATTTGTCAAATGAAGACCATTTCGTCTTAGCGTGCCAAAGGTATTTATATGTTTGTTTATATAATACATATTTCAAATATAAGTGCAATTGAACATTGCATGTTTTTAATGGAGAATTCAAAATTGATATTGCTTCTCCTTTATGTATCCATGTAAGTAAGGTCATACAATGAGCGTTTGTCGCTGAAATTAGGGCGCATCCCATATTGGTGCTTTCCATGGTGTTCACAAATTACAGGTTTGACATTGTTGACTTCTTATATGATTTCCGTGTTTGCTTCATTTTCTCATTTTCTCTATGCTTAGAAGCTCTATGATGGTGATGATTTATTCACACTTGTCCTGCCCCCCCTATTCAGAGGTTGACTATGACCACATGCCATTTGTTACGTTAATGGATGTTCTCACCTATTCAGAGGTAGGATATTTGTCTGTATGCTAACCAGTTCATTTTCATGTTTTCAGATGATGTCTATTAATCTTAACTTTCACAAACAATAGTATCCCTCCCCACTGTTTGTTGGACTGTTCATCCTCAGCCAGGGGATTGTTTAGTGGTCACTCTCCTGTAAGAGAATTAGTACCATAATAAAATAGAAAATATTCACCAATAGCAACAGTAATTGCATTTTTAAACTGTTCATAGCAGGGGCCATGACCATGGCCATGTTCCAGTGCAATGTTAAAACTTCCAGCCTTTATAGTCTCACGTGAAAAAAAGAGGAAGGTATGTTACCGAGGTTCTCCCCATCCATCCTTCTGGCTTAAAACAGGATGTTTTGGGGAGTTTTAATTGAAGTCTTGTCTGTACTACATGAACTATGCTGCCCTGGCCTTTTTTTTGTTTTGTTCTTCTTTTTTCCTTTCAGGATAATATTTACTGGAATTAAAATTAGCCTGCAAAAGTTGGCACTTCAGATTAAATATTAATCCTAAAAACCAAAGTAGGTGATTCTAGAAATTTTTGGAGATGCACCTGGCTCTTGGTGTTTTAGGCAGTGGCAAGAGTGTTCTCTGTTTGTATTTTTCATGTTTAGGCTGTCAGCTGTTGCAATTTTGTGAAGCATTAGGCTGGCATCTCAACACATTAGAAAACACTTCTAGCACAAGATAGTTCTTTTGCGTGATGACAGTGAGCCAACCATACATTCCTGTAAATGATAAATTCCATTTTGATGGAAAATAGAAGCTGGCTCAGGGAACACAAAAAAGGGAATATGTGGGCTACAGACAGCTTGACACCACTTGCTTGACTTTAAACCTTGCAGGCAACTGCTAGATTCAAGTGCATAATTAGAGTAGTGGCTGCATTTCCATGGCGTGCTGAGGACTTCTCTCATCATGGGACGTACAGAATTAGACTAACCATAGAGGATCCAACTGCCAGAATTCATGCTTTCATCTATGCTGAAGATGGGGTACAGACATTCTCTTACTACTACTCAACCTGCTATTATCTTGACAATATTGGCATATTATTCATGTAATCATGCATGTGAGTATAATACCTTGATATATCATCTATATTTCTCAATTGATATATGATGTCCCATTTTTGTTGTCTGTTAATCTAAACAATACAAGTTTTAATTTATCTTTTAAATTAAATGAATATAAAATTAAGCACTCATTGAAAATAAATAATCTAAAACTTTAACATAAAACTTTTAATTTTTTGCAATTTAGAAAAAACGATTAAAATTTTGGTTGTTTTGCATAATGGACAAAAAGTATGAGATTGGGTCTATTGTAGTGAATTTTTCTTTTTGTGCACATTGATCAGGATAAATTACCGGGTCAGATTGTCCGGGGACATGTTTGTTAGCCCCCTTTATTTGATAGGATAAAGCACCTTTTTCACTACCTTTTTAATATATAAGATCTGTGGGTAGAAAGAATATGTACATTTCAACTAGTAACTTTTGGACTAATGCATTTTGGTCCCACTATTGTGTATTCTCTCTCCAGTTTCTCTCTTGCTTTACATGTCTTCTCAGTCTCGATTAAGTTAAACTTCTACCGTAACACAAGCAGCAGGCCATTTCAGAATGGCCTGCAAGGTCATCTTCAGGCCATTTTGTGATGTAGGCAAAAATGTTCTCACAATCTAGGTCCTGATCATGTTGGTATTTCTTTGCCAACAAAGTTACCTACTGTAACACAAGCAGCAGGCTTTGATTTCAGAATGGTCTGCAAACTAACTTTCAGGCCATTTTGTGATGTATACAAAAATGCTTTCAGAATCTAGATCCTGATTATGTTGGTATTTCTTTGTGAACAGTGTTATGCAAAATTCCCATGTTTCTTTTAAGGTTTAGAGGTGAATCTTTTTAAGGGAAGTCCTTCAGCCTCATTTATTTTTGGTCTCTTGATGTACCATTGAGGAAGACTGCAAGAATGACCGACTGAAGTTTCAAGGGAGAGAAGAGAGTGGAGTAGCTGACTTGAAATAGAAAAAACCTGAGTGGAAGTGATAGAGTGATTCAATGTCATAACAACTTATAAAGTGTTTAGCTTCTAACAAAACTGGAGGAATGATCCATGTAGCTAACTCTAATTGGTTTAGGATGGGGGCACGGGTAAGTTTTTTTTTCTGCATGTGATTGTGGGCAAGTTAAGTTGAGCAGGAGTCGAGAACTGGGTTTCTTTCCTTGTAGAGGCTATAGGTTTACCTTAATTTGTTTTGGTAGAAACTACAGTTTATTGCAAAATGCAAATATTTTTTGATTGAAATATGTGAAAGTAATATGTTTGTTAAAAAATGGGTAAAAGAAGACTCCTTCAAGAGCCTCAACGATATATGCTCCTGTATCATCTGTTCCTCATTTCATCCCACGGAGCAGACATATGACTATTTTCTAATGAATGATTTAAAATTCTTTAATGTGCTGGTCAAAACTGGTTTAATGTTCTATACTCTACAGTGGTTTTTGCACCTCATGTGACCAAGCTTTATATTTTGCCATCTTCATCCTTGGTAGGAGAAATTTTTTGATGGTAACCCGTCGATTGATGTGTTGACAAGGAAGCGAGACAAATTGCTTGGAGTGGCTGCAAATAATGATGGCAAGGGAACCAATCCTGCGTCCAGAAATCCACCATGGGTGCAGTGTTGCTTGAAATCCTATTACCTAGACAAAAATGACATTTGGGGAAGTAGGCAATATAGAATTTTCGGCACCAAGCTTGCGGATTAAGGAGTTCAACAGAGAGTCAGCTACCGGTTGATACGCTGGCATTTTTTTATTTATGTGTACTTAGGATTTTAACACTGTATTGAGCTATCTGTATTTGTAAATAGTTTGGTAGCGGTATCATCACATACTCTGCTTAGGGCTTGTAGTGCTGGGTGGAGCTACTCCGAGCCAGTGAAGTTTTATGTATAATATAAAATTTCCTTGTAATAGAGTGGTGTTATTATATTCATAGTTTTGCAAGGGAGGTTCAAAATCAATAGAAGGGGAATCATGCGCGCACTGTAGAGAAAGCTTGCTGATGAAATAACAAAGAGAATGACCACAGCTTGTCCAGAGAAATGGGGAAACCAGTCAGCTTGATATTCATTTTGCAGCCAGGAGAAAAAAAGGACACTAAGATCAGTTTTGGCTATTCGTTGCACAACATTACCCCGAAATCCTTGCTCATAACAAGCAGAATTCTTGTATGAAACAATGTATCTGTAGTGTAAACGAATGTTGCACGTAGCACAACAAACATGCCTGTCTGCCTATTAAATATGGCGTCAGATAATCCTGTGATGAATACAATGTTGCCTGAAACAAAGCATGTCTTTCCACATGCGAGACAGAGCATGTCTTATTTCTGCTCTTCCGTCTCTGTATGGTACAATGTTTGCCTGAAACAAGGCATCTGTTTTGATAGAGATCTAAACCCCTGTACATAACATTGCAATGTGAATTTTGGCCTCTCCCCAGGTGACAACACAACTGCAATATGAACTTTAGCTTTCCACAGATGAGCACTAACAAAACCTTGCGTTTCTGAAGATCATGGCGAGCTGCCGACTAATTGAGCGCAGCAGGTGCATGATGGATATGTTGGCCTTGTATGCCAACCTCAACAGCAGCATTCCTTCGTTGCCGTTCACGAAAATAGAGAACCGTAAGCAGACAGACAAAAAGAGTAAGTATTGCTGCGTTTCCTTCTTCCAGGATAATATTCTCCACCCATGCTTTGATTTTTGGATAGACTCCAGGCAATGAATCAATTACATGTACCTAATATAGAGACAAAGAATCCTTGGATCAGTTAGTCAAAGTATTATAACAAAATTCCAAAACTCAACCCTGACAACCAAACTAATTATGATTGACTACAAGGATCATCTTCTGCCCATGCCCTCCAATAGAAAGCATTATGTCCAAACCTCATTTTCATTGGATGAAATATTTTCATAGTGATTCTTACCAAACCACAAGAGACCCAAGGGGTGGGGAGTTTCTGATCAGCAACAAAAACATGCTATTTCAAGCAGTAAACTACATGATTTTAATGATTGAATAAAAATGCATATCAGGTCCTCATTATTCATTTCTTAACTTTTGTGAAAGATGCATGTCCCAACAAGCTTTAGCAAGTTAGGACTAGATTTTCCAGTGGTTATAATACTCAGAGCATCAAAACAATCACTGGCTGAAACATTTAATAGGGCAATAGTGGAGGAACATGCCCAGCTCATGTATACATAGGAATTCTAATCAATTGATAGAAGCAGATGTCTAATTTGCACCATCATCTAATTTTCACTTCTATGCTTAAAGAAGACAAGCATGAAAAGCAGATAAATAAACTGACCATGAAACTGTCTGCATAGTTCTTTCTTATCCACAAGCTTGCGAGGGCTAGTGTGACAGGTAACTTTGCTGCAGGATCGATCTCAAGAGCTTGGTCATAGTAACGCTTAGCAAGATGAAGGTCGAGTGGAAGTCCTTGACCATGTTCATGCATGTAACCAAGATTGAACATAGCTTGCGCATTAGATTGCGATTTGGCATGCATGTAAGCCTCTGCCGCTCGTTCATAATCCCTCTCAGTACCCTAAGAAAAGGAGGAAAGAGTTAAGGAAAGTTTTAGGATGAAAAAACTAATCAGAAAATGAACCAAAAAAGCAACAAAAAACTTCGAAATTGTGAAAGACAGGACACGTACCCTACCATAGTAATACGCATCGCCAATAAGCAAAGCAGCATGTTCATTGCCCTGTTCTGAAGCTTGCCACCACAAAAAATGGGCACGCTGGTGTCTTTCCGAGTCTGTACAAAACCCAGATTCCCCCATACACATGCTACCCTCTGCATATTTGTCAAGAATCCATGCAGCATTACTTTGTGCAATTTCATAGCCCAGCTCAGCCATCCTTGAATACAACAGGAATGCTTTGCCCACATCACCTTTTAGGTATGACTCCAATGCCCATCTAGACAAGGAGTTCCACGGGCCCCGTTCTGCTACTAGTTTGTATAATGCAGTAGCCTGGAAAAAAGTAAAACTTTCTTGTAAAATGAATGGATACAAGTGTTGGTTGGCACATTTCAAAACTGTTTGCAACATACACCAATAGATAGAAGTGCAGGGTCAAAAGGCATACATACATTTCACAAAGATAAAAAAAAAATCTGATCCCACAATCTCACTTCATCAGTAGGAAGGTGGTGGGATAACATGCAAATTGACCTCAAATTAAAAGGAGCTGAGAAACATAAAAGAATTCAATGAACAGAAACCAACGACCTACTGTTCAAATTGTATTGGGGAGCTTCCCAAGTTACACAAGTGAGATGATTTAGAGATTAAAGCTTAAAACAAACTCATCCACTTTTGACAGTTCTCCAAAATACTAGATCCCATAGGTCCCAAAAAAACTACCTTGGCAATATACATTATATACTTCGATTGAACTTATTAGGTATTCAATGTCTTCAGAATGTGGCTCGAATACACATTTATGGGGGATCTGCAAGGAATATGATCAATAACCTGACCTATTAACAAATTAGCAACTAGACTCGCAATAGCTTGCATGGAGATATTGTTTTGAACTTGGTATTATGTCGCTAAATTTTCCTAATATAAGTGCTTTAATGAACCTAGCAATTATCGACAAAGACAATGCCCATCAGAAGCAAGGATTCAGAAAGCAGTGAGAAAATAACCGAACAGACACTAAAGCAATCTGGTTGATCCTTCACTAATTGACAGTGGAAGTCTGACACCAACAAAAAAATTTATTAATAAGATATGGAGCTATGGAGGCAAAAGGAAAAAGAGAAAGCACACAAAAAGTTCTTACACATTGTAATAAGGAGCTTGGGTAGGAAGATTGAAAGGTAAAGAAATTGAATTTACCATAAGAAGATTCTTTTTAAGCCCCACCCCCATATGAAACATCTTTGCCAGCTGGTAAAATGCCTTTGGTTGACCTGCGTTAGCAGCTACTATAAAATACTGGCATGCCAAACGTACATCTCTCTTTACTCCAATCCCTTTAAGATGCATTACTCCAAGGTTATAGTGCCCACCAGCATCTTCATGGTCAGCAGCCCTCTCAAAGTATTCTTTTGCCTGTAACAAAAAAGAAAAGAAAAAAAGAATAGGTTTGATGCATATTCTGAAACTATCCAATAAAAGAACATTTACCACATGCAGGCAAATACAAAGAAGATACATTAGAGATTTGAGATGAGCATACAGTACACATACACTGCATTGATACAGAATGTTCAGAGGCTACTCAATCATCACCCCAAAAGAGAATTTGGGGACAGACCCTTCAGCATTTTTTCTTACAATGACTCCTCTCAAAACTCAAACTTGCACCCTTGTGGTTGCAAGGTCAAGACTTTAATCATTTCATGGAAAAATGGCCACTTAAGGTACAAAAGCTCCCATGCATGAATATAAAACAGCTAAAGAAAACCATATCAGGCCCCTAACCTCAACAAATTCTTGATGTAATTGGTGCCAAAATATATCTAGTCAACTAAATCTTAACACAATTATTTAGATATCAAAGTAATCCAAGCTAAGCTATATAAAACAGATTGAGGATTTAAATAAAAAAATTTCAATGTAAGAGGGGAAGAATAAATTCGCAACTTAATTAGCTGGATCCGAAACTGCAAGCTTGGCCTATCAACCAAATTCAATTGACTAAGGGAATGGCCATATCAAAGAGGAAACCATGCACGACACGAGTAGACCAAATCAGGCAAGCATGCAATCCAGTCTTCTATTCACAAAATATTAACAAAGAAAGCTACATTCAGCAGTATGATGAAAAGGGAAACAGAATTAACTTACTTTACTGTAGTTCTTCTTTTGCACTCCATAACCCTTGACATACAAATACCCCATGCCATTATAAGCCGAATAAAGCTGCTGTTGTGCAGCAAGTGTAAGCCATTCAAGCGCTTTAGTATAGTTCCTCTCAACTCCAGCTCCCCGGGCATATATTTCACCAAGAAGTTCCATTGACCTGGGTTCCCCTTTCTCTACAGCCTTTGAAAACCATGCCAAAGCTTTGGCATGATCACGCCTCAATCCTCTCAATCCAAAGTAGTGAAAATACCCAATTTTAAACATTGCTCCCGCATTCCCCTTTTGAGCTTGATATTCCAAAATCTGGAACACATCGTCATCCTCCCCTCGTGATTTCCTCAAAGCCTCTTTATTCTCCTCGGCCCCATTATGTATCCTAACCGGTTCAATCACCGGGGAATCCTTCGAAATCAAAAAACTATTTACTGCTACTTCTGCTAATTCCGCATATAATTTAACCGCATTTTCATACATCTGAAAACCAAACAACAATACAAACCATTATAAAAAAGCAAATAAACAGTAAATAATCCATTATCAAATCAAGCAAGTTAAATTAGCTCACCTGCTGCCGGTAATACGTGTAGGCAAGAGCTGATTTAGACTGCAAACTGCCTCCATCGGCTGCAAAGTGATGATACAAAAAAGCCTTAGCTTTATCCCTCTCTTTAATTTGCCCTAATCCATACAAAAACCCTAAAACCGATTGGGCATGGGAATTCCCCTTCACCGTCGCCAATTCCTCAATTTCCGCCACTGCTTCCTCCACAACCTTAACCTCACTGTCACTCACAGCCGAAAACATCTTCTCCACGGCGGAGTAGTACTGCTCCATCTCCGGATCGAGTTTCGATGCAGAGGTGGAGGATGTGGTGGCGTCGGGTTCGAAGATCGGGCGCCAGGAGCCAGGGTCGAGTTCGTGTTCGGGTTTGGAGTCAGAGTCGCCGAACTCGTCCCACTCGGGTGGAGACTCATTGGGGTCCACATCGGAGGAGGTAGTGGTTGGGGAGGAAGGGATGTCTTT
>Ga0307518_10001882_pt1 | contig 15524 bp, 11 predicted proteins | sample 25_EM_MG_FD_203889 | JGI IMG/M metagenome (GOLD analysis project Ga0307518, IMG submission 203889) | Populus trichocarpa ectomycorrhiza microbial communities from riparian zone in the Pacific Northwest, United States - 25_EM | ecosystem: Host-associated > Plants > Roots > Unclassified | place...
TTTTTTTTTTTTTTAAAAAAAAATTATGACTTTTTTTTTTCAATTTCATCATTTAACATTATATTTAATTTAAATTGGTTTTGATGATTTGTTACTTTGCTTTTTATAAAGTTATCACTGTCTTAGATAAAATATTTTGTCATTTATTTGGTGCTTGATTTTGTGAGTATTTATTTTTATTGTCGTGTTTTTATATCGTTCAAGTTGCCTATGAACTCACCGAGTAGATCGAGTCATATTAAACTAACCTCCACATTATTTTTGTTTTCTAATAGAGAATATGCTAGCAATGCCTCCCTTTTTTGCATCAAAAGGAATTAATTTGACCTACAGGGCAACACATACTAACAATCTAGATCCAACTATAGTTTTTATCTCCCAGAAACCATAAACTAGCTCGACGGAAGCATTATGATTTACTAATGTATATATTCTTGTTTTATGATCAAACTTAAAAAGGTGTTTCCAAAGTCTGTACTGGCCAAGCAATAATGGGTTAGAGAGCACCCATCAGCCCAAGTTATTGTCCATTCAATACCTAATCAAAAAGTCCTATTTGAAATTTGTTCAAGTTACAGACCATTCAATTTAGTAATCTTAATAGATCATCCAACATGTTATATTGCGTATCATATCAAATTTTATTTGGATATAAAAAAAAAATCCATGTGTTGTTAATTTTTTTTAGTGTAAAAAATTTAAACTATATGGAGATTGACTTGATGTGACCTGTTTAACTTGACAGATTCACAGACAACCCAAACGATCGATAAAAATATAGTTTAATTAAAACAAATCAAGATAATGTCTTTTTAAAATACTAAAACGATAACATATTATACCGATTTAGATTAACTCAAGTTAACTTGTCAAATCTACTACCCAGGTCCATAAGACCCTAATAACCCTATAGAAACACTCGAGTCAACTGACTAAACTAGTGACCCAGGTCATGAGACCAAGATAACCAATAAATTATAAAGCCTAATTCTCAATCAACACAATATCTAATGATTAAATTGAAAAAAAAATCAAATAAAAAAAGAGAAAAACTAAAACTTGAGTCAGCCAGCCTAACTCGTGACCCGGGTTATAAGACTATGATAATACCATAGAAAGAAAATAACAAAAATCATGAAGTCCAATTACAAACCAACCCAATATTTAAAGATTAAATTGAGATAATAATAATAATAATAATAATAATAATAAATAAATAAATAAATAAATAAATAACAAAGAAAATGACAGAGTCAACCTGGATTAACTTGTCAAACTCAAGTCAGGAAATAGAGATAACTCCATAGAAAGCAAATCAAAAAAATTATAAACCCAATCAACCTAATGTTAAAAGATGAAATTTTTTTGAAAATATTTAATTAAAAAGGACAACAAAAACTCGAGTCAACCTAACTAACCCACAAAACTCGCGACTCAGGTTTTGAGACCGTGATAACCCCATTCGCGACTCGGGTTTTGAGACCGTGATAACCCCATAGTAAGCAAATAAAATAATAATTATGAAGCTCAATTTTCAATCAACCCAGTAAACCAATATAACTCCATAAAAAGCAAATTAAAATAAATTATGAAGTTTAAAACCAGCAAACCTATTGTTAGATGATGAAATTCAAAAAAAAAATTAATTTTTAAATAAAACATGTCCTAAGAAATGTTGATGACCAAAGTGAAATAGACATCGACATTTTATTATTCATTGCTACAGTGAAATGCCAATACCTTTTGTTAATATCCAAGTGTTGTTAATGCATTTTTTAGTAGATTTTTTTTAACCGTAAAGGGATTGACCTTGTATGACCTTATCGACTTGGTAGGTTCAAAGACAACTTGGAAAATCAATAAAGATATAGTTTGACTCAAAGAAAGCAAGATGACATTTTTTTAAAATGTTAAAATGATAACATATTAGATTGACTATAATCAACTCGGTTTAACCTTTCAAATCCACTACCTAGGCTAGGAGACCTTGATAACCCTATAGAAAGGAAAAAAAAAAAACCAGTATTAAACTCAATTCTTAATAAACTCGATGTTGAAGGATGAAATTGAAAACAAAATTCAACTAAAAAAATGAGTCAGGTCAACTCGGGTTAACATGCTAAACCCGAGTTATGAGACTGAGATAATCTCATAAAATACAAATAAAAAAAATCATGAAGTTTAATTCCCAATCAACCCAATATTGAATGATGAAATTAAAGAAAAACCAACTAAAAAAAAACTCGAGTTAACCAACATAACTCACAACCTGAGTCATAAGACCACAATAATCGCACATAATGTAAATAAAATAAATAAATTATGAAGTCCAATTCTCAATCAACCAAACTCAGTGTTGAAAGATTAAACGAAAATATAATAAAATAAAAAAGAACAAAATAAATGACTCGAGTTAACTTAGTTTAATATGTCAAACCCAGTTTAGGAGACCTGAATAATTCCATAGAAAAAAAATCATAAAAATCATAAAGTTCAATCCCCAATCAACACAATGTTAAAGGATAAAATTGAAAAAAACAATTCAATTAAAAAAGGACAAAAAAATTCGAGTTAACTTGGTTATCCTGTAAAACTCGTAACCCGAGTTATGAAACTGTGATAACCTCATAGAAATCAAATAAAAAACAATTATAAAGCTCATTTTCTAATAAACACGATTAACCCACAAAACTCGCGACTTAGATCATAAGACTGAGATAACTTAATGGAAAATAAATTTAAATAAATTATGAAAATCAATACCTAATAAATTCAATATTAAAGGATGAAATGAAAAAAAAATAAGTTTATTTTTTTAAAACAGATCATCAAAATCCTTAAGAACCAGAGTGAAAAAAAACCTTGACATTTCATTGTTCATTACTACAATAAAATGCCAAAGCGTTTTAGTACAAGTTAATTTGTTTTATCGCTTGAACCTAATTTATGGATGAGAGGTTACATCTAAATTTTGATAAATGGATAAATTTATGATAAAGTATTATATCCTTTGCTAAATTCAATGCTTGAAATTCATTAACAACATGTTTGGAGGTTTTAATGAAACCTTATATTTGAAATGTTTTTAAGCATTAAAAATTAAATTTTAAATGGAATTTAATTTTTAAAAATGATATAAAAGTAAATCATATGTCTCTAATTTACTACACTAAATAGGAGAAATTAATGGAATTTAATTTTTTAAAATATCTATCTATCCATTTTTTTTTAGAAACCTTTGAAGAAAGAATAAGACGAAGGTGATGATAGTAATATAAGAAACAAAATAAATTAAATTTTATTTTTTTAAAATATATGAATTTAAATTATTTATTAATTAAATTAAATTTAAATTAAATATTATAATTAAATTCGATGTAGAAAAGTAAAGAAATCAGTTCCGAACAATTGTAAAAAAGAAAAAGGATGCTAATTTCTCTTCCCATTGAAACAACGGGCCTACCAAGAAGTGAAGGCTCTCCACAGAACTAAGTTAGGCCTTGAGGCATGAATAGTTGCTGGGCGTCTGTTCATCTCTCCTATGGCCTAACTTTTATCCAAGATGCACTGCTGGGTCTTAGCCTACAGATGACTTTAATTCACCCAAGCTCGAACTTCAAAGTCCATCATGTACTCCACTCGAGCTTTAAAATCAGTAGTCCACTACCCTCTGTTTTCTTTTTTCCCCTCGAATTCAAAACTTTACTGAAGATCGATGAACAAAGAGATGTCGGCAGTGTTTGGGATGCGGTTAAAATTATATTTTTTAAAAATTTAAATTTTTATATTTTTAAATTATTTTGATGTACTGATATTAAATATTTATTTAAAAATTTAAAAAATATTATTTTAATATATTTTTAAATAAAAAACACTTTAAATTATTATGGTACTTCCAAATACCCCGTTCACAAGTATATCCCAATATCCCAATGACTAATTACAATGGGAAAGAGCCGGTGGAAAACGGCTAAAGTCGGTGGAAAACGGCTAAAGTCTCTAGACATTATGATTTTGAAGACTTATTTTGATAACGACGAGGATAATGGTGATAGTGATGCGGTGATAATGAAAGTTATGACAGTAGATATTCAATTATTTGCGTGATAGAACACATCCTTGGGTTAAACTTAATAGGTTTAGATTAACTCCTTAAGTTTTAAGTTTGTTTTTTTTTTTAAATTATTAATTAGAGTTTTATAAAACTCAGGGTTATTGGAGATTTATATAATCGTTAATTTTAAGGCCCGTGGAATTAATTAAGATGTATGTAAAATGATCCGGATACCCATATTAATAAAAAAAACTAAAGAATTACATTAGAACATCGATTTTTTATATTAAAGACACCTATATATATTCCTTAGTCCCCTGTCTTGATCCATCGATTGCATCAGCAAGCGTTTGGACGTTGTTGGAAAGTATTTTAATACTGTTATATAAAAGATCGAAGAAATCATCGTTTTTTGAACGTGAAAGCCATTTGATTCAAGAGCATATAATTGTATTTTTGTTTTAAATTATTTTTTTTATTTTTTAAATTGTTTTGATGTATTAATATTAAAAATAAATTTTAAAAAATAAAAAATATTTTAAAAAATAACTAAAAATAAAAGAAGGTGGGTTTCCTGCACCTCGTAAAGCATGGTGTTCTTGCTTTTTTGCGTTTTGTGGTCACGTTCAGGAATGTCAAGAAATTAGCTGGATTCTAGAAATTAGCTGGCAAGAAATTAGCTGAGACAGAATGAACACGGTTCACGCACCATTTACTAGTGCTGTCTTTCAATAAAAGTTATATTCACTTCTCATATCACATCACATATTTTCACTTCTCATTTAATAATAATAATACTAATTAATGAAAAAAAATATTTATTATCGAATCAACCTGTTTGTCGGTAAAAAATAATAAAAGTTTTATTATATATCAAATCATAAATATTTTATTGATTTATAAGAAAAAACAACAAATTAATTAAAGATAATAAATCAAAGTTTAACTAGAAATAAAGACAAAAAAAATTATAATTTACTTGTTTCTGAAAATCTTTTATCCTCTAAACATAGTAAATAATAATAATAATAATAATAAGTTTCATAAAAAAAGAAGAAAAGAAAGCAAAGAAATAAAAGTTACAAGTTTTTTTTTTTAATAACGAGTAGTAATATTGCAAATTATTTGAAGATTCAAATTAATATCAATTTAAAGAATTTAAAATTTTTTAAGTTAAATAAAGTTAATAATATTGACACTAATACTAGTAATAGCACTAATAATTCTTTTAATAATAATAATCTTAATAAATATTTTAGAAATAAAAAGAAAGATGAAGGTAATAAAATTAATTTTAATTTATATAATACATCAGTAAATTATTTATTTTAGATTTGTTAGTTGCTAGTTAATAAAAATTTAAGAAAATAAATAATTGTATTATATTTTTAATTTATTTAAAATATTTATTAATTTTTACTTGAAATATTTATTTTAAAGTATTTAAAATATCAATACAAAAAGTTTACTTATAATTTTATAATTTATTTTTACTAGTTTATATTGTATTTGTTTTTTTAGAGCGTGTTTGGCAGTGTGGTTGCGGGTGCTTTTCAAATAGCTTTTCGTGCCGAAATGCATGTCAATGATTTTTTTTATTTTTTAAAAATCATTTTTGACATCAGCACATCAAAACGATCCAAAAAATATAAACCGCATTCAATTTTAGCAAAAATAAAAAAAAAAAAATTTAAATTTGGACGAAACGCAGGTACAAACGCTCCCTTAGTGTTAAAAATACATTTTAAAAAACTGTTAGCTCTTACACGGACAAATCCACCCCAGACATCTATCGCCAGGACCCTGACACACACCCCGCGATCCGATGTACCGTGCCCCCGCTTTCTCACACCTACTAACCGACACTCTCTCGCATGTGCCACACCGCCACCCTCCCTTTCACTCTTTCTTCAGATTCCAAAACTGTAAAACCAAAACTGAACCATTAGACCCACACACGCACTCTGCATTAATCAACAAAATTCCCCAGCTTCACCGATTCGTTTCTTCAAAAAATCGCTTCTTCTTCTGCATGTGAATGTGATTCTTCGATCTAAAAATCTCTCATTTGGAGGTGACGCCATCATCATCAATTAATGGAGGCGATACTGGCATGCGCGTTAGAGTACACGCTCAAGTACTGGCTCAAATCTTTCTCTAGAGACCAGTTTAAGCTTCAAGGCCGGACAGTGCAACTTTCTAATTTAGGTAACTTTCATTTTTGTTTTTGCTTTCTTAATCGTGATTCATTCATTCTGGAAATTTTCGTATTTTGATTTAATGAGAGAGGAATCCTAAGTTATTATTCTCTTTTTTTTTTTTAATTTTTTGCAAGGTTAAATCTGGAATTAGAATTTTCTCGTCTGTTTAAGAAGAAATTTTGGATTTGATTTTGATTTTTTTTTGGTCAGAAATAAATGGAGACGCTTTGCACGCGAGTATGGGATTGCCGCCGGCGCTGAATGTAACAAAGGCGAAAGTAGGCAAATTCGAGATAATTGTAAGTGTTTTCCTTAGCTATTAATGTAATTAAAATTTTTTGAGACATTTTGTGATTATTTGTTGATTAGCAGTTAATCTTAGTGGTGTAAAAAATTGAAATGTTTATTTTTTATGGGCTTAACTACATTTTGCTTTTCTTTCCCCTTTTCTCAGCTTCCGTATGTAAGTTATGTACAAGTAGAACCGATTGTTATTCAAATTGATAAGCTCGATTTGGTCTTAGAGGAGAATAGTGATTTAGATGGGAGCAGCAGTCCCAACAGGTAATGTGCTTTTGTGCGGGTTTAATTTTTGAAGTGATTGTTATGCTATTGGTTCAAAGTTAAAGATTACCTGTGTTTACTTTTTAATGTTGCAGTTCACAATTGTCTGGTGATTCCAGCAAGAGTAGCGGTTATGGATTTGCTGATAAGGTTAGGTGACATCTAGGGTGCGATTGCATTTTATTTCTGATATTTGGAATTCAGTGACTGCAGCCTGCATCTGAAAATCTAATTTTTCTCCAAGCCCCAATTTGCGCCAAATTCTCTATATGAAAGGCCTGTAACTTGTTAGTATGTCAAAATTGAATTAGGACATGCAGAAGAGTCTTTCTGGTGCAAAGAAAGAGTAAGAGGAGATGAATTGCAGAAACTAATCTCATAAATACACGGACTGTTCTGATGCTGAAACTTTTCTCAGGGGAATTCAACCATAAAATAACCTAGTAAGGCAGTGAACGGACAAAAAATATTGAAATCGTCAAAGAAAGGGGAAGGCAGAAAGTGAGCATAGTAGTTTCTCATCCTCAAACCAGTGTTTTCTGTATTGGCGCACACACAGAGTCCTTCCTTGGCGGTTAAAAAATGATTTATATATAGTTAAATGAGGAATTGCTAAAAATGGAGCATAATTAACCTCCTTGATAAACATGGATTTTCAAACTATAATGTGTTAAATGATTAACCATTGCACTGACTGAAGTTTTGAATTAGAAAGGAACTTAATGGAATGGATTGATCTAGCTGCCCTCAATTATTTTGAATCTGACACCTAATGAATTCAGTTTTGAATTTGACATGACCAACACGAGTCATGTATCTCTGCATATATGCGCTGCTCTTCCGTTGCTTATGATTTGTATGCGTGCAGGTAATTTGTATTAGTATGAAACATATCTCAGGATATATGTCTATAAGAGTTTGGGTGAAAGTGTTTATGCACCGTGGCAACCCAACAATTTTTCAATCGTATTTTATTACATTCAAAGCAATGTAGAAATTTGGATTCAACAGTTTGCTTTTATTATTACCAGATTGCGGATGGAATGACCATTCAGATTACCACTGTTAATCTTCTACTTGAAACACGTGGGGGTGTTCAACGTGGGGGAGGGGCTGCCTGGTAAGTTGTTGTCTTCTCCCTCATTATATAGACATTTGGGAATTAACTTTTCTGTTTATATAAATGCAAACATTCTATCTTTTTTTATTTATCTCAGCATCCTTAACTGCCGTTGGCTCTACAACGTTTTCAATATAAAATACTAGCTGTTTAATGATGTTTACATAAGGATCAGATTTTTGTTTGAATTAACCTTAGCATAATGTTTTCATGATTCACGGAAATCTTAAGTGATGCAGTACGTTGTTCCAATTTTTTTTTTTTGAGAGAACTTGGATGGACACTTATCTATATCTTGTCCATCTCCAGGGCTTCACCACTGGCATCAATTACTATACACAACCTTTTATTGTATACCACAAATGAAAACTGGCAGGTAATTTTGCTGCAGCCTCTTAGCCTCAAACCTTGACCGCTTTCTTGTGTTTTTATTTTTTTATTTTGTTTATATTACAGGTAGTAAACCTTAAGGAAGCACGTGACTTCTCCACTAACAAAAAGTTCATATATGCATTCAAGGTAACATACAAGCTTTTGACAATACAGTGATGCACATAATTTAAATATTGTGTATCGAAGAGGGCTTTTCTACTGTTTGTGGTAGGGGTGAAGCCTGTAGCGTGGCTTATTTACTTAATGAATTTGTGAGGTAGGACTGTAGGAAATGTGTGTGTCTCCTGCTTGCTTTATTTGAAGCATCTAATCGATGATGCATTCTTTCCTTGATAGAAACTTGAATGGGAATCTTTATCTGTTGATCTCCTGCCTCATCCTGATATGTTCACCGATGCCAGTTTAGCTCGTGCTGAGGAGGGAGCCTCCCAGAGAGATGATGATGGTGCAAAGCGAGTTTTCTTTGGGGGAGAACGTTTTCTGGAAGGAATATCTGGAGAGGCTTATGTAATGTGAATCATAAGTTTTGAAGTAATTTTTTTTAATGATTTTTTCTTTGCTCTGGACCGTAGAGCAGTGTTATCGAGTCTTTTCCGGATTCACCTGTGCTGTGCAGTGACTGTGGTCGAATATATTTCCTAACTTGCTAATTTTTATCAGATCACAATTCAGAGAACTGAACTAAACAGTCCACTAGGGCTTGAGGTTCAGTTACATATTCCAGAAGCCGTCTGTCCTGCATTGAGTGAACCAGGTATACTTTAAATGTTTTCTTCCCATCCATTTCTTATATTTGGCATAAATGCAGCAAGTTGGTGACATAGTACTGTTTGAGCAGGACTACGTGCTCTTCTTCGCTTCATGACTGGGTTATATGTGTGTCTTAATAGAGGAGATGTGGGTCTACAGGCTCAGCAGGTTTATAGTTGTCCTTACTCTTACCCCTTTCTCTTGCATTTTAAAGTTTAACATGTCAAGATGAGTCTCAACTAAGTGCTCTGCTCTATTTTTCTCTGTGAATCCTGGCAGCGATCTACAGAAGCAGCAGGATGTTCTCTAGTCTCAATTGTTGTTGACCACATATTTCTCCGCATCAAAGATGCTGGTTTGTCTGTTTTTCTTTTGTCCTTAACTCAGTGTTCATATTTAGTTGTATTCTTCTATTAACATTTTGCTCATAAATATGCCTGAAACATTAATTTGATTTTCATTTGTGTTGTTTTTTTTCTGTCTATGGTACAACATATGACATTCTGTTTCTTAGAGTAAAATAACATATCTTATGAGTACATATCTCTTGACCTCATGCCACTTGTGGGCTGCATTTGTGGCCCAGAGTATGTGTAGAGGAGAGGATATGCAGCCAGAAACACATGATAGTTTTCTTTCTTAGCTTGTGCTTTCCACCACTCAAACTTTGCTAACGTTTGCAGTTTGCTTGCAGAGTTCCAGCTTGAACTTTTGATGCAGTCTCTCCTTTTTTCCCGGGTATTGTCTCATTCCTTATAAACATTGAGCTTTAAAACAACATTTTGTTTCTTTGTTGGTCCCATTTTCTTGTGGGTTATTGATAATCTATCATGTCTTAAGAAACCTAATAGCAACTGTGAGTAACCTTTCTGTCTTTAAATCCTGCATATGGTTTTTCTCAAATCATAATTAGGATTGAATTGAGTTAGACATTCAACCTTCTAATAAGACCATTCTCTTTGCCGGTCCGAAGTTTTTAGTTTAAGAATGTATTTTCTTTATCAAGTAACCTAAGAAGAAGTTAGATCTGATTTCTATTTTTCTTGAGAATGTGTTTTTTTAGCTCTCAAAAGAATCAATATGAGATAGCTGGAAATCAGTTGAGCTGTATAAGATAGTTGGAAAGGTTGATCCTTTATCTAAATGTTATTATACTTTTGAAATTTTTTATGTTACTTAGAAGGCAAAAACTTTAAATGCAGCTGTGCGGTGACACGGACTGAAGTAATTCTATTTTGATAAGTTCTAGTGAGCTCTAATGATATTATTCTATTTTGCATTTCCTATCTTAGAAGCTGCGAGTCTGAAATTCTTGAGCATTTTATGTTCTTTGTGCTTCCGAGTATTTCTGTTACGAATTGCATGGTGACATGATTTACCATTCTGAAATCTTATGCTTGGATGTAACTTGCAGGCCACAGTATCTGATGGAAAAATTGCCAATAATCTGACAAAGGTTATGCTTGGTGGAATGTTCTTGAGGTAAACTTCATTCTTCTTTGTTTGTCATTGTTTAGCACTGGTAAATATCTCTTCTCTTTCAAATAATCTGTTCTTGCGTCGAGTAGGCTCACTGGTCTGGCCTTTTATTTTGTTGTTAGCTGCTGTTTGGAGGATTAGCATTATGCCTGTGGCATTCCATTGTTGCGTGGTTACCACATATTTTCCTTTTCTCTGAACAACATACAGATACAAATGATACAAAAAACTGTATAAATAGAGTGGTGTCATTTCACTTGTATGGCAAGTGATGGCTTCATCACTTTCCATGTCACTGGATTAAAATTCTGTATAATTTTTTTTTGTTTTTAATAGAATTCTTCCTTTTGATTTGATTAGCCACAGAGTAGTTTCTATATTAGTTGGTCATCTTTAAATTGGAATGCAGTGGTGGAATGGATAACACCTGACCAAAACGGGATTGAATATTGGTTGGGTCAAGATGACCGTCATGGCATTGGACAGTGCAACCATTGTTTATCACCTTTTGACCTTTTTGTTTTTTCTTAAAGTTTTCACATGATTAATTTTAGACCAGATGAAAAATGGCCTTCTTGGGCAATAAAACAACAGGGACTTGATTTTGAGTTGATTTGATCATATGTAGCTGGGTTTAATGACTTTGTAAACTGCTGAAATGTAGGGACACCTTCTCACGCCCTCCTTGCACTTTACTGCAACCATCCCTGCAAGCTATCACAAAACATGTTGCACGGATTCCTGATTTTGGTACTATTCAATCAAATGAATGCGTTTCTAGTTAGGACTGAAGATAAATCATTAAAGTTGATCGTGCTTATTTAATTGTATTCACAGCAAAGGATTTTTGCCCTCCTATATATCCTCTGGGAGACCACCAGTGGCAGAAAAGTGTTGGTATTCCTTTGATATGCCTCCACTCTCTTCAGGCTAAGCCCTCTCCAGTCCCACCATGTTTTGCTTCACAAACAGTTATCACATGTCAGCCTCTTATGGTATGCATCGATAATCTCAGTAGTTGGTGTTTTTTCTTCTTTTTGTACTCTCTTCTAATCACCATTTCTCGTTGTTTGCTCAGATTCACCTTCAAGAAGAATCATGTTTGAGGATATCTTCCTTCTTAGCTGATGGCATCGTTATCAATCCTGGGGATGTGTTACCTGATTTTTCAGTAAATTCCTTGGTATTTGTTCTCAAGGAATTAGATGTTATTGTTCCGTTGGATGTGAGTCAATCAAACAACCCAACTGAAAATGGAAACTCTACTTTTCACAATGTGTTTGCTGGAGCAAGGCTTCGCATTGAAAATTTGTTCTTCTCAGAGTCGCCAACACTAAAACTCAGGCTACTGAAGCTGGAGAAGGATCCTGCTTGCTTTTATCTCTGGGAGGGACAACCAATTGATGCTAGCCAGAAAAAATGGACTACTGGAGCATCGCACCTTACACTGTCTCTGGAAACATCTACCAACTTAAATGGGACACCAAGTTCCAATGGGATGAGCTCAGGCTCATGGAGATGCATTGAACTACAAGATGCTTCTGTGGAAGTTGCCATGATATCGGCTGATGGGAGTCCATTAACAAATGTTCCTCCCCCTGGTGGTATTGTCAGAGTTGGAGTTGCTTGTCAACAATATCTTTCCAACACTTCTGTTGAGCAGCTATTCTTTGTCCTTGATCTTTATGCATATTTTGGCAGGGTTTGTGAAAAGATTGTCTCAGTTGGCAAGGATAAGAGACCAAAGATAACTAGGAATGGATCTTCTGGTGTTAGGCTAATGGATAAGGTTCCCTGTGACACTGCAGTAAGCTTAGCAGTGAAGGAACTACGACTTCGATTTTTAGAATCTTCTGCCTCAGATATTGAGGGAATGCCTTTGGTTCAATTTATTGGGGAAGATCTTTACATAAAAGTTTCTCATAGAACCCTTGGTGGTGCCATTGTTATTTCATCCTCTGTATACTGGCAGAGTGTTGAGGTGGACTGTGTAGAGACCGAGGGAAGCTTGGCACATGAAAATGGCATGCTGACAAGTTCCGTTGAAAATGGTCGTCTTGTAACTGCGAATGGATACCCTCAACTAAGAGCTGTGTTTTGGGTGCATAATGGACAGAAATACCAAGCAAATGGTATTGCTTGTACAATCCCATTTCTAGACACAAGCATGGTACACATGATTCCATTAAGCGAACAGGATCAAGAGTGCCATAGTTTAAGTGTTTCTGCCTGTATATCTGGTGTCCGCCTGGGTGGAGGAATGAACCATGCTGAAGCTCTACTCCATCGGTTTGGAATATTGGGGCCCGATGGTGGTCCAGGGGAGGGGCTTTCTAAAGGGCTAGAAAATTTATCAACTGGGCCACTTTCTAAACTTTTTAAAGGGTCCCCTCTTATTGATAATCTAAAAGAAGGTATGGTGCAACCTACATAATTGGTCGGTCATTATTATGCAGTACTGCTTAGGCTCTGTTTTAATTTCCACTTCAGTTGCTGCTGTCTTATCTCTTCATCAATTCTACAGATGGAAGTTTAATAGATGGCAAAGATGGAGTTTTACACCTCAGATTGCCAGATGATGTGGATGTGTGCATAGAATTAAAAGACTGGTTATTTGCTCTTGAAGGTGCACAGGAGATGGCAGGTGGGTGGTTCTTTTACAACAACGAAGATGTGGGAAGAGAAGAGAGGTGTTGGCACGCATCTTTCCAAAGTTTGCAGTTAAAAGCGAAAAGTAGTCCGAAGATAGAGTTGAATGGAAAAGAAAAACCAAATGGAAAACTGAAATATCCTGTGGAATTAGTTACAGTAAGGAACTCTCTCTCTCTCGGATTTAATGGTAATATTGGTTTTGCAAAGCTGCAAAAAACTTTACTGGTAGTGTTGTTTGGATTTATCCTTTGTAAAATCAGTTTACATGTTTGCCAATTCTCTGTCAGCTTTTACCAATATTATAGACTTGCGAGTACATTGGGTTATCACCGCATTTCATACACGTCTTTGTTCAAGTGGCTTCACTTTTAGCGGGTCTTCTTTTGGGGGATTCAATAGATTTCATAGTTTTAGGCTTAACTGGGAGTATAATTTACTTTTGGCAATTTCATAGTTTTAGGCCTGCAGAACTGCTTGATTTGGGGGTTGAGACTCAGATAAAGAAGTGGAGGATGTGTGTGTTATACTTTCTATTGTTCTTACAAGGTCAGGTGTTGATTAGGCAATATGTGTGGATTCAATTTCAGTTTATGCAGATATTGTGTCTCTAACTTGCTATTTTTAAACACTGGGATTGTGCCTGTAGGTTGGTGTGGAAGGTTTGCAGACATTGAAGCCACAGGGACAAAAGGGCATTTCTACTCCTGCAAATGGGATAAAGGAAGTTGTGGAGACATCTGGAGGAATCAATCTTGAAGTTCGGATGGTGGCATCGGAGGAAAACATTGATGACGAGATGGCCAAGTGGGCTGTGGAAAACTTGAAATTTTCTGTCAAGCAACCAGTAATGAGATACAAACTTCCCTGATATTTGATCAGTGGCTCTTACCTTAAATGGAACCTGACATTTCATAATTTATTCCTTGTAGATTGAGGCTGTTGTGACCAAAGATGAGTTCCAGCACCTTGCTTTGTTGTGCAAGTCAGAAGTTGATGCGATGGGTCGGATAGCTGCTGGTTTCCTGAGGCTACTCAAGTTTGAACGGTCAATTGGCCAGTCAGCCATAGATCAACTTAGCAACCTTGGTACAGTCTAATTGTTTTTTACAAGCTCCTTGTCTATACTTTCTTACTCGTTTTAATAAATACACACATAATACTGTCCTATAATTCATAAGTTAGTTTCAAAACTAGAGCGTGGGATTTGGAAGCATGAGAAGTTGTGGTTTAACAGCTGTTAGACTGGAAATTGATACGAGTGGGATGTCTGAGTTGAGGTTCTTGGCTTGATATGCAAGGACTGTTTAATAGTGGACTAGAGGAATAAAATGTGCACCTGTAACGGATAATGTGCACAGGCCTTTTTCATTGAGTTCTAGTTGAGGAATATATGATTAAGGTTCCTCGGGTTGAGCTTTTCTTCTGTATATGGCTCTGATATTTCCTTTTTACATATTTTGCAAGGCTTTGTATTTATCAATTTATTATGCCTTGCAGGAAGTGAGGGCTTTGACAAGATTTTCACCCCAGACAGGCTCAGCAGGGGTGCTAGTCCTGCCAGCATTGCTTTCTCTCCGTCATCGTATCTGGTTAATGAAAGCCCACAAACAACCATGGAATCAACAGTAACTTCCCTCGAGGAAGCACTTTTGGATTCACAGGCCAAATTGGCTGCCCTTATTACTGATTTATCCATTTCAGAATCCTCTATACAGCATCTTGCTGATATTAAACAACTAAGTCAGAAGCTTGAAATCATGCAGGGTTTGGTGATGCAATTACGGACCAAAATCTGAACGATCTCAATTCCTTGCTGTAAAGTTTTGGGATACAAATGGATCCAATGGATATAGTATACCGATTCTTTCTTGTATATATATTATAGGCATGGATGCATGATGAGTATTGCAATGAGGCAAAATGGAGATATTTTCAATTGCTGTAAAGAGTTTTGTATCCTAGGTGACCAGTTACCATACGAGTAATAGTTCAATTTTTCAATAAAATGTTTTGTGCTTCGCGTAACGAGTTTCATTTCTGGTGGTTTTTCCTAGGGGTGATTATTTTCGGTTCGGTTCGGTTTTTATCAAAAAAAGTAACCAAACCGAAATTATTTTTTTTTTGAAAAAAAAACCCGAAACCGAACCGAAACCGGGTCAAACCGACCGGTTTCGGTTCGGTTTGTTTTTTTAGGGCAAAAACCGGTTCAAACCGGTTTGGCTCTGTTTTTCCGGTTTTGGCTCGGTTTTCTCGGTTTTGGCTCGGTTTTTTTCCGGGTTTGACTCGGTTTTTTTCGGTTTGGCTCGGTTTT
>Ga0307518_10001883_pt1 | contig 15520 bp, 8 predicted proteins | sample 25_EM_MG_FD_203889 | JGI IMG/M metagenome (GOLD analysis project Ga0307518, IMG submission 203889) | Populus trichocarpa ectomycorrhiza microbial communities from riparian zone in the Pacific Northwest, United States - 25_EM | ecosystem: Host-associated > Plants > Roots > Unclassified | place...
CAAGGCCGCAAAATCCAGAAACTGAGTGCTCGGTATCGATTGCGAGCTTCCAACGGTTGAAACACTATGGGTCGTCCACAAGTTCTCGGTCTTAGTGTTAGAGAGTCCATACACCGAATTCTATCAGCTCCACTAGACAATCCTACCTTATACCACAAATCTGGATTGAAATTCGGGTGGGTTGAAAGATCGTTCTCGTATCTCTCCTTTAACCAACTGTTATTTGTCTCTTGGAAAATAAAAAAAATAAATCATCAAATTCAAGAAAATAATAACTTATGAAAGAAAATGGTTGAAAACCAACGTATCACAAAGTGTTGAGCTTGGTTATCGACAAACTGTTACACCCATTTTTGGCGGTCTTCGCCGCATATGCGTTTCCATAAAAAGCTCCATTGGACTTGGCTCAAGCCTAAGAGCCGTAGCAAAGAAAAAAATATTGCTAGTTAAATATATTTATAAATAACAAAAAATAAATTAAAAATATATATGATTAAAATAAATCTTACCATTCGCTTCGCATGCAAAACGAATGAAATGGAGCCGCTGGTGTGTGTGGTAATCGAACCGTGAATTTGCAGGCTTCGGTTCCCCGCGCTAGATTGTGAGCATCATGTGAAACGCTCTGACATCATATGCTAAATATATTCCGCCCATATATTCTCTCAGATGTATGGCGGCCTAAAATCTTTCCAAACCACCACGTCATTCTAGCATGGTAGAGCATTTTCTCTAGCATATTTTCTAGATTTCTTTTGCACCTCATACCAAAAATCATGCAACGTATATTGTACAAATGTATTATATATGAGTAAATGACAAATGAAATTTTAATATTTAAAATTAAAAAAAAATATCGTATTGTTTTCAATTTACCTAGTTGCAGCATGATTCTCTAAAACCCTCCTCACAACATTACCATTTGCTCTATCTCACTCAAATTTTGCCTTGTAGGATGTTAGGAAACCATGCATCGACATGTGGTTTCCATTTAGAATGTTTGAAAATCTAGCTCCATTGAAATAATAGATTTCCATCTACGATTTAAATGTCGATGTTATTATTCGGGCAGCCTCAATGTTTGTGAACCTGAAAATTGATAAATTTAATGAAATATTATTTGTTCATACATTCTTAAACATAAACCAACTCAAAGCAAAACAAACTTACATTGAAAGGTTGTCGTTCCACTATGCCTTGTACTTGCGGTTGAATGGATTCCGCTATGAAGGGACACCTCCTTTATGTTGCAGAACCGCACTTGAAGAGGTAGTGTCGTGAGTTGATGCATGTGCTTTAGGTGCCTCTTCTTGGTCGGAACTTAATGACATGTTGTTTTCATCATCGTTGTTAGAAGAACTAGCTATGATCATGTGCTCACTACGTGCAATTGATTTTCCCCTATGTATCTACACAAATTTGATGAATATTTGGATAAACAATTTTGATTTAAAAATAAAAATTTTTTGGCAACACCTCCTCTATATGGGAAATTACCCAAAATTTTCAATCCTGCAAATAAGAACATAGACAAGAATTTTTTGTAATTAAATTTAATCATAGATATTCAATTGACATTGAACAACAAATTTGACAATAAAAATTAAAATTCAATAAAACAATAAAACATTATTGCAATATAGACAAAAACATAGACAAAAAAGAAAAAAATAATACAAAAACCAATCTAGGCCTTAGGAATGAAAAATTCTTACCTTAATGGCATGCTTAATTTCAGAATTGAACTATGTGTTATACAAAAAAAACAAAAAAAAATCAAAATAAATTGTTAATAAACCAAAGAAAAGAAGAAAATATGTCAAAACATTCACCATATATACTTGTTGATTGTGTTGAGAGAAAGAAAGCTTGATTTCTAGCCTTAATGTTTGAAAGACAAATTGTAACTCTAAAGAATTGAGAAGAGAATTTGAGAGAGTGATTTTCAAGCCGAGAGAAAAAAAATGAAGTTCTGATGCGCTCGTTGGGTTCTTATAATATGGTTTACAAACAGAATTACCAACAAACTACGAACTATTAAATATTATTATTTTTAAACAGTCCATCAGTGATTCCCTCAGTAACATCCCCTTGAAATTTTCGTTTCGCACTAAAAATTTCAAAAACCCCTCCAGTTTGTTTTTAGTTTGTTTGTGATTCCGTTAATAAAATTGTTATAGTAAACAATCAGAAATGCATTAATTATTGGTGCATTGGAATTTGCAGTACGTCGGTGATTTCGTCGAGAAACCTACCTTTTTTTAATAATAATATAAAATCAGACATGAAGGGGAATCTCACTCAGTTAGTAAACTTTAATTGCCATCACCAGCATGTGAAGGGAATAGTTCCCTTTACCTCTGGAATACATCAACAGACATAAACCATCGGTATTTCCATCGATGTGATGTTTCATGAATAGTGTCCGGGGGAGGGGAACAATTCCTTTCGCCTCTGGAATACACAGACGGACATGAACTGTAAAACCCCGGGTAATATTATTGATATTAATAAAAGTCAGGATTACAAAAAATGAGGGAAAGTTATAAATTAAATTATAAGAATGATGATATATTCGAGAATCTGAATTAAAATGTTTTGTTCAAGTGTTAAAATATACAAATAAATAAATAAACACGAAAATGTGAATAACATTTTTATGGAAGTGAATTTCATGAAACTGAAAGTACCAACGAGTAACTTAGTGAAATTCGATATAACCCGGGCAAGATTTGGTATAAACAGGTATCAGGATTTAGGAAATTTTACCCAAAAATCATAAAAGTTACTGTTGAGGGATATAGAAGGCATTTAAAAAAAAGTTAAAGAAATAATATGTGTGCTAAAGTGTGTGCGCGAGAAGAAAACAATTAGGGACATGGAAGGTATTTTTAAAAAATTTAATTATATATATATGAGTGCAAGTGAGTGTGTGTATAAAACATTTTAAAAAAAGAACAAAACTTGCTTTTTCAAAGAGAAAGAAACATTCGGCTAGGAGAGGAAAAACAAATTCAAAATTTCTCAATTCAAAAGTGTTAAAGCTTTGGCTATTGCTTGGTAAGGTGCACTCACACGTTTAAATAAGATTCTTGAAGAATTAATGCTTTAAATTGATTGAACTTTGTGAAATGAGGAATTAGGGTTCATGATAAATTTTAGGAAAAATTACAATTGATTGTGAAATTGTGTTAAGATTATTGAAGTGAGTAGAGAAAGTAAGAAATTATGGTAATTGAAGCAAAATTTAAGGTGTTCTTGAAGAAGGGATTTTTTTGGAAAAATAATAATAAGAAGAATAAAATTTAAGAATTTGAATAAGATGATGAGATTGTATAGGAAATAGATGATATTAATGTTCAGTGTCACTAGGACGATGCTATATTTACAGAGTTGAGGACATAGATGGCGTGATTGCTCTTATTTAGGCAAAGGATGTTACTACTGTGGAGGATAGGGACACATCCGTAGAGATTGTCCACAGAGAGCTGAGTTCATACAAGGACAGAGACAACAAACCCAAAGCGAGCAACAATCCATCACTGTGGATAGACCGGGTAGACCAGCATAGTCGGGGTCTAGTGGGAATAGAGGTCGGCGTAGGATGCAAGGTGACATGACCCAGGGCAGAGTATTTCATATGAAATAGGAGGAGGTCAGAGTTGCCCCAAATGTAGTAGCAGGTACTTTACAATTAAACTTATTACCTGTACATGCATTGATTGATCCTGGGGCTACACTATCATTTGTAGCTAATAAAATTATGGGGAAAATAGGAAAAAGACCTAGCAGGGTAGAAAGAGGATTTATGATAAGTACTCCTCTAGGTGAAGTTGTAGTCATTGATGTAGTCTACAAGGGAATTGAGATTAGTATAGATGGGCTCGAGTTGGGAGTAGATTTAATTCCCCTAGAATTACAGGATTTCGAAGTAATACTAGGTATGGATTGGTTAAGTGTATATAGGGCTCAAATTGACTGCTTCGTGAAAATTATGACTCTCCAAGGACCGAATGAGAGGAGAGTGATTTTTAGAGGGGAAAAGAATGCTATACCGAATTGCATCATCTCAGTTATGATTGCAATGAAGATGGTTAAAAAGGGATGTGAAGCTTACCTTGCTTATGTGTTTGATTCGAAAGAAAAAACTGGAGAGTTGACAAACATCCTTATAATGAGAGAATTTACAGATGTGTTCCCAGATGAATTACCGGGGTTACCACTAGATATGGAAGTGGAAGTTTCCATTGATGTACTACCCGGGACAACACCTGTTGCTCAACCACCATATAGAATGGCGCCTGCTGAATTAGCTGAGTTGAAGATTCAGCTACAAGAATTAGTGGATAAATGATTTATCCGTCCAAGTAATTCCCCCTTGGGAGCTCCAATATTATTTGTGAAGAAGAAAGATGGGACCTTACACTCTGTATTGATTATAGACAATTAAACAGAGTAACAGTAAAAAATAAATATCCACTCCCGCGGATAGATAATTTGTTTGATCAACTTAAGGGAGCCAGGGTGTTTTCGAAGATAGATCTCAGATCCGGGTATTATCAATTAAGAATAAAAGAACAAGATGTGGTAAAGACTGCATTTAGGACTCGGTATAGACATTATGAGTTTCTAATAATGCCATTTGGGTTAACAAATGCACGGGCAGTGTTTATGGACATAATGAATCGGGTTTTTCGACCTTATCTAGATAAGTTTGTGGTAGTATTCATAGATGACATCTTGGTCTTTCCAATTCATATTTGGAACATGAACAACATTTGAGACAAGTGTTATCAACCTTAAGGGAGCCTCAATTGTATGCCAAAGTAAGTAAGTGTGAGTTTTGGTTGAAAGAAGTAGTTTTTCTAGGACATGTTATATCGGTTCAAGGAATACTAGTAGATCCTAGAAAGGTTGAAGTAGTGTTGAAATGGGAGAGGCCTACAAATGTGACTGAGATTCGTAGTTTTCTTGGATTGGCAGGATATTACAGGAGATTCATTGAAGGGTTCTCCACTATAGCTATCCCGATGACTCGACTGACGCGGAAGGAGACAAAATGAGAATGGACCGATGAGTGTGAACAAAGTTTCCAGGAGCTGAAAAAGAGACTAACAACCGCACCTGTGTTAACCCTTCCATCTGGGACTGAAGGATTTGTAGTTTACAGTGATGCTTCAGGGAAAGGATTGGGTTGTGTTTTGATGTAGCACGGTAAGGTGATTGCCTATGCCTCAAGACAATTGAAAACTCATGAGATTAATTATCTGGTGCATGATTTAGAATTGGCAGCTGTTGCATTTGCTCTCAGAGTATGGAGGCATTTTTTTGTATGGATCCCGGGTTCAAATATTTACCGATCATAAGAGTTTGAGGTATATAATGACGCAAAAGGAATTGAATATGCGACAAAGACGTTGGGTGGAGTTAATTAAGGGTTATGATTGTGTAATATAATATCATCCGGGAAAAGCAAATGTGGTTGCAGATGCTTTTAGTCGCAAAAATAAGACGATAGATGCTGATTTGGATGACAATGATGAAAGAGAATTGCTTGAGTTGAGGAAGATAAATGCTAAGGTAGAAGTTGGACCTAGAGGTTCTTTATTAGCTCAATTGCGAGTAAGGTCGATACTCCGAGATAAAGTATTAGAAGCACAACAAAATGATGACAGGGTCGACAAAATAAGGGACAATGTGAAGTTAGGAGTTGGGACTTCCTTCCAAATCCTGGAGGATGGAATGCTAGCATTTGGAAAATGAATGTATTTACCTGATGATGAAACACTAAAAAGAGAAGTGTTGCAAGAAGCACATGAGTCTAGATTTGCAACTCATCCCGGGAGTACTAAAATGTATCAAGATTTAAAAGAATGTTACTGGTGGCGGAATACGAAGAAAGAAGTAGCTAAATATGTGGCTAAGTGTGGTGTATGTCAGCAAGTAAAGGTGGAGCACCAGAAGCCTGCATGGCCCTTACAACCATTATTGATACCTTAATGGAAGTGGGAAGACATTTCTATGGACTTTGTATCAAGCCTGCCTAAACGGAAAAGAGGCAATAATGTTATTTGGGTCATAGTGGATAGATTGACCAAGTCTGCTCTCTTCTTGCCTATGAGAAAGTTAGATTCGATTGATAAACTGACACAATTATATGTAAATGAAGTAATAAGATTGCATGGAGTGCTAGTGTCTATAGTATCAGATCGGGATCCTAGATTCACATCTCGATTGTGGCCAAGCATACAACGAGCTTTAGGGACAAGATTGAATTTAAGTACAACCTTTCACCCTCAAACTGATGGGCAGACAGAAAGAACAATTCAAACCTTGGAAGATTTGTTGAGGGCTTGCATATTAGAATTTGAGGGCAATTGGGAGGATCATTTACCATTGGTAGAGTTTACGTATAATAATAGCTACCAGGCAATTGTGGGGATGGCGCCGTATGAAGCCTTGTATGGAAGAAAATATCGAACACCATTATGTTGGGAAGAGGTAGGGGACAGGAAGTTAAATGGACCTGAGATGGTTCAAATCACCACAGAAAAAGTGAAAATCATAAAAGACAGAATGAAAGCGGCTCAAGATAGACAAAAGAGCTATGCCGATGTTCGAAGAAGACCTATTGACTTTAATGTGGGTGATCGAGTATACTTGAAGGTCGCTCCCTGGAAACACATGTTAAGATTTGGTATGAAGGGGAAATTGGCCCCAAGGTATATTGGTCCCTATGAAGTCATCGAAAGGATTGGATCGGTCGGTGGCTTACAGATTGGCCTTGCCCCCATATCTGAATAAGATCCATGATGTATTCCATGTTTTGATGTTAAGAAAGGCTGAAGTAGATCCATCTTGAGTCCTGCCACAAGTTTCTTTAGAGATTGTAGAAGACCTGACTCTAGAAGTGAAACCAGTGAAGGTGCTGGATTATAGTTAAAAGGAACTGAGGAATAAAAAAATTCCTATGATTAAGGTGTTATGGAGAAGTTCACAAATCGAAGAAGTAACGTGGGAAAGAGAGACCGAAATGAGAAGGAAGTATTTTGAGTTATTCATAAATACTGGTAAGAATTTAATTTCGAGGACGAAATTTATATAAGGTGGGGAGGATGTAAAACACCGGGTAATATTATTGATATTAATAAAAGTTAGGATTACGAAAAATGAGGGAAAGTGATAAATTAAATTATAAGAATGATGATATATTCGAGAATCTGAAAACAATTAGGGACATGGAAGGTATTTTTAAAAACGTTAATTATATATATATATATATATATATATATATATATATATATATATACACGAGTGCAAGTGAGTGTGTGCTGTAAGGAGAAAAAAAAAGAACAAAACTTGCTTTTTCAAAGAGAAAGAAACATTCGGTCAGGAGAGGAAAAACAAATTCAAAATTTCTCAATTCAAAAGTGTTAAAGCTTTGGCTATTGCTTGATAAGGTGCCCTCACACTTTTAAATAAGATTCTTGAAGAATTAATGCTTTAAATTGATTGAACTTCGTGAAATGAGGAATTAGGGTTCATGATAAAGTTTAGAGAAAATTACAATTGATTGTGAAATTGTGTTAAGATTATTGAAGTGAGTAAAGAAAGTAAGAAATTATGTTAATTGAAGCAAAATTTAAGGTGTTCTTGAAGAAGGGATTTTTTTGGAAAAATAATAATAAGAAGAATAAAATTTAAGAAAAACAAATCCCTAATCTTAATCGAATTATTATGTCATTGCTCTTTGTTTTGAATACAAATGTTGGGTTTGTTACATGAACCGTTAGGATTTCCATCGACGTGAAACGTTGTCCGACGTCATAAAAAGTATGTATTCCCTATCTATCCATCTTGTAAATACTTAAATTAAAAGTTGCACTCACAACACCATAACACAAGTCCACATAACAATAATAAAATAAATACTGCTTTGTAAGGAATTTCATCAATGAATATTACATTATATTTTATAGATTACACTTTCGTGTTTTGATAGTTAGTCAAAATTATCTTCTTCTTCTTCTTCTTCTTCAATTGACTCATTATCAGCTCCATCGTAATCTTCTACGTTGATTTCATTGTTATAATCATCTTCATCGACTTGTGCTTGTCTGCTGGAGCTCAGAACAACATTCAACTTCTCAGTGTCAACATCAACAAAAATATTATCGAAGATGTAAAAATTTGTATTTTCTTCTAAATCAATTAATGGAGCAACTCGATATAGATCAACTAAATCACTAACTTGAAAGACATCATCTCCCATGTTTGATTCATCATTCTCATCCTTAACAACCTCGACACGACCCCTAGGTTTGGTTTTTAATATGGATAATCAATCAACTCTTGAACGATCATTTCTAAAGAAAAGGGTGTATGTGTAATAAACTTGTTGACATTGTTTGGCGAAAAAAAGACATTGTTGACGTTGCGAAGTTTAGCTTTTGAATTTATTTCAACTAAACCATGATGGGATCTACTTTGATTCCTTTGTTAGTTGTGTCATATCAATAGTATTTGAACAAAAACACTTTATTTTGCTCACTATGATATTGCAATTCAATTACCTTTTTTAATTTCCCATCATAGTCAACATCAAACTCATTAGAAGTTGATCCCTTAACACAAACCCCACTGTTATATATCTTTTTACGTTACCCATATTCTTCAATATGAAACATGTATCCATTAACAAAATGCTCATTCTAACACTTCATCTTTCTTTCAGGACCCACACTTAATAAAGACAATGTAGCATTAGCATTCCCTCCCAATTTATAAAGTTGGTACATAGAGTACAACAATGAATAGTGAACGAGAAATGTTTAAAGAAATTAAGTATCCTGATAGATAATGATAATTAAATAGTACTTACATGTGTTTTGAACCACGTGGCAAATTGTTCATCTTGTAATCGAAAGATTTGGGATTCGATCAACTATGAGTTTTTAGACAGTAAATATTGATAATGTTGCCAACGAGGTATTCAATAATGTATAAGTTTGTAATATTACAAGAGAAAAATAATTCTTTAATAACAAAGTTTAAGTAGTGCACTTACTGAATAAACGGTCTTAGTTCATCGTAGTCAAATAACATATAATTTTGTGCTTGTCTAAATTCTTTTTCAGACAAATATCTTCCCTTGACAATATTTTTTTGTACGAGTCATCTAAGATTGGAGAATATTGACACGTTCTCACTCGAAGTCACTTCACCACCATCGCCATGCCTTGGAACACGATTGATTCTTTTTCTCAATTGAGACTTGAAATAGTACGAGATAAATGTTGATATCTCTTCAATAATATAGACCTCACATATCGAAACCCCAACATGTACGACAAGAGTCTTTCACCCTGCTAGTTCTGGGTTTATAAATGGAATGCCCACATGTCCTGCACTCGGTCACCTCAGCATTTTCAAGGTAATACAGCATGCAAAAGTTTGGACAAATGTCAATTTTCTGGTATCCTAGACCAAGGGGTTTCATCATGGACTTAGCAACATAGAGTTCTCTTTTAGCATTCCCTTCAGGTAAAATGCTTCTCACTCATTCGACAATTATATCATAACCAGCCTCACTCAACCCATAATCCGACTTGATGGTAAACACCTATGCAACAACTGATAATTTACTATGATTTGTGCAACCATCCCATAATGGCCCGTCAGAATCTTTTGAAAGATAAAAAAACCTAGTCGCGTCTGCATTAGGTTCTTCATCTATGATTGGACATTGACCGCTATGACCCTGATTCATTCTCATCGCATCCATAACCATAGTCTTATAAAGATTACTATTATCATCTACAACTCCACGCACGTTGCTAGCACTAGAAGTTGACCCAACCATCTTTTTTATAATGGTCTCGTGAGGAACAAATGGTTCTCTGTGTGCATACCAACACAAGTATTTCTCTATGAACCTTTTTATAGAAATTGAATCACTACAACATTTGGATTGAGAAACTTTTTATTCTTTCACCTTTTGCATAGACACCTGATACCGCCTCCACTAATATTTCTTGGATTAGATATTGCGTAATTAATAAAACCCTAAATCCTATTACAATAATCCATCCTCTACAATCCTTGAGGTAAATCTCGATACATCCATGAACAATCATTCATCACTTCTATTGAACCTATTTCAAATAATGATGACAACATGTACTAATTAACAACGATAACTAAATAAATTTGCAAAAATATTGGTTTAGCTCAAGATTATTCGACCTACTTTAATACTTCTCTTAATTCATTATTAATTATCTACGTAGATATAAATTTGTACATATTTACAGAAATTACAATTCGGCAATAAAATTGACAAAATATAAAATGAACTTGTTAAACAAGCTATTATTTATTTCATCACAACATACCTAAGTCGTTAATTTGACATAAGTTTCAACAATTTATAAACAAATATAATTTTACAAAATCTAAAACAAACCATAATATGTACAAAATCATAAATTCATACAACAAGTTTGTTTGAGAGAAAACAATAAAACAAGTAAACACCTAAACAAAATACATATACTATAAAAATATGCAATAAAAAAATTAACGTTTTAAAATTGTGTTCAAATTAAAAAAAAAAAGAGGGTAGATTGCTTACTTAAGATGAAAAATCCCCAATAAAATTTCAATCAGAACACGGATGCTGTCAAACATAGTGTTGTTGTGACTGGAAAAGTTATGGGATGATGAGTTATGTTGAGACAAGAGGGTGATGGGGGCTGTTTTGTTGCAGAGGTTTTTTTAAGGAAGAAGTAGAAATAAGAGAGAGGGAGAGGAGGGTCGAGTATTAGGTCATCTATTAAATATTACCACTGGATTTATTGATGGAATTATTCTGATGGTAACTCTATTAGCAATTCTGTCACGTCACTATATAGTTTGTCTGTTTGAATCCCACTGTAATTCTGTTAGCAACGGTGTCTGTAAGAACTTACATGTCATCGTATTGTTTTGTTTTTTTTATTCCTTCTATTCTGACTGAGATTTCCTCGGTATATACCGACGACATATTTCTATCGGTGTTTACCGATGGAGTTAGCAATGGAAAAAATTCGGTAGGTAAAGATCACCATAAAATATCGACGGAAACAATTTATCAGTATTTTTATTTGTATTCGTCGATTTTATGGTAGTGAATTTTCTTAGGAAAATTAGTTTTTTTTTTAATTGGACCGCTTATTGGTGTTTAATTCAAAGATTAGTAGATGTGATTTAATGATTGGATATGTAAAACGCGCTCATAAAATTGTAGTTTGATTTAATGATTACATTAGAAATTACATTCGTTATCATTTAAAAAAAAAACCTTATTTTATACATTTAGATTTATTTTCATAAAATTTTAATTTTATTTAATTATCAAATTAAAAATTACACTTGCTTTCATCAGAAAACTCATTTGCTACATTTACACTTTTTTTAAACGTATTGATATATGTCCCTACATCATTAATGAAGGATTGGACCATTCATTGCTGTAATTCAACTACTAGTAGATATGACTAGTTATATGACCCGTGCTCCATCGCAGGTCAAATATTTTCGTTTTCTATAAAACATTTTTAAGTACAAATCAAAATTTTATGCATACATGTAATCAAATAAATGAAGAACTATATATGCGAGTATATAAATAAAAAAGATTATCCGAAGCTCTTCTAAGGGTCCTAGGGATAGCCTTATGACCCAACATGAGGCCAATAACAACCATCGACTATATGTTTGGATCTAGAATGATTATAAACCCAAGAATTTTGATTCTGGTATCTTTACAAACCCAAATGCGCTTATGCTCAACGCATAGCCGAGACCAAAGGAATTGAATCTGGCATCTTGTCAGACTCACACATATTTGAGCTCCGCATGTAGCCGAGCCCAAAAGATTTGGATCTGGCGTCTTTCCAAGCTCACAGGTGTTTGTGCTCAGCATGTAGGAGAGCCCAAGGGATTTGGGTATGGCGTCTTGCCAGACCCACATGCGCTTGGGCTCGAAACATAACCAATCTTAATGGAGTTAGGTCTGACATCTTGTCAACTCTACAAGTGCTTAGGCTCATCATGTAACCGAGCCACATAGAGTTAGGTCTTACATCTTGTCAAGCCCACAAACATTTTGGCTCAGCGTGTAGCCGAGCTCAAAGATGATAAGTTTGGAAATAAAACTAAACTCATGTTGCCTAAGCCTGGTATTCTGTCAAGCTTATGCATGTTAGGTCGTCATCCTGTCTTTAGTCCTTGTATTCATGGATCTTTTAAGCATATGAGTTGCGTATAGAATATGTTGATCTATCAATATATATTAGAATTTTCTAACATATATAATATATTGAAAAGAAATTTTCCATCACACATTAACACAATTCTTGTGTAGAATACTAACAAATTTATTCATACTCAACTAGAACTTTCCTCATAATATTTGAATTAACTTAATCTCTTCTTTCGTTGGAATATCTTTTGCTTTGTTTTTCTTTTTCGTGATACTAATTTTGTTCAAATATGATATGAAAACATAGTTTTAACGAGTTATTTTTGTGTTAATAAAAGTTCTTTTTTTACAAAAAAAAAAAAAAAGAAGGAAACTTGAGCTTGAAAATCAACACATAATCACATGCTAGAAGTCGAAAAATATAGATCACAATAGAATGAAGTGTCATTGGAGAACTTGGTTTTTTGGCAAGTGATGGAAAAGCGGTAAAACATAAGGACTTTTTAGTTTGAAGATTGCACTGAAATCACTATCATAGTTTGAGGACTAATTTGTAGTTTGACCTGATATTAAACCTCACTACTCTTAATTTTCCCAATCAAAGTCTTTCTCCAAAAATAAATGTGAATTAAAGAACACAACTTGCTGAATTATTGAAGTCCTAGACCGACAAAGTCGGGATTAATTTGTCAGACAAAATCATTCACGTTTTGTATCGTGATAGAATTCGAGATATTATATATGGAGTGAGATTTTTATGAACATTGGATTCAGGGGCCCATTCGTGTTAGAATTCGTTATTAGTGATTAAGATTTTTGGAATTCCAAATCTACAAGTGATGTTCTTCCATAAGTTTTTGCCTCCACCCATTTGATGATGTAGTCCACGGCCACCATAATAAATTGTTTGTTCCCTGTAGTCTTTGGGAAGAACCTAATATGTCCATTTCCCAGTTGGAGAAAGGAAATGGAGAAGATATGGTTGTCAATTTTGTATAGGGTTGTCTCGAGACTAATGTAAACTTTTGACATTGGTTGCATCTTTTCACCAAGATGACCACATCGCTCAGGATTCTTGGCTAGTAAAATCCTATCACGATGACCTGAGTGACAAGAGCTCTAGAGTCGGTGTGTAAACCATAGATTCCCTTATGGATTCCCTCAAAACATAAAAGCTTTCTCTAGGAGATAAGCACTTGAATAAGAGAGTTAGGACAGATCGTCTATATAAAACCTCATCAACTAAACAATACTTTATTGCTCGCCTAGTTAAATGAATGACCTCATTTCTTTCTAGGGGCAACTCCGTAGTGAGTAGATACTCTCTGAAGGAAGTTCTCCAATCCTCTTTCATGTTGATAGGGACAGCCATTAGCCCTTCAATACTTGGATTTTCCAAGATTTCAACTCATACCTCCAAAGGGAGTTCAACCAAATTGGAGCTTGCATGATTTTATGTCGAGGATTTCATGATTTTCATGGTCATGGGGTTTACAGGTTAACGCGGGTTGACTCATTTTTTCACATTACTTTTTTTAATTAAATTTCTTTTTTTATATATATTTTTGTCCTTCAACATTAAGTTATTCGATAATTAAAATTCATGATTTTATTCAATTTTCTTTTGAATGCAGTCACCCTGGTATCATAACCGGGTCAAAGATTTTTACATCTTGACCTGGGTGGGCTCAAATCGAGTTTTTTTACCTTCTTTTAAATTATATCTCTTAATTTTGCCCTTCAACATTTTATTCACTAGAGATTGAACTTCACTTTTTTCTTTTCATTTTTGTTTTTGTAGAGTTATCATGTTCTCATTTGATTTATTAGGAATTAGTTTTTGATTTTTTCTTGTATTTTTTTCTATGAGATTATTCCAATCTTATATCCATTGTTGCAAAGTTTGCAATTTAACCAAGTTTAACTGAGTATTTTTTTTTTTCAGTTTCATCATTCAACATTAAGTTGTTTTATAACGCGGGTTGGCTCAAATCGGGTTCTTTTTATCTTTTTTTTTTGTTGTTATTTTTTGTCTATTTATTTATTGTTGTTACATTTTTTTAATCATATTATTTAAATTACTAATTAAACCAATGACTTGAGTCTACATTTTTTCCATATTATTCATTTTTATGTTAAAAAACATTACTGTCCAGCCCTAAGCTTAAAATTATATTTAATTATATTGCTTAATAACATAAAGGCCTATGATTTGGAAAAGGTTACATTGTTGAACAAAACTCACGTAGGTTTTGTTTCAAGAAAAAACACAACAGCTTACTTTTTCTCTTTATTATTTTCTTATGTATATTCTGAAAGTTTACAGTGATTTTATATAACCTTACAAGTAGTCTTAAAAATTGTATCCTTATCTAACTAAAAGAATGTTTGAGAGTGTAATAACGGTCACTACTAAAAAATATATTAATTAGCAACTAACTACTTCGTTGCAAATAAAACTAGAATCTGTTGCTAAAACAATTTAGCAATGGAATCAGCAACGGCAAATATCGGATGCAGATTTGTCGTTGCTGATTTTTTAGCAACGGATTTGTTCGTTGCTGATTTGGCAGCAACGGAAATTCTGATGCTTACAATCAGCAACGGATAATCCGATGCTCACAAACCAGCAACGGATTTTCCTTTGCATATATTAGCAACGGATTTTCCGTTGTAATTTTAGCAACGGAAAATGCATTGCTGGTTTTGTGAATCAACAACGGATTTTGAATTGTTTACAATCAGCAACGGAAAATCCGTTGCTGACTATATTATTTTTATTAAATTTTTTATTTATTTATCAAAATGACTTTTAATTTGTTTAATTATTTATTTATGGATATTTTAAAAGTTGTAGAATATATATAACCAACATAAATTAATATTAAAAATAATTGTATCACTAATAAAAAATAGAATAAAAATAATATTCATATTATAAAAATTTAGTTAAACTTGCATTAATACAAATAAGTCGAAATACAATAAAAAAGAAACAACAAAAGATACAATCATGGTGCTGGTTGCAGAGACGAACCATGATATTGTGGATCGACACAAGATGAATCATGATATAGTGGTCGAGGTGTAGGTCGATAAATTGGTTGAGATGTGGGACCCATAGGTGTCATTATCTGGGGAGTCATAGGTGGCGGCATTCATTTTTTTTTTTTTGATCAAATGTAAGAAGTATATTAAATCAAAAAGAGCAAGACAAGCTTGCAATACAAGCTGGAAACCAGCAGAGAACAAAATAAATACATAAGCTCAAATAAG
>Ga0307518_10001884_pt1 | contig 15515 bp, 27 predicted proteins | sample 25_EM_MG_FD_203889 | JGI IMG/M metagenome (GOLD analysis project Ga0307518, IMG submission 203889) | Populus trichocarpa ectomycorrhiza microbial communities from riparian zone in the Pacific Northwest, United States - 25_EM | ecosystem: Host-associated > Plants > Roots > Unclassified | place...
GTCCAGCTACTACTACGTGTGCAGGGGTACGTGTGCAGGGGGTACGTGGCAGTGTACACCGAAACTTATTACTGGGCACATAGTCCATGGAATCACAAGGGACTGGTAGATCTCTACCTCGTATCTACAAACCCACTGCAATGTAGACATTGTGACTAGTCACGTCTGGAATCTGTGACTCTGTGACTGTTGACTTTGGACTTCTTCACTTGCGGTTCCCATCCTCGTTTCCCAGCTCTACCTGTCGTCCACTCATTCCACCGAATGACTTTCATGAAATTACCGTTGGATGCCATTCGCATTGCTGGGTGTTACAAGATTGAGGACTATGTGGGAGGAGGCTCATACAGTAAGAAATTTTAAGTTCAAGTAGGGTTGAAGCACCAATGTTCGTCTCAGGTGATGTGTACAGTGGCCAGCAAACAAACAGCCAGATAAATGTTGAAGTTGTTATCAAGATTGCAAAGAGCAGTAGGGATGCTGCCGCTCTAATCAAAGAACATCAGATTCTCGAAAATCTTCACAACGTTTGTGGGATTCCAAAAGCCCTCTGGCTGGGATGCGAGGGCGAACTTCATGTCATGGTACTTGAGCGTTTAGGACCTTCACTTGCAGCTCGTTTTCAGGCATGTGAACAAAGGTTTTCTCTCAACACTGTGACACTCATCGCGACGCAACTGGTGAGTTAAGAATTAGAAACATGGATATCCACAAGTACTAATCTACCATGGTCAAGCTTTCATATCTGCAAAATGTCCATTCCCGCAACTATATTCATCGCGACATAAAACCTGCCAACATCCTGACTGGCACACAAGATTCCCCGAACATGGTTTACCTAGCTGACTTCGGTATCGCCAAACAATACCGTCACCCTAACACGCACATACATATACCCTTCCACGATGGTATTCCCCTCACTGGCACCCTTGCATTTGCATCTATTAACAGTCACATGGGTGCTGAGTTGAGTCGACGTGATGACGTCGAGTTGCTTGCGTATGTCCTGATTTATTTCCTTCGGGGTTCTCTTCCATGGTTGGGCGCTGGCGATGTAGACAGAGTCCTTCAACTTAAGCAGGGGACTCACGCAGATCGCCTATGTTCTGGGTTGCCGGGTGCCTTCAAACTTATTCTCGAACATTCCTGTGCGCTTGCATTCACTCAGAGGCCAGACTACAATCTGCTCCAATCCTACATCTACGATATTCGTGCAACGCTACCAGATCCTAACGATACTCTTTTCGATTGGCACCACAGCCATCTCATTCCATCTTCCCCCACTGCCACCCCAGTCACCTCAAATGGATGTGTCCGATCTCACAAGCAAACTATACCTGCAACAGTCAGTTCTGTGCCAACTAGTACAAGAGTGTACGCATTCCCAGTCTCCTTTAAGTTCGACTCAATTTAATACTGAATATTATATACCTAGACTAAGGCCCCAGATTTTGAAATCACCAAAGCCAGCGTGCTCCCTTTCATTCAAAAAGCATTGTATCTGACTGTTTGTAGTATTGTACCAGTACTACAGTCTACAGTACTCAGCCTGTTTTCGAATGTATCATGTATGTTGTACCATGTAACGCAGTCAAGCCAGTTAAGACTGGTCTTAACCGGTTCCTAACCAAATAAATATTTGTTTGGTTGTCAGTGGTCAATAACTATAAACAACAGTTTGGTTTGGTTACTGAATTACAGGTAATGGTTTGATCTGGACCAATTCGACTTGATTATATAATAGCTGCCAAATCTGGCAACTGGTTTCGGTTTAACCGGACCGTGGCAACACTAATACTAGGCAGTCACTGGTGATAAAGCAGTGAAACACTTTCGAGTCCATCGAACCATCATACTTGGTAGGTGGAATTAGCTTCAGAGTCATGTGCTTCTGATGATGCATCTTAGCCTTTTTAGCACACTTCTTACTCGCACATCGGGAACGCCTACTTGTTGGTGCCCCTTATTTCGACTACAGCTACACCTTCTGGTTGACGAAGATGACGAGGAACTCAGGTCATCCGAATCGCTGTCATATGAAGAGTTGTCCGAGGTAGAGGTCAAAGTCAAGGATCCAGAATATCCAGAGGAACCACTTGAGTCCCCTCCCTGGCCTTGGTTCAAACACTTTAACGCCAACCCAATGTAGCTTTTTGGATTGACCTGTTCGATAGGTTCCATCGCACGTGGGGTAGCATGCCTCTCGCATCGTGTTAGGCGACAGCATTATCCATCAAGGTTCAAACTGGGTCAACTCAACCAAGACCAGCAGGCTGGTCCGATCAACGTCCGCCTTTTCTCCCTGAGCGGAGGCTTACTCTCCTTTTTTCGCTTGGATGCATCAGTGCTCACAGATTCATTAGGATCATCACTGTCCGAGCTTGTACTCACACATTCTTCGTGCCAGAACCTCGAGAGGATTGGCTAGCGTGGTTGGGGGTATATTCACAGGTAAGATTGAAGCCTCAGACATTGGTCTGCTTCCATTGACGCTGTTGCTAGCTACCTCCTGCTGGACTGGCTCATTCTGAGCATGCACCTATTCCCAGGCCGCTCTCCAGGTTTCCAAGGCAATTCTCTGGCCATTCAAATCAACCCTGTCACGCATGGCATTCCAGGCTTCCGAAGCCTCACACTCAGCTTCGACATCAACCTCATTATCGGACAAGCCAGCTGGTACTACACAAGAGAGAGAGATGGTGTCTTTCAGACTTGAGGGGATACAAGGTGATGGATTTCAAGAGAAGACCAAGTAGATACAAAATGACCCAGTCATAATATATCACACTTCTAAGAATCACGGACTCTGCCTGGCAAAGAGATTAGAAATGGTTGTAATGGAGTTCCCTGCCCCGCAGGTGTCCAATTGGCACTAGGCACTAGTTGAACCGCCACCGCAGTTTGCTAATACCAAAAGTCCTTTCACGGTTACTTAAATCAGGCCCAGAGATACTTTCAACAAGCTTTTGTCAAGCATGTTTCTGCAGCCGGTCGTTCGACAATGCTGGAGCTTTCACAAGGCACAGGAAAATGTGTTTGAAGGGCAAGAAACATCTCACTAATGTGCTCAGTCATGCAAAGGAGTCATATCACAGCAAGAAGTGTCGCATTGAAAGTGGAAGTTCGTCCTTGCACACCATCAGTTCAAAAGCTGGCTCCCATACTGTTGATGAAGGCCTGGATAACACTGTGTTGCACTCTTCCAGCATAACAGATGCAACACAGCCTACCCAGACCACAAGTTCAAACGACGCTCGCATGCCAGGGCTTGACAAGGTATGACCATTTTTTACTTAATCAGATCTGACGCCATTGGAGCCGTCCGACACGGTGCAGGCTGAGGATGACACATTGCCACTGTCGGTTGATATATGAGGCTTATTATGTCGTTGATACCCCTCAAGTAGAAGAACTTCTTAAGCCAGAATCCCTGGTCCCAACCATAGTATGTGTCCAATGGGATTGAGAATAACAGTGTCTTACTACAGCTATCTAGAATGTGTTTTCAGAAAAGCTTGGTTTAACAGGTTTCGACTTTTTTCTTATGTTAGTTGTTGACTTACTGCATGAGTTTGAACTGGGCATGTGGAAATCAATCTTGGTCCATTTACTCCATATAGTGGACAGCCTCAAGGGAACAGCACTGGCTGAGCTTGATTGCCGGTGAGAGCGCTCACTCCATATTGCAGATTCATTAACAAAACTGATTATGGTGGAAGTTTCCATCAGGTGCCTACGTTCAGACGGGATACCATTTGGCGTTTCCATAAAAATGTTTCAGAGTTGAAGAGATTGGTGGCTCGAGATTTTGAGGATATACTACAAGTGGGTGTCATTTTATTATTATCTTACTGCTGTATGCTTTGCTCAATGTGACCGATCCATAGTGTTCAATCCCCGCTTTTGCAGCCCTGCTGCCAGATCCTCACAATGTACAAGTGCTATGCCTACTGTTTGTACTCTGCCATTGGCACGGACTCGCAAAGCTACGTCTACACACGGATGAGACCCTTAATATTTTTGAGCAGGTGATGAAGGACCTTTGCAATCGCATTTGTAGCTTTGCCTTGGTCACTTGTCCAAGTTTTGCGACTATGGAGCTTGTCATGACCATGTCCAACTCCGGGTCTTATCCGGTAACTCCGGTTGCATCGCAGCTCTACAGCTCAACTCCGGTTGCTCACCACTTACTCCAGTCGCGCTCACGCTGATACCCTTCCGTTAAGTACATCCCTTGGTCTATGCTCTATTCACTCGTTACCACACCTCGCCGTTTACCCTGTCTTGACATGAGTTCTCCGTGAACTCAATATATCCTATACCTTGTAGCATTTTCACCAGACCTGATTTATTTTATCCGGTCCTGATTTTATTTTCACCAGACCTGACCTAGTCCTAACTCCGGTCATTCCTTGTCCGCTATTAGGTTGTTTACTTGTCACTGTATGTACTCAACCCTAGTTTCTACTTAGTATAAGTACCCTCTAGTTTACCTTGTACACCTCAGTCTGAAATAAACTTAGTCACTACTCCAGTTTCTGTCTGTCTCTGTCTCTGTCTCCGTTTCCGTCTCCAACCTCTTGACCGGAACCTACACAAGGGATCAACGCTCGTTGTCCTTAGTCATTGAATCCGAATGGTCACCAACTCCGGCCGGACTAACTTCTTGTCCAGCCCCCTGCCCTTGTCCTTCATCCGCTTTTGTCCGGACTTGACCAGACCCCCTACCAGAGTAGACCCGGACTTGACAGAGCTGCCATGTGAAGCTGAAGCTCAATGATGGCGCCAAGGTGAACAAAATGTGAGAAAATCGAGCACCACATGCGGACAACAGTCCAAAGGGTTTAACCTTCAAACTTACAAGCTACATGCCCTGGTGGATTACCCATCGCAGATCAGAACATATGGTACCACGGACTCATACTCAACTCAAGCGGTACATCCCACATCTTAACGATGCACATATATACAAGACTCCTTTTCTACTACCCAGGGAGAGCTTGAGCACCGTACAAGTAAAATTCAATTCACCAGAACTAGCCACAAAGCCTATGCATCGCAGCTGGCCTCCATAGAGCGGCAACAAGCCCGCATTCGCAGCATCCGCATGAGACGTGATGCACTCAATCTGGCAGATCCTGTACCGAGCCAGCCTGAGGAGCACCATCTCATTGGTCGATCTCAAAACTTCCCAGAGGACCTTGCAAGATTTATGCAAAGCAATATCGGAGACCCTGCTGCTAATGTAAGTCTGTGCGGTCCTTACAATTTAGTTGCCAAACTTGTTACTAAACCTGCTACCAGCACTTCATTTTAAAGCTGAGAACGCATATTCTCCCTCGTATTGCAGCCATGCATCAAGACGTGAATACTCATGTGACACTTGATCCCTTGGTCTTTGATCTTTTGGACAACTCTGATGACATCTTTCACCAAGACCATCTACTGCAATTAAACCACATTCTCTTCAAGGGAAATAGGGTCTACCGACACCACTTGCTTCATATCAACTATACCACATATGACCTTCAGCGTGACTTTGATTCCATCAACCCACATACTGATCATCAGGACATCATGATATTGTCTAATTCAGATGACAATGCTCATCCTTTCTCCTATGCACGGGTATTAGGCATTTTCCATGCCAACATCATATATACTGGACTGGGGTCAAAGGACTTTCAATCACGTCACATTGAGTTTTTGTGAGTCTGATGGTTCGAAGTACTGCAGGATCATTTCTCAGCATGGGAACAACATGCACTCGACATGGTCAGGTTCTTACCCATGACTGACGAGGATGCATTTGGTTTCGTCAACCCTGCTGATGTGCTCAGAAGCTGCCATATTATTCCTTCTTTTGCAGATGGCTGACTGCACCCTGACTGTATTGCAAAGTCTCATTGCACAGGTGATTCAGATGATTGGAAGCAATATTATATCAACCAGTGAGTTCAACCAAATGGTGTGACTTAATCAATTTAACTTGATTTTATTGTCTAGTTTCATTGATCGTGACATGTTAATGCGTTATCACTGGGGTCTTGGCATTGGGCATGCATATGCGCATACTACTGTAGCATCACCCAACTCAAAGTCACATTCCTCTTTTCCGTCATCCGAGCCACCTAATTCAAGCAAACATGATACAGATAACTGCAGACATGACAAGATCAACGAAGGTGACATTGCTGACGAGAGTGAGCTGCTCGAGTTTGAACCAGACTCAGAGTCTGGCAGTGAATCCCATTCTGACTTGGAGTCTGTGTTGGGAGATCATGCTGACATGTATGGATGGGGTTCAGATTTGGATGGGAGTGGACATTATGAATTTTAAGCATTAGTAGTGGTCATTGGGCTCATGAAATTGTAATCGAGGCTCCTCATGTGCTTTGCGAAATTGAGAAAGTACAGAGCCAATTGTTGATTGCCCCGAACTATGACACAGAGCGACGTACTACTAGTACAAGTTACATAAAAAGACTCACTGACCCACCATCAACGTTCATCTGGCGCCGAGATGGAAGATGCACCTTACCTTTGTCGACCATGGTGAAGACAAAACACAAAAGCAAGGCTGCTGCCACTGCCAAGACAGGCCACGATGGCACCTCACAGGGCACCAAAGACATTTCCATGTCTGCCTACCTCATTCACATTCCCAATCCCTATTGATGTTGACACTTGCAAACATCATACCAGAGGCATTCTTTACCAAATCAATACCAGACATCATTGTCGCCATATACTGACTGCTACTCAACGCGACCTTGAGAATGCACATGCTGGGGTTGACCGGAAAGATGTGGAACTTGACCCCTGTATAAGATGGAGAGACTGACTCCAAGGACCTCGAGAACACTCATGGGTTTGCAGAAGAACTGGGTCAACTTTGCCATCGCATTGACGGGTGCAAGAGAGAAAGGTGGGATTTCATTGGTGTGGTGAACAGACTCAAGGATGATGCTACATAGCGAGATGGTATGTCTCATTTCCTTTGTTCTTGTACCCCAACTTCTAACCGTTGCATCATAGAGGAAATCCAGACACTGCGCACGAATCTTGACAAGAGTACCAGCCTACCCTTGAGTCATAAGTTCGAGAACTGCCCTCCACTGACTCGTCCAACAAAGTGTTGCTGCCCCTCCACACCAGCAAGACACACCATCCACCTTTCCAAGGTCCCTTTTGCAGTTCAAGGCTGTCACTTTATCTCAACAACTCGCACAGGCGGAATCTGAACGCATCACAGGAGAACTCATGGCTAAATGCGACGATTATGCATGCTACAAGCACTCCAAACATGCCAAGTTTGTCTAGCTCCAGGCTGCACACAACACACTGACCGAGAAACATGCATCTGTCAAGAGCTTGTTCAAAGCAATGCAGTCATTGCATGAAGCACAGATGCATCGACTCACAACAACTTGCGTGTACAGGATCCCCAGGGTAAGCTTACCTGCATTCACTACCGGGGTCTCTGGGTTGAAATCGCTCATGACGATCATGGGAGGAGTGAGAGAAACAGGCGAAAGAGATTGCTGAGGGTATTGAATGTGAGTGGGCAGGTGTCAGTGACCATGCAGAAAGGCGCAAAGCTGCTTTGTGAGCTGAAACCGAAAGAGAATGATGCACGTGAGAAGAGATGGAGGGACATCTGGCCGCAGCCAAGATGCAGCAGTGGATGCCATACTTGGATTGAGTCCAACTGTTATGGTTAGCAGGGTGCAGAAAGGTGGAATGACGTTCACGGGGGTGTGTGCTGACTATGTCTCATTTGAAGAAGAATGCAGACTAAGGCCATATGGACAGGACTCCGAAGGAAGAGTGCATCTTGGTAGTTTCCTCGTTCTTTCTCCATTCTCATAATATAACTTGGCTAGCGCCCATTCTGGCACAACAACGTGCAGAGTATGAATGTCTCCAGATTGAAGTGACACGGCTCTCTGCCTAGTTCTCAGGCCACGCTCATCAAACATGACACCAATGTTTCATCGCTCAAGAAGTCTCATGAAGAGAACGATCTTCTGCAGCACCAACTCACTGATTTCAGTCAACAGCTACAGCTGCTTCTCAAAGAGCTTGGCTGACGCAATGACCAGACCAGGATCCTTGCTGATGAGATCCTTGATGAGATGGGATCTCATCTGTCATTGCGAACAACCTTGTCCTCTCCTGGTCTATCTTGGCGCTGCAGGAGCAGAACTAACGTCTACCCAAGATCATGCGAGAGATGAGCACCAAGATGGAAGTGGATGAGCGTGAGCTACACTCGAGCAGGAACAGAGCGAGGCCGCCAGGGAGGCTTACAAAGCTATTCAGGAATTCGTGTCACAGCTCGGAAGGCACACAAGGGGATAGAAGCAAGGTCACTTGAGGCTTAGTTATCACCCAATGCAGCACATGAGTACTGCATGTCCCTCATTGAGCTGCATTGTTCCATCACTGATTGTCAGTCCCCACTGTCCCACTGCTGCTCAGAAGTCAGAACAAGCAGTGGATATCTCCCCAGCAGTGTCTGCATATATGGCTGTCGAAGATGAGGAGAAGCTGGTAGGTATGTCCAGACATCCATGTACACCAGTTGACGGTCTTTAGAAAATCATCTGCATGGCAGCGAACTTGACGTCGACTCTGTTCATACATCATATCATGGTCCAACTAGAGACGATTCTGGACAAAGAAGCCAAGATCACACACAATTTGCCAGTTAGTCGAACTATGCATACAGATGGGAGATGGTGACGACACTCAAGGGTCCTGATATAAGAGTCTGGAGTAAGGGTCGTGGACTTCAAGATGTTCGTTTCTACCAACGTGCTGACGTGCCAGTATTAATGCACTACATTTAGGTGGAGTGGGGATCGACGCAGTTTGGTTACACTCCCATCATCCAGTCACGATCAACCAGTACTGGGTTTGATTCGAGGTCAACCTTGGTCTCGTCTCCCGATCCTATCGCTCACAAAGACGTCATTCTCATCGCTGTTGGTGCCCGGTACAAGAGTTACTGTGCCAACCTTGGGCACAGCACCATCGTTGATCCTTCCGAGGTAACGTTACCGCGAATCTTATCCGCTTCTTTACTCAATCACCTTCAGGAACAAGAGGAGATGTCCAACACATCGTGCGTCACTTTATACTCATTTGAAGTAGATCGGTATTGAATTCCGAGACTCTGCTTACGTCCTTTTATCTAAGAATGCGTGTCATCTCCAGTCGAACATGGTCTTTAATTTGTCTTTGGGGTTCTCCGATCTTGTGGACGAGATGGACAAGAAGTAAGTACCCATGACAGGATTTGTAAAACATTCGTTGATTATGTGTACTAGTAGATATGCATTGCATCTCGTCAACACTGTACACGTTGGTCCTGACAAGGCCATTTTCCTCACGGATGGTGCCAAATCATCCACAGACACTCTATTCTACTTGAATTTGGCAGAGGACCTGGACGATGGCCATACCTCCAAGTCTGCAAGGAACCCACCTGCCAAACCCTCACAGAATGACTCTCCTGTGTAGCACAAGACACCAGGCAGCAAAGTTATGTGAAACAAGACTCACAGCATCGCTCAAGAAGAAGCCTTGCAGATGACGGCCATGAGAATAAGGGAGCATCAATCAACTGCGCTCTGCGCTTCAGAGCGAAGGTCTTACAAAGTACTCCGACGACAGTGTTAAGCACAGGGGAATGAAGAAAAGCATTGTAAACGAACAAGGGCGACGGTGCGCTTCCTAAGGAGGTAGAAAGTCTACAGGTAAGTCATACTGTGGTTACTTTGATTCATACTAATGCCATCTGTCATTAGATTTTCATCAATCGCAAGGCCCAAACCATTATCCTCCTGTCTATGGCTTCTTGGTTCCTTTCCACATCAACACCATCAAGAATGTCAGCAAGAATGATGAAGGCGAATTCACTTATCTCCACATCAATTTCCAAACCCCTGGTCAGCTTGCCGGAAAGAAGGATGATACTGTATGTTCAACTCATTTATCCGGTTGGTGCTGAATAACTGACCTTCGCAGCCTTTTGAAGATCCCGATGCGACATTCATTCAATCCGTGACCTTTCATTCTGTTGATGGTCATCATTTCGACAGGAAACCTCCTGTGCCTATAGAGCTTTCATTCTGGCCAAAGCAAAGGAACCACCGACAGATGCACTTCCCAGATTCGTACAGGCATACACAGCACACAAACATGTTGCCACTCTCGTGAAGGGATGCACTCAGGAAAATTACTATTGAACTGGGAACAGGCCCTCTCCGGGGCTGCTCAAGAGCCAGAACAAGTGGACATTGCCCTGCAGTGTCTGCGTATATGGCAGTCAAAGACGAAGAGGAGCTGGTATGTAACATCCGGATATCGGCGCACGCGCATTAACTATTCCCTGTAGAAAAATCATTCATACAATGTCGACTCTGCTCATCTATCATATCATAGTCAAACTAGAGACAATTCTGGACAAAGGAGCTAAGATCACACATGCACAGTTTGCTGGTCAAATCGAATTATGAATAGGAACAGGAGATGGCAGTGGTGTCAAGGGTCCTCATATGAGGATCTGGAGTAAATGTCATAGACTTCAAGATGTTCGTTTCTCTTCACTTTTGGACTTGTGAATGACCCACACCGCATTCAGGTGGTCTGGAGATCGACAGAGTTCTGTTACACTCTGATCATCCAGTCGCGATACACCAACACCGGGTATGACTTGAGGTCCACCTCAGTCTCATCCTCCGACCCCATTGCTCACAGAGGCGTCATTCTCATTGGTGTTGGTATGCAGTATGAGAGTTACTGTTCCAATCTCGGGTGCAACATCATCGTTGATTCTTCCAGCAAAGCTTCTGACATGCAGTTTGATGAGACTGGCAATTGGAAGCGCAAACACCACTATGATGGCGAAGATGAAATCAAGATGGAGCAGCAAGAACACAAACAATGGCAGATGCTCAACAAGGAGTTCAAACTCTTTGCAGGGCAGGTGGCAGCTTTGACTTCTGTAAGGTCATTTTTTGGGAGTTTTCACACCTAATGTCCAGTCTAGACTGGTGAGATGTTGGAAGTTGACATTCTGTTCCGCAAATTATTGTTTGACAGTCTTCCTTTACGCACCATTGTGTGGTTGCAACCGACCACTGAGTGTCTTGTCCATGTCATTGATAACTTGAATTGAGGTCCTATTATGAAGACAATCAGTGAAAGTCCATACGACCAAGGTGGATGGAGCTTCCTTGGTGATGCTGGTGCAGAAGTAAGCTACAACTATTTCACGTCTTCTTTTACCCACACTGATTTTGCTATAGAGTGAAGCGGACGAAGAGTTGGAAAGCGGATCCGAGTGAGGCTGACACAGACAACTTCGCTGACTCCAGTGATACTCGTGCTCAACATTAAGAGGTGCCACAGTGAACAACCATACAAAGATCCCAGGAAGCATCGTCAAATCGGGACCATTTTCGATGTAGATGTCTATCTTCGTCTTGACCACAGCGCTGTGGCCTAGCACGTTGTAATGCAGTGCAGTAGTGCTAACAATAGACAAGTTCTCGAACCATGTTCGATCCCCTTGTCAGTACAATAAAGTTCATCAATTCAACGTTCATGAACCTCTTCTTTTCAACCGCCATGGCTGATGACTCCTTCCTCTTTGTGAGGCCAGACGGCCCAGAGGCTACTAGCGATTATACCCCCATTCATTTGTACAATCCATGTCGCCTTTCCTCTGACATTCCCATTCATGACGACGTCAACACTCAACAAACTATGTACTCTGGCCGTTTGGCGGGTACCTTCAATTCAGAATGGGATTCCGATCCCTGGCTCTATCGTTTTTGAGCGTCGGACATGCCAGAAATTCCTCACATTGCCCATTATAGCACAGGCTTACCCCACGTTGCGGGCACTAGCATGGCCCTGGCAACCCTTCCATACGTGACACCAGGGACAGGTTCTACTGGAGGGCCACACCTCCAATTGGGCACTCCAGCTTATGCTGGAGGATTACACCCAAGTAACTTCAATGTCAGCTCAGCAGTAATTCCATCACATACGACAACACCATCACTTCTGGATGAGGGTCCCGAGCAACATTGTATACATCCCTGCGATTCCAGTGAGTTTTTTTTACCATATTGACATTCTCGAACAAGCTGATACATATATGCATACATATTCTAGTCAATATTATGAGGCCGATGAGAGAAAGAGGATTAGTGAATTGGATGTTGGCGATTCACGGTGCAACAGAACAGCTATGCAACCAATTCACCGAAGGACCCACCATTCTCATTTGATCCACGATCACAGAGGAAGCACTGGCGGAGAGTATCTTTACTTGTGTCAAACGCTCACCCAATTACTATTGGGTACCAGAGGATACTCTCTTAAAAGGTAAGTTTTGAAATACACACCATTGGTTCTACATCTTAAACTTGGCAACAGTGGAACTGGACATTGTGCAAACCACGCTCAACCATTTGAAATTCAAAACTTTAGTCATAAAGGATCTCTGCGAGACGTCGGGCTGCGTTTCGTCACACCTGTGGAGCCGAGCAAAATATCTCATTCACAACCAATCGGGCATCGATGGCCGATTCCCACATAAAAACGGTATTATTTTAGCGAATACTATGGTTGACAACAACATGGTTGAGTGGTGGTGCACGTCATCAGACGACTATGGGTATGGGATTTTCCACCGGGAGCAGTGGGACCTGGTGGTGGGCAAGTATGTCATGGTAAGTTTGGACATCATAGATATTGTAACCGCTACTAACTATTACCTCAAGTTCTTATTTCCAGGGTGGTCCATTTGAACATTCTGCCTTTGCACGAACCTTCCAGGTGGCTGCCTATGGGATGGAGTCTTCTGGAGGCTTTGGTTTCATGGACCATGTCAGCAATACAACCACTCCAATTTCGGAGGTCTCATTGTATGCGGGGGCCACTATATGCGGCTGGGTATGTTTTTGTTCATCTTTGCATCTTAAGTTCTAATTGAACACTTTTAAGCTTATTGTGGCCGCTGCAGATCACCGGAACACCAATGATATTGTGGCTTGGCCGTCCAACAATATGCGGCAGAAAATCAAAGACATCATTAGAAAGGTATATGCATATTTCTTCAAGATTTTTGGGTTTGAAGGACAAACCCATTGAAGTCCAAAATCATTGGCGTGCTCTCCTAGTTAATTTCTTACAGAAGACTCGCTTTGACGTGCCGCCTCTGAATAGTTACTGAATGCTGTGTCACACTACGAGTTTCGTCACAAATGGGGTACTACCCTGATGTACAGTATCAAGTTGCTTTGAATATGATCTGTTTACCTTACTACGTGCTTCAAGTGCTAGGCCCAAAGTTAATGTAGATTGTTGATAGTAGGTTTCTGGTCCCAGTGAAACTAGGGTTTGCAAGTCATGGGTATGGCTGACCCGCGTGGGTACACGGGTACAGCTCATAGTAGGGTATCCGATCTGGTCACCCGCACAAATTGGCAGGACCCGTACTAGTACTACCCACATGGGCCGCGCCGTCACATAATGCACCTACCTTGTCCCATATTAGACGGCCAGACGAGGGTGATATTCGCCCGGGTCTGATGGGCCAGCAGACGGGGAGCCTGGGAAAGACTGTCACCGTGTAACACGGGCGGGCTGAACATTAGAGTATTGTCACTATGTGATATGGGTGGGCTGTTGTGTTGTTTAAGGATACATATCACCATGTCATATGGGCCAGCTAGGATGCTACTGTACTGCATCTGAATGGATGGGCCAAGAGTTTATTGCATTGCAAAGGTAATGGTGAGTACCATCAACTGGTGCGGTACATCTGCCAGTTAGGCAGTATTTGGGATTATTAATGAGGGGTGCAGGGACTGGGATACCCCAGGGTCACTACACCTGCATGGACTCACTACAGATGCACGGACTCACTACACCTGCGCGGACTCACTACACCTGCGTGGAATCACCACACAGGTGTGGACTCACTACAGATGCACGGACTCATTGCACATGCAAGGATTCACTGCACATGCTTGGATGCACTACACCTGCATGGACGCACTACACCTGTGCGGACTGACCACACAGGCGTGGACTCACTACACTGACTGACTACAGATGCGCGGACTCACTACACAGGTGCGGATGCACTAGACCTATGTGGACTCACTACAGATGCGCGGACTCACTGCACATGGGTGGACTCACTGCACATGTCCAGACTCACTATGCATGTGCTGATGCACTACACCTCCGCAGACTCAATACACATGGATGGACTCACTACACCTACGCAGACTCACTACACCTACGCGGACTCACTACACATGCGCGGACCAAATGGTCGGAAGCACTACACCTGCACGGACTTACCACACACGGGTGGACTCACTACACTCCGCGGACTCACTACACCTACATGGACTCACTACACTCCGCGGACTCACTATACCCCTATGACTCACTACACCTGTGCAGACTCAGTGCACCTGCGCAGACTCACTACACCTGTGCGGACTCACCACATCCGCACGAATCACCACACCTGCATGGATTCACTACACTGCGCGGGCTCACTACACCTGCGCGGACTCATTACATATTCGCGGACTCACTACACTGAGTGCAGACTCATTACACCTGTGTGGACTCACTACACCTGTGTGGACTCACTACACTGCGCGGAATCACTATACCTGCATGACTCACTACACCTGTGTGGACTCATTACACTGCACGGTGTCACGCACCAAACAGGTTTGGTACAGTGAACATGGAAGATAACGTCAATATCGAACGATCCTGATGTAAAGGATGAGCACGACAGAGCCTCATCATAGCCATCTATCGCACAAGAAGACTATCCTGATGCAAGAGATGACTGCCGACATCTAGCAGTCATCACTCACACAAGAACCACCAAGAAGCAGAAGAAACTGAAGGAATAACGTCCATTATGGTATGAGAAAGGAATGCAATCTACTGCAGTCCAACTCCCATACCAGAATGAGCAAAGAAGCTGAAGAATTGATGGAGAAATGAAGGAAAGAAGAGAAGAAACGACATTAGCACTCAAATGTCATTTTTAGGCGCCCAGTGCCGGCATTCCAATATTTTGAATAGCTCCACCGTTTCCAAAGCTATCAGGCATGTGACTATACCATCAGAGAGCCTAGAGCATGGTCTATCTGCCTGTCAAGTTCCGATGTGGATCTGTTCATTTCCCACGGAGATATTCCCCCTGCAATCCAGACATTCGTCTCATCAGTCACTATGGAGTCCGTATTTTCTCTGGATCATTTCTCCACTATTGCTGCAGATCTCCACTATGTCCTGCTCTTAGGACAGCCTCTCCCAGAGTTCCCGTGCACTGCCTGGCACATATCTTCCCAGCCTGCTCCCTCAGTCCCCCTCGTTCTCGGTCAGCACGTTCTCCTCGTCAGTCCTGCATCAAGGACGTACTTTGGTCATCTTAGGTCTATTGTCAAGATTGA
>Ga0307518_10001885_pt1 | contig 15515 bp, 4 predicted proteins | sample 25_EM_MG_FD_203889 | JGI IMG/M metagenome (GOLD analysis project Ga0307518, IMG submission 203889) | Populus trichocarpa ectomycorrhiza microbial communities from riparian zone in the Pacific Northwest, United States - 25_EM | ecosystem: Host-associated > Plants > Roots > Unclassified | place...
AATGAAATTGAAAAAAAAATATAATTTCATAAATTATCTCAAATAAAATAAATAATAATCAAAATAATAGAGATCAAATCTAAAAAATAAAAAAATTGAAAGATGAAGAAATTAAAATAATAATAATAATTAGCATTTCATAAATTATTTCAAATAAAATAAGTAACAATCAAAAGAATGAGGACCAAATTTGATAGATAAGAAATTTCAATTAAAAAATGATAAGGGAAAAGCAAATAACAATTATAAAAATAAGAACCAAAATTAATATAAAAATTAAATTCTAAGGGATGAAATTAAAAAATAAATATTCAAAACAAAATATATATATAGCAATCAAAAGTTTGAGGACCAAATTTGATATAATCAGCAAATAATATATATAACATTTCTAAATTTTTCACAACTTCCGGAAAAGTGTTTTCCGCCCAATATAAAAGGAAAACACTTTCTTGAAAACGAAGTCAAATTTTTTTTGACTGGAAAGTGTTTTTCGTTGATCAACTTTTTTAATGATAAACAAACACGAAAAGTTTGAAAAGTGATTTTTCAAAAACTACTTTTCTGAAAACTAACGGAGCCTTGAACAAAAACTCCCAAGAAAGTAGACTGTCAATTATTATTACCAAAAAAAGGCCCTCTTTTTATGTGTTAAAACCCTCCAAATTCTCTACTCTCCACCTTCTGTATTGTCAAACAAAATGGAGCAGTAAAATTCCCAGAATTACAATTAATGCAAGAACAATGGTGTGAAGAAGAAAGAAAGGGAGGTTTGGTGCAGGTAACACAAAGAAAGAGAAAGGGAGAGAAGAAAGGGGGAGAGAGAGAGTGGCACTAATTAGTAATTACAGTGAGTTTTTAAAATACCTAGAGTTGTACTAATTACTCAATTTTTACAATAGAAAACAATATATATATATATACACACACACAGTGAGTTTTTTATTCTTAGAATTCCAGCACATTCTTCCTAAATCATACGTGGCACTAAAGACTAGTTAAAAAAACAAGGAAATAAAACGCACAGCATCATGGTTTGACTCATTATTTGAATTTAACAGCTATGTCAACAGTTAATCTCTCCTGTACCCTTCTCTTATCAATTCCCCCCTCGCAACACAAAATGGCCTCTCACTTCAACGATCACCGCTGCCAAAACCAAGTATCCATCTATGTGGTTCAATGGTAAAAAATTTGGATTAAAAAATTTGTTTCTTATATGATTTTAAGTTTGAGCTTCTTCAATCCCCTGTTTCTCTCCTCCAACAGCAGCAGCAACACCACCAACCCCGTCTCTTCTCTCCCTGTCTTAACAAGAGAAACAACCCCCAAAAAAATAATCACCAAAGAACAAACTTTCTCCCTCAAAAGCTATATTTTCAAGAAGAAGATGACCCCCATCAAACCCATTTTGTTCTCTCTCCTCTTCTTCAACGAATCAACACTCTCGAGTCCTCCCTTCACCATATTTCTATTTCTAGTAATACTATTAGTCATTACTATCCTTCACGTACTCTCAGAGACACAGCTGCACGTGTTATTCGAACCCATTTTCGTGCCTTTCTTGTTCACCGATCAACCCTAAGCCAGCTCAAGGAGCTTGCTTTTATCAAATCCAGTTTTAACTCGCTGAAGTCTTCTATTTCTTCTAAATCCCTTTTTGATTTTGAGGTTGTTTCTCGTAAAGCCATGGACTTGCTGCTCAAACTTGACTCCATTCAGGTATATCATTAATGGGTCTTTGTCAAATTTGTGGGTGTTGTTTGTTGGGTGGTGATCCTATGATCAGAGATGGAAGAAGGTCAGTTACTAGAGATTTGGTAAGGTTTTTGGAGTTCATTGATGGGTTTGCAGTTAAAAGGCATGAACGTTCATGTAATTCTGCTAGGAATGTGAGGGTCTTAGGGAAGAGTAACAACGCTAGGATCTTGAATGCCAAGAATGATTATGGTGGTTATGGAAATTTGATTGAGAATCCTAGAAGGAATATGAGAAATGGTGGTGACTTTGAAAGTAATGGGTATTGCCTGGAATCGAAATGGGAGTTTAGTTTTCTCTGCTCCAGTGCCTGTAAAGATGGAATCAAGAGCTGATTTGATGAAGAAGAGAAAGGCTGTGAAAATTGTCACATAGAGGGCCATTAATCGGGCTTAGATTCTGAAGTCCCGCACAATTTTGTGGCTTGGCTGGGGCATCAGATTCCTATTGTAGTCTAATATCATTTGTTGGTGTAGGATTGACGAAATGCGTTTCGCTAGTGTAGTGGTGGGATTTGTGTGTAATCTGCTACTTTCTCCCAGAAATTTTAGATGTTGAGTGAATAATAAATCCCACAACTGAGAATGTTTTAACTCTATATATTTTACCGATTCACCACTCATTTTTCCAAAAGTGCATTTGCTGCTGGTAGCAAATGTATTCTTCCATTCCTGTGCATTTTAACCCTTCATCTGAATTACTCTGTCAAAATACCTCTCTTCATGCTAGAAGTTTCTTCAGCAGGAGATGTTCCAGCCACGCAGAAGCACTCTCTGCACATTTTAGTGTGACATAATGCAATACTAAGGACAACAGAAAAGAGAATGAGACTCTGTTGCTAATGCCATGGTCACCTCTATTCCATTTCTATGATCAAGATATTCTTCTTTTGATTACAAAGCATTGTAAAAGACACGACTGTGCCTCATTCTCGTTCTGGGAAAAAAAATTGTTTGACTTTTTTAATGCCTTAGTGTGTTTTTTTTTAACAACCATGCATGGCTTCTCCATCATCAAGTTTTAGTAGTTTCGTTATTTAGGTTAATTTTTTTTCATTATAAAAAAGATGATGATAAGGTGATGAAAGCATTTCTAAAAAAAGTAAAAAAACTTGAAATTCAAGTCATTGATTTGATTAAGTTTAATAAATTTATATAATATAAATTAAAAAAATATAAAGACAATAAAAAAATTGATAAAAAAAAACGAACAAAGAAAAAAGATTAAAAAAAAAAACCAATCTTAGTCCATTAGGGTTAATATGTCAAATCTACAACTTAGTTGTGATACTCGAGTAATTCTATCGAAATCAAATTAAATAAACTAATAAAGCTTAATTATCAAACAATCTAATGTTAAAGAGTGAAATTGAAAAAAAATCATTTTTTAACGGGAAAAAAAAAATCCAACTCAATATAGGTTACTAGTTAACCTTGCAACTATGGACATAAGATTAAGATAACTCCTCCATAGAAGGGAAAATAGGAAAAAAAAAATATAAAGATCAATTCTCAATAAATCAAACATTGAAGGATGAGATTGAAAAAATAAATAAATTTAACAAAGAACCTAAAAAACAAGATCAAAATCACTCGTGTTAATATTCAAAACTTGAGACCCTAGTCATGAGCTCAGGACTAACCCCATAGGATACAAACCATAAAAAATAATAAAATAAAATTCTTAATCACAAAATAATTAGGGATGAAATGGGGGGATGGACAATAAGAAAAGGATAAAAACAAAACAAATAATAATAAAAAGAAAGGGAATCAAATTTGATATAAAAATAAATCAAAATCAAATGTTAAGGGATAAATTTGAAAAAACAAAATTCAATTAATATTCAAAACTCGAGACCCTGATCATAAGCTCAAAATTAACCTCATAGAAAGCAAACCCTAAAAAATAATAAAATAAAATTCTTATTCACAAAATAATAAGAAATAATAAGGGATGAAATTGGGGGAGAAAGACAATAAAAAAATGATAAAAACAAAACAAATAATAAAAATAAATCAAATTTGATATAAAAATAAATCAAAATCAAATGTTAAGAGATGAATTTGAAAACGAAATTCAATTAGGAAGGGGATAAAAAAAGAAATGGATGAAATTGAAAATAAAATTCAATTAGGAAAAGGATAAAAAATTACAATTAAAAGAATGAAGACCAAATTTGATATAAAATTAAATGAAATCAAATGATTAGAGATGGATTTAAAGAAAAAAATAATCTACAAAATATAAAATAAAATAAGTAGCAATCAAAAGAATAAGAATCAAATTGTATACAAAAAACAAATGAGATGAAACTTTTGTATTTTACTAAGGAAAAGAGAGAGAAAAGAAGAGAAGAAAAAAAAGGTTCACTGGAGTCACACCACCAACATGCGCCCCTCCTAGCAAAAGGCACAAGCTCCTCCCACTCACGCGTCATCCATGTTTTCCTTTAAAATAAATTTTATGTATATTAAAATACCAAATTTCTCCTTAGTCTATTTGATAATTACAAAAAAGCTATAATGAAATGATTAAAACACTCCCGAACACTAAAATTTCAAGAGCAATTAAAAAAAATAAAATTTTTTAATTAAGCCTCTCCACGACTAGTGCAATAGGCTTTGGAGAAAGTTTTATCAAGTTGGGTTGGGGTAGTTCATGAACTCCTATAAAACAAGTCCCCTGTTATGAGAGAAGACTCTCCAATATTTTAAATTATAGGATAAGAATAATGTATAACATAGAGAATGAAAGGTATAGAAAAAATATATTAAAAAGAAATCTAAATGACGTGGCAAATTCATTATAGCAATATACTTAGTTTATTGTGGATTGCTATAGTAAATTTATCTTTATGCCTCTCGGTAGAAAAGCTGGAAGGTTATGAGATAGGGGTATTTTTCATCTTTTTACACTGACTCATTGATCATTAAAAAATTAAACTAAATAAAAACTTAATTTAAAATTGTCCTACATTATCATGCATGCAGAAAAAATAGTATATATTATTTCTAAGAGTAAGAGAAATCTTGAATGATTTATATATGTATAACTATGCTAATCACTAAAAACTTACTGACCAGTACATATCACTAGTGATTTTTGAGATATAATTATGTTTTTTTAAAACCACATTTAAGTATCAATATCTTAAATAAATTTGAAAAATAAAATTATTAAGTATATAATATTCTTTGTATTAAGTTATTAAAAATGTAATTTTAGGAGTTGCTATAAAAATCATTAATTTTTTTAATGTAAGAAATCCAAGTCAGATCGGGTACTCAAAGAGTAAAAAAAACCTTCTATCCAATGTGTGAAAGTTATATGCTAGAGTATTTATAGACATAGTTGGGTTGAGTTTGAATTTATAATTGTATCAAATCTAACCTTCGCTATTTTATAAATTGTAAACCCAACTCATTAAGTTTTTTTAGACTTGAAGGGGATTGATCTATCAAGTTGGGCTAACTTTTTTTTATGAATATTATAAATATTCACTAGTTGAGTTTATATTGCTAATTTTCATTAGTTGGATTTCATTGGAACTAAGATTTGAGCTTATAAAGTAGCCCAAAACAATTTAAGCGTAATATATCAACTAAATCAATGAAATTGTTTTTTTAAGAATTAGCTGTAGAAAAAGGATAGAATAATTTGTTGTTATAGGGTATACAGATTAAGTCGAGTTGATTAAGTTTCAAATATATTGACCCACCACTAGTTATAGAGGATGACAAAAACAATTAGGGGCAATGTAGAAATAATATGACTTCAAGGAAAGGGGAGATTAAGAAATTACAAGGGTTTATATGAAACACAATTAACTTTAAAGGACTATCGTGAACTTTTGAATTTTTTTAGGGGGCATGGCCCTCTCGTAGTTAGTCTAGGTTCTTTCTTTACCCGGTAGCTAACTCATGATATTTATTTTTTATGTTTTTTTACTTATTATTTTTATAATATTTTTATTATTTTTATTTGATAGATTAAATCGGATTAGATAATACAAATATTATAAATAAATTAGGTTTTTTAACACCCCTGTCATATATTTAGCAAATTGAATACAGATGCATGAAAAAATCACCCGAACCCGATCCATTGCCATCCTAACGTCAACCCATAATCGGCAGGTTACCTGTTACATTTGCCTAATTTCCTGTCAAAACCCCCCAACAGCTAAAGTAGCCATAGAAATTCATGAATGGCCCAACAAAGACTACTATATCCAAAACAACCAAGCTCTTGCTCGCCCCTAAAACGACCCAATACCAGTCTCTCTTAAAACACTATGGAGCCGCTCAATCCCTCACCAGAACAAAACAACTCCATGCCCACCTCATTACCTCTGGCCTTCTCTCCATCGATATCCGGTCAGTCCTTGTCGCAACCTATGCGCATTGTGGGTACGTACATAATGCACGCAAACTGTTCGATGAATTGCCTCAACGAGGCACGCTCTTATATAATTTCATGATTAAAATGTATATAGCTAAGGGGGATTATTTTGAAGCGATGAAGGTGTTTCTTGAAATGCTTGGATCAAAAGATTGCTGCCCGGACAATTATACATACCCGTTTGTTATTAAAGCCTGTAGTGAATTGTTATTGGTTGAATATGGTAGAGTGCTTCATGGGCTGACGCTAGTGTCAAAGTTTGGTTCACACTTGTTTGTGCTGAATTCTTTATTGGCAATGTATATGAATTGTGGGGAAGTGGAGGAGGCAAGAAAGGTTTTTGATGCAATGAAAGAGAAGAGTGTGGTTTCTTGGAATACTATGATAAATGGGTATTTCAAGAATGGGTTTGCAAATACTGCTTTGGTGGTTTTTAACCAAATGGTGGATTCTGGGGTTGAGATTGATGGTGCTAGTGTGGTTTCCGTGTTGCCGGCTTGTGGGTATTTGAAGGAATTGGAAGTGGGGAGAAGGGTTCATGGATTAGTGGAAGAGAAGGTTTTAGGTAAAAAGATAGTGAGCAATGCATTGGTGGATATGTATGCTAAGTGTGGTAGTATGGATGAGGCGAGGTTGGTTTTTGATAACATGGTTGAAAGGGATGTAGTGAGTTGGACCTCAATGATTAATGGGTACATTTTGAATGGTGATGCGAAAAGTGCATTATCACTTTTTAAGATTATGCAGATTGAAGGGTTACGACCCAATTCAGTGACTATAGCCTTGATTCTTTTGGCTTGTGCTAGTTTGAATAATTTAAAGGATGGTCGTTGCTTGCATGGTTGGGTGATGAAGCAAAGGCTTTATTCAGAAGTTGCTGTAGAGACTTCATTGATTGACATGTATGCAAAATGCAATTGTCTTGGCCTAAGTTTCTCAGTCTTTACTAGAACTTCAAGAAAGAAAACAGTTCCATGGAATGCAATGCTCTCTGGTTGTGTTCATAATAAACTTGCAACCGAAGCAATAGGACTTTTCAAGAAAATGCTAATGGAAGGAGTGGAAATAAATGCTGCAACATGCAATAGTCTCCTTCCTGCATATGGCATTCTTGCTGATCTGCAGCCTGTAAACAATATAAACAGTTATCTAATGAGGTCTGGGTTTGTTTCAAATATTCAAGTTGCCACATCTCTGATTGATATATATTCCAAGTGTGGAAGTTTAGAATCTGCTCACAAGATTTTTAATACTATCCCTGTAGATGTCCAGGACATTTTTGTGTGGAGTATAATTATAGCTGGTTATGGAATGCATGGACATGGTGAGACTGCTGTTTTACTTTTCAAACAAATGGTTCAGTCTGGGGTGAAGCCAAATGATGTTACTTTTACTTCAGTATTGCAATCTTGCAGCCATGCTGGCTTGGTGGATGATGGCTTGTATTTGTTCAAATTCATGCTCAAGGATCACCAAACAATCCCCAATGATGATCATTACACATGCATGGTTGATTTGCTTGGTCGTGCTGGTCGAATGGATGAAGCTTATGATCTGATAAAGACAATGCCATTTATGCCAGGCCATGCTGTATGGGGTGCATTGCTTGGTGCATGTGTGATGCATGAAAATGTTGAATTGGGAGAGGTTGCAGCAAAATGGCTTTTTGAGCTCGAGCCAGATAACACAGGAAATTATGTGCTGCTGGCCAAACTTTATGCTGCACTGGGAAGGTGGGAAGATGCGGAAAATGTGAGACAAAGGATGGATGACATCGGATTAAGAAAAGCACCCGCCCACAGTATGATTGGGGTTGGAACTGTTAATTGGTAACATGCTATCTATATCAAATGGATAAACTAGTTAGCTTGCTAATGCTAATCTGCAGAGACAAATTTTCATCCAAAGCTACAGTCAGCACAAGAATTGAAGAGTATAATTGAATGTGCTGATTGCTTAGAAACCATTTATTAAAGAGACGTGATTAAACCAATGATTTTCCAGTTCAGTGTATCTTTTGACCTTAAATTTTAGCAGATAAGGAAATTGTATGTCGAACCAATTGGTGCAGCTTCTTTTCATGGAAGAATCGCTTACCGCCTTGATTTTGAAGAATGTGGCTAGCTCAAGTGGAAGAGAGATCAGTGTCCTTGAGTGTTTAGTCTTTGGGATTAGCCTTGTAGGGCTAGTAGAATTACATGAAAATTAAGTAGGATGACCCATCAATTGTACCATATTACATTTTATTGGCACGAGCTATGGAGATAGCTTTCTTGATGTGGTTCATGGCATCCCTGATCCCTTGACAAGATGATTGGTGTGACAATGGCAATGCTGATGGATTTTGTTAGTGTACTCTCATCCTACCACCCTATCGATGATTTTGCATTGAGTTATCAATGCAACTTATCAAATAATTTTCCAAGTTGAGTTGGTATGGATTTAACTTCATGGAATTGTAGCAGATGTTGATGTGATACTATTATTCATTTAAGATGGATGTAGACTAAACACGGTGATGATGACTTCTTTTTAAGGGAATGGTTTTGCTGGTTGTGAACTCCCTGCAAGAAAAATATGTATGGCTTGGTATTCTCTTTCATTTATGAGGTTTGATTATTTCATCTTGTTTTCAACATTTCCATCAATGAATTGATTGCATATGCAACAAAATAAAATGAAAGAGTCAGAAACACGGTGCATTTGACAGGTACTAGCTCTTTAACCACCTAATTTTTTTATTTTTTTATTTTTTGACAAGTACTAGCTCTTTTCTTACTTTATAATATTTAAAAAAAAATATAATTAACGGTATTTTATTAGTTAGATGTATTTTAAAGATAAAAACAAATATATATATATATAAAAAAAGAGAATATAAAATTCTTAGCCCATCTCAAAAATATATAGGATTTCTTTCTTCTAATTGTATCTTTTTATTTTCTTAATGTCTCGTGAAGGGAGAAAGGGAATTTAAGGTTTTTGGGACACAAACAAATAGATTTATTAGACAGCAAAATAATAAGTGGAGGTATATATATATATAACTGCAATTTTAAAACCACCGTCTCGTCTCCATCTCCAAGCTTCAAGAGACGTGTCTTTTTCTCAGGTGAAGATATTCATTCCCTTTTAACGAAGAAGCAGGTGGCTTGGTTTTTGGTGTGGGTTGGTCTGAAATTGGAAGGCAATTAAGGAGAAGGGTATCTCAAAGACCTCCTAACAAATTTACAAAGGTGACATGCAGATCTCTCTCTCTCTCTCTCTCTCTCTCTCTCTTGTATTGGCAGATATCATTGGGTCAGTTTCTGTGTAATACAGTATTTAGGAAAAATGATCTCTTAGAATTTAACTTATTGGAGGAAAATTATGTCTTAGGGAAGGAAGCTGTCGCATTCTGGATGGTACTGTGAAATCCTGAAAGGCAAAACTGCTTTTAAAAATAATTTACTATTAATTTTTTTTAGGTGTAGTTACATCAAATCTCTTTCGTTCTTTCAAGAATTAGTTCTTAAATTAATTCAAATTTTAAACTTAAACAAAATAGAACAAAATACCTCATATATAATATATAAAAAACACCAACAAATGATAAATTAGAATTTATCTCTTCAATTTTGACTCTTCTCTCTTCAAAATTCCTAACACTTTTTCAATCTACAATCACATTCATAATCACATGACATTCACATCATGGTAGTATAAGCCCCTAACTTGCAATCAGTATAAAGAGATGTCCTTGCCTGGAATTCAGACTCCATGTCTCTTAGATCCCTCCCTTTCCCGACTCAGAATGCTAATTGAAATCAAACAGAAAAAAGCTTCTAAAATTGATTTCAAAACCCTTTTTCCCATCAAAAGCTTAAAAAATTGCTTGATTGATTTGCTTATTGTGATATTTTCTAGGAATGAGGATAGGAAGAATGGTGGGGGGTTTTGTAGGGGGTGTCGGGGGGAATGGAGATGGCAAAGTTTGTCCAACTAGATAACTCGATAAATGAGAATTTTACTGGGATTGATGGGGGTGGGAATAGGATGTTGGGTTTGAGGTTTGATTATAAAGGGGAAAAGGTAGAGGAGAATTGTAATGTAATGATCAGGTGAAAAAGGGTGGAGATAATGGTTTCATGTATGAAGAGGTGGACCCAAATGTGTCTAATTTAAGGAAGAAGAGGAAGGCACTGAAGGGATTCGAGAAAAGGGTGTTTGGGTTTCTATCAAACCAGCTCGGATAGTTGAGGGACATGGAGCCTCGGTGGTTTCTTGAAATATATCTACGCAATAGAAATAGTAAATTTAAAATTTTTTTGGGAGTATTAAAATTTCGTTAGATAAATCTAGAGTTTTTTAGGGTTTATACTAAGATTACATAAAGATCAAATGTTCTTTTTGACTTTGAATAATTTCTTCAAGGTTGGGTTGTCGTAAACTGCAAGTAGTCTAAATGTCCGGCCTCTAACAGTGATCCACACAAATCACAAGTGAAAAATCTCTTAAACCCTTTTAGGATAGAGAGATTGCAATGCTTTTAAGTGATAGCTCTTTTCTTTTGTGTTTTTCAAATATTCTGTATTATATTGTGTATTACTCAGAAAACAAGAGGCATATCATTCTATTTATAAGGAAACTTGAAAACCATATAAATAGCAAAATATCAATTTAACCCTTGAATAATATCATATATATTATTTTAGAATAATTTTATGAATTTATCAAATCAAGTCCCTACTTGATTTTTCCAAGTTTAGAATTGTAATTCCCTGTATAAATTATATTTTAGTCCTCAATTTTTAAAATTTACTTACAATCAAGTCACACTTGATTAATCATCCCATTTTAATTTCTGATCAATGGTTCTTATATGTGTGACTCATTAAGTTCCATAATAAGTTGTCCTAAATATAAATTGCAATCCTAAATAAAATAGCAACATGTCAAACGACTTAATCTTTTAGCGAATAGTTTTTTAGTGTAATTATTATCCTTTTATCAACAATGTTCCGATTTAAATATTATAGCACGGAGTGTGTCTACTTTTTCAAGTCATGCTTATTCTCAACACCATAATCATTGATTCTTTAAATAAGCTTTGAAACTTTTTTCAAATCTCATTCCACCTTACATAAGGATTTACAATCAATACTATTTGAGAACATGTGGAACATTTTTTCTAATTCATTTAGAGTAATGGATCATCTCTTGTTCATTAAATACCTTCATATTGTTTGTGTTATACCCAATATTTGTCTGTTTTCCACCCTTGATTAGAACAATGTGTGGTAGGATCAAAATATACCATTTTGTATATAAGATAACTTAGTAATCTCAAGTTTAAGGATCATTTACACAACCGTCATATGAGTATTTCTATAGACACAAGTGATCTCTCCATATGAAATTCTCATGTGAGTCATTTCGGTGTATATATATCATCTGAAAAGCACATATATATTAGCTATAGGTATCCATCATACCTCAGTTTATGAGAACAATTCCTTTATTTCATAAAAGAAAGAATATAATATGTATCAGTCTCAAGAGTTCTAATTAATGTTCATTCTTAATAGATCATTGACCATGAAAATTTAAAAACAATGCTTTCATGCAATAAAAATCTCATAATTATAACAACTTTATAATTTCATTTGCAAAGCATTTTTGTCCCTAGAACTTTATATTTACTCTAGATTCACTAATAAAATATTTAATGAATATTAAAGAAGAATAAGTTATTGTTAATAATTAAATATATTTAAATAAACAAAATCAATATCATGTATAATCAACTGATTGGCTACATGACATGTATACTAATATGGGCAATGTAAGTTGGAGAGAGAGTAGGAGAAGCAAGGAAGAAAGTCTTCCATGACGTAGAAGACTTTTTTTTATGGTGGAGTGAGTCGTTCCCTCAAATTTTGAAAATGTTTTTGTTTTGCTAAAATATATATTTTTTTATATCTTTTTAATATATTGATCTCAAAAATAATTTTTAAGAAATAAAAAAAATATTATTTTGATATATTTCTAAGCGAAAAGCACTTTGAACCGCAACAGTTACCACAATCTCAAACAGGCACGGTTGTGGAAGCAACAAACCTGTGTTGTGGCATAGGGTTCTTGAAAATAACCATTTGTTTTTATTGGGGTTTAATGGAGCATCTTCCTGATGCAATATCATTTTGATTTTTGGGTGGAGCTAGTGAGAAATGGAGGAAGATGAAGAGGGATTGTTAATGGAGTGTGATGTCTTGGTGGATTTGGGTCTGAATATGTTGCCATTACATAATTATTTATTGAAGATTTAGAAGGAAACAAAAGAAAAGGAAGTTAGCCATGATTGCTATGGGTTTTTTTAGTTAAATAGCAAAGTTGTGATATTAATATTATAAAAGCTTTTTAGTTATTAAATTGAATACAATGACAATTATGTAAATAATATGATATTTTTTATTGTTTTTATTTTATTTTTATTTTTGCATGCTAGTGCAATGATATAAAGTGTTAATAAGTAAAGTGTAATTTTTGAAATAATAAAGGCAAAACAAAAAACAAAATATCAAATATAGGAGACTCAATATAATTATCTAATTTTTTAAAAAAAATATATGGTTGAATTTTTAATTTATTTAAACTGAAACCTAGTAATTTTAAAAGAAAAAAACATTCTTTTATACTAGATTTTAAATTTCATGCTGGGTTTTTTTGTGCTTTCATTTTCTTAGGATAGTATGTGTTAAATTCGTCCAATATGTGCTTTAAGAAAGATAGAATCACTCTTTTTCTTAAGGTCAATCGTCCAATATCACTGTTAGTAGTGATAGAAAAACAAAAATCTTAACTGAACCACTAGAATGATTAAAATAAAATAATATTTGTAGAGGAAGGAAACCCTAATAATCAACCTCAATTCTAACAGTATATTTGTTTGGTAGTATAAGAAAAGTTATAATTTTTAATTTAGAATTGCAGGCACAACTACCGGTTTTATTATAGTTCGAGAAGGGATGTCCGCGTACTGCTCCGGGTTTATAAAACAAATGTACTTGATAGTGTTATAATTGTGAACCAGCGTTAAATAAGTAATAGAAACTAAAGGTATGATGAAGCAAATATTTCATGACGGAAAAAAAAGTTGTGTTGGTGATAAAAAAAACTTAAAGACTTGATTTGTAGCAATCCACAATGTTTTGTGAGGACAGATACAGTGCTTTCGCCACATGATTTACCTTTTCTTTTAATAAAGCAAAAAAAAATTACAAAGCTAGATTCTCTACCAACTTAATATTAAAAAATATCGACAAAGATAATTTTGGAAAGAAAAAAACCCATGAGGAAAAACGTTGTAGCAATTGACAATGTTTTGTGAGGAAAACTACACTGCTTTTCCCAATAAAATTGACAAAAATAATTTTAGAAAAAATCATTAAAAAAAAACCATTTAGAGAAATATTGTATCAATCCACAGTGTTTTGTGAGGAAAACAACAACGCTTTTTCCATATGATTTAGTTTTATTGTAATTATAATTCTTAACCAACTCAATATTAAAAAAAAATTGATAAAGATAATTTTGAAAAAAATCATTAAAAAAATCATGTGGGAAAACACTGCAGCAATTCACAGTGTTTTAAAGAAAAAAAATTACAAAGTTAAATTCTCAATCAGCTCACTATTAAAAAAATAAAATCGACAGAGATACTTTTAGGATAAACAATATAACAAAAAAAAAACATTAAAAAAAAACAGGAAAAAAGACCATATTGGAAACACTGTAGCAATTCACAGTGTTTTGTGATGAAAGCTACAATGCTTCCCCACATGATTTAGCCTTATTTGTAATGACTTATAATTATAATTCTCAACCAGTTCAATATTAAAAAAATAAAATTGATAAAAACAATTTTGAAAAAATCATAAGAAAAAAAAAATCATGCGGAGAGACACTATAGCAATCCACAATGTTTTGTTAGGAAAGCTACAGTGCTTTCCTCACATGATTAAGCTTTATTACAAAGTTAAATTCTAACAAGCTCAATATTAAAAAAATAAAATCGACAAAGAAAATTTTGTAAAAAAAATTTACAAAAAAAGAAAACACAAAAGAAACTGGAAAAAAACCATATGAGAAAAAACTGTATCAATCCATAGTGTTTTGTGAGGAAAGTTACCGTGTTTTCCCCACATGATTTAGCCTTACTTGTATTTACTTATAATTGTAATTCTTAACAAGCTTAATATTTAAAAAATAAAATTGACAAAGATAATTATAGGAAAAAACATAAAAAAAAACTAAAAAAAAACCATGTGGGAAAAAACATTGTAGCAATCTACAATAATTTGCGAGGAAAGCTACAGTGCTTTCCTCATATATTGTAACTGTAATTTTTAACCAGCTCAATATTAAAAAATAAAATCATAAAAAATAATTTTGGAGAAAATCATAAAAAAAACAAAAAAAACCATGTGGAGAAACACTGTAGCAATCAACAATGTTTTAAAGAAAAAAATTACAAAACTAAATTCTTAATTAGCTCAATATTAAAAACAATAAAACTGACAAATATAATATTGAAAAATAAAAAAAAATAGAAAAACCATGTGGGAAAACACTGTAGCAATCCATAGTATTTTAAAGGAAAAAAATTACAAAGCAAAATTTTTAACCAGCTCAATATTAAAAAGGTAAAATTGACAAAGATAATTTTGGGGAAAAAAAAACAAAAAAGAAAAAGAAAAGAGGGGAAAGAACTATAGGGAAAAAAAAGAAGGAAAGGAAAGTAATACACTGTGAGTGAAAAAAAAAGTGCAAAAAAAAAAGAAAAAGTGCAAAAAAAAAGTAATACATTGTGGATTACTATTGTAATCCACAGTGCAATGAGTGTAGGTGAATAGTGATTTCCCCCACACACTTTAGTTTTATGTATAATTAGAGCTTTAAAATCACTTGCTATAAAAACAATACACAAACACATCTCAGATGGCTTTAAAAAATGGCTTTGTTCCACTCCTAGTAATCATCCTGATATGAACCAGCCCAAAAACATCAGCAAGGACCCATTACATGTTCCAAATGGTACAATGACTCGGTCCAAGACAAAGGCATTGAAAGAGACATTGAATGCATTGGTTTTGAATGTTTCAACCAAGTCAGAATTGAAAGGTCCATTAGAGTATCAAGAGGAGACCCTAGTACATATTATCCATGTGCAAGAGGGGTCCAACACAACCTTATTTGGGCCATGAGGTGAGGACAACAAAGGAAACAAAAGAATCCTTCTACAACTTGGAAACAACATGGGTGGCTACCTTTTCCTTTTGTTTCTAGGATTAAGGGGCTGCATGGAAGGCTAT
>Ga0307518_10001887_pt1 | contig 15509 bp, 21 predicted proteins | sample 25_EM_MG_FD_203889 | JGI IMG/M metagenome (GOLD analysis project Ga0307518, IMG submission 203889) | Populus trichocarpa ectomycorrhiza microbial communities from riparian zone in the Pacific Northwest, United States - 25_EM | ecosystem: Host-associated > Plants > Roots > Unclassified | place...
CTATTGAATTTGTATCAGTCGCCGCCTGCACATTGAAATTCAATGTTCATCGTCAAATTCAAATTTCTTACATAAAGGTAAGTCACTGAAGTATAGCACCCTGGGGAACCTGAAACCAAATTCCGCTCCATAACATTGACCTCTTTACGTCCTTCGACTTACCCATTTGCGATTTGCTGGTGAGACAAGAGTCATGTCTCAGTTCTTGATGCGGCCTGAATTTCTGTGGGAGTCTAGAACGGTGTCAGGGCTACGTGTCGCATTTCACTCCCTTTAGCTTGCGCGCCAGTGATCTGCCCTCGTCGGAAAACAGTTTCGTAAGTTACATTGTGTCGATTGGTGAAACTCATGACTCTATCAAGTGAGATAAGTATATACAGAGTTGTGGTTTCAAAGTGCCAGTGCCGTCATGTGGCACCAGTATACTTTGGTCTATCCTATTTTCTTCAGCTTTCTCTGCCAGGACGCCTTTAAAAGGGTACGACTCCAATGCTATGATTCGTATATCTTCAATTCCCGTTCTTGTAACACACAATGGCGTCTTCTCTTTCAACAGTGGGTGCAACTTGCGCGATCACGATTGGCCTGTGGCTCGCAGTTCTTATGACTCGGGGAAAACCTGATTTACCTTACCCTCCTGGTCCCAAACAACTTCCCATCGTAGGGAATGCGCTTGACATTGACTTGAAGGAACCCCATGTCAGATATACTGAGTGGGGAAAAACTTACGGTCTGTATTTCCGACCAACTTTGGGCCTTGCATGACTGTGTGCTTAGGTATATGTTACAGGGGACATTATCTATTCGCGCCTCTTTGGACAAGACTTTATTATCGTGAATTCCGAAAGGATTGCACAAATATTAGCTGATAGGTCGTCCACCTACTCCGATCGGCCACATTCACCGCTCTATCGAATGTGAGCTCCGTAGCCGATCCCGCTGGATCATCTCATGGTCGCATTCTCTACAGCTTCGGCACGGACCACATGACACCCGTTCTGATGTATGGCAGTGAGTGGAGATTGCACAGGAAACTCCTGCACCCCAGCCTTCGTCACGACGTTGTCGATCGATATCATGAATTACACCTCAGCAATGCTTGCGGACTTCTGGAAAATATGCGCCGCGATAGCGTAAATTTCTGTGGACACTTTGATCAGTATGCTCTTTGTTTTTCTGTGTTACTTCCAAGTATCATAATGATTGGCAGTTACACTGGCGCCACCGCTCTTGAGTTTACATATGGTCGCAGGGTGGACGGAAAAGATGATCCCGTCATCAAACTGGCTAGTGGCCTAGCCGAAATCATGACTAAGGGAATGACTGGTGACCGAATTGGCCTATTAATGGCTTTACCGATACGTTAGTATGAGCTCATCTAAGATATACTGATGCTAAAAAGGTCGTGCAGTTGAATTTCTTCCGACATGGTTTCTTGGTGCTGGATTCAAAAGGGAAGCACGACGTTGCAGGGACATGATTAAGAGCGTGTCCGAACTCCCATTCGCCTTATCCAAAAAACAAATGGTAAGCCCTTGCTAACATTTTCTCCATGCAGGCTTTTATCCAGTCAGGAATCCAACTCTTTGCAACCCAGTCTAGTTGCTGACATCTTGGCATATGGTGGGGTGGAGGATTCAGTGGCACAGGAAACAGCTACAGGTATCTTTATAGGTATGTCTCTCTCGCTGATATTTGTAGTTGACTAACACACTGCAATTACCAGCTGCAGCAGAGAGCGTAAGCATACATTGAATTCTGTAATGCATTTGGTGGAAGATAACACTTCCTTCAGACATCTTCCGCCTTGAAGGTCTTAGTGATGGCGATGATGCTTAATCCTGATGTTCAAGCCAAGGTTCACGCAGAGCTAGACACTGTTGTTGGAAAAGGAGTGCTGCCGACTTTCGAAGATAAGCAGCGGCTTCCATATCTGCAAGCCACATTGTATGAAGTCCTGAGATGGGAACCTGTCTTCCCGCTGGGTCTCTAACACGGTTGTTTTGATCTACGTACCTGATATAAAATCCAGGTGTTCCCCATGCCACCACCGCAAGTGACATCTATGAGGGATACTACATTCCGAAGGGTATGTGTGTTTTTCAGGTGTCTCATGTTCGTTTCACGCAGTTTCATGGTAGGATGCATTGTCATTTTCAACACTTGGTACGTAAAAGGAACCGACTCTTTCCTTATACTAAGCGACCAGAAACAGGGCAATGAGAGCTAGCGAATACACCAATCCGGAAAGGTTTGACCCAAGCCGGCATCTTACATCGGAGGGCCGGGTTGAACCAGAGGCTAAGCAGAGTATGGCAAAGTATTTTGGTTTTGGAAGAAGGTATGAAAAACGTTGACATGGCTTAACACGAGTAACGTCCGGCAGGCTTTGTCCTGGCCGCTTTTTTGCGGAGAATGCACTGTGGGCTGCAGCAGCAGTGATACTCTCTGCTCTTCGATTCGACAAACTCAAGGACTCTGCGGGCAGGGACATCGATATTGAGCCAATCTTTCGACACGGGACTGTTAGGTGAGATCAATATTTGCGACCCACCCCATCAGATACACTTACGAGTGAGCCATATTAGCCATCCGGCTCCCTTTGAATGTTCCGTTACTAGTAGATTCAACAGCCAGTGAAGGAAATTAGTTGATTTATACTGCGCTTTAACCTTTGCATTAGCTTATCGTTCGTATACGGTATGGGCGCCTAGAGTTGGTCAAATTTCATGTACATACTGTATGTGTAGCTGGGAGTCCATACTCGATGGGTCTAACTCGGCAATCTGAAATGTTGAAGTGACAGGGGATGGCAACCGGCCGTGGTCCACTATCGGGGTACATGGCAGTGCGATTGGACGGTGCGTTCGGCGGTTATCAATGTGACCCCTTCATGTTCCATTGTGGGGAAGCAGCTGGACCCTTTCTTTGACACAAAACAGGGAACCGAACAAATTCGGAGTGATTACAAGCGACTACGAACTCCCCAACGCTGAGTGCTCGTCGATCTCCTCAATTCCCAACTTTGCTTGTTTTTGTAAGTGACACAATGACATCTTCTCTTTGGATGGGTGCAATTTGTGCAATCACGATTGGCCTGTGGCTCGCAGTTCGTACTATGATTCGGGGAAAACCTGATTTACCTTACCCTCCTGGTCCCAAACGACTTCCCATCATCGGGAATGCACTTGACATTGACTTGAAGGAACCCCATGTCAGATATACTGAGTGGGGAAAAACTTACGGTTTGTATTTCTGACCAACTTTGGGCCTTGGCATGGCTGCGTGCTTATGTGTATGCTATAGGGGACATTATCTATTCGCGCATCTTTGGACAAGACTTTATTATCGTGAATTCCGAAAGGATTGCACAAATATTAGCTGATAGGTCGTCCACCTACTCCGATCGGCCACATTCACCGCTCTATCGAATGTGAGCTCCGTAGCCGATCCCGCTGGATCATCTCATGGTCGCATTCTCTACAGCTTCGGCACGGACCACATGACACCCGTTCTGATGTATGGCAGTGAGTGGAGATTGCACAGGAAACTCCTGCACCCCAGCCTTCGTCACGACGTTGTCGATCGATATCATGAATTACACCTCAGCAATGCTTGCGGACTTCTGGAAAATATGCGCCGCGACGGCGTAAATTTCTGGGAACACTTCGACCAGTATGTTCTTCATTTCTCTGGGTCATTCCCAGGTATCATAATGATTGACAGTTACACTGGTGCCACCGCTCTTGAATTTACATATGGTCGCAGGGTAGACGGAAAAGATGATCCCGTCATCAAACTGGCTAGTGGCCTAGCCGAAATTTTGACTAAGGAAATGACTGGTGAGCGAAGTGGTCTACTAATGGCGTTACCAATACGTTAGTATGAGCTCTCCGAAGACATATTGATACTAAAAAGATTATGCAGTTGAATATCTTCCGACGTGGTTTCCTGGTGCTGGATTTAAAAAGGAAGCACGACGTTGCAAGGACATGATTGAGAGTGTGTCCGAACTCCCATTTGCCTTATCTAAAAAACAAATGGTAAGTCCTTGCTAACCTTTTCTCCATGCATGCCTTCATCCAGTCAGGAATCCAACTCTTTGCAACCCAGTCTAGTTGCTGACATCTTGGCATGCGGCAGGGTGGAGGACTCAGTTGCACAGGATACCGCTACAGGTATTTTTTTAGGTACATCTCTCTCCTCGCTCACATCAGTAGTTGACTGATACACTGTGATTACCAGCTGCAGCAGAGAGCGTAAGCATACATTGCGTTCTGTAATGTATTTGTGGAAGATGACCCTTCCTTCAGACATCTTCCGCCTTGAAGGTCTTAGTGATGGCGATGATACTTAATCCTGATGTTCAAGCCAAGGTTCATGCAGAGCTAGACATTGTTGTTGGAAAAGGAGTGCTGCCAACTTTCGAAGATAAGCAGTGGCTTCCATACCTGCAAGCCACATTATATGAAGTCCTGAGATGGAAACCTGTTTTCCCGCTAGGTCTCTAACACAGTTATTTTGATGCACCTGTCTGATATAAAATCCAGGCTTTCCCCATGCCACCACCACAAGTGACAGCTACGAGGGATACTACATTCCAAAAGGTATGCATGCTTTTCAGGTGTGTCTCAAGATTGTTTCACGCAGTTTCATGGTAGGATGCATTGTTGTTTTCAACACTTGGTGCGTAAAAGGAACCCACTCTTTCCTTATACTAAGCTACCAGAAACAGGGCAATGAGAGCTAGCGAATACACCGATCCGGAAAGGTTTGACCCAAGCCGGCATCTTACATCGGAGGGCCAGGTTAAACCAGAGGCTAAGCAGAGTATGGCAAAGTATTTTGGTTTTGGAAGAAGGTATGTAAAACATTGACATGACTTAACACGAGTAACGTCCGGCAGGCTTTGTCCTGGCCGCTTTTTTGCGGAGAATGCACTGTGGGCTGCAGCAGCAGTGATACTCTCTGCTCTTCGATTCGACAAACTCAAGGACTCTGCGGGCAGAGACATCGATATTGAGCCAATCTTTCGACACGGGGCTGAGAGGTGAGATCAATATTAGCCGACCCACCTCATCAGATACACTTACGAGTGAGCTATATTAGCCATCCGGCTCCCTTTGAATGTTCCATTACTAGTAGATTCAGCAGCCAGTGAAGGAAATTGATTTATACTGCGTTTTGACCTTTGCATTAGCTTATCGTTCGTATGGGCGCCTGGAGTTGGTCTGTTTTCGTGCACTGTACGTGTGCCTAAGCAAGTGCTGCAATGAAATAATCGTGGCCCCTACTGGACGCCCACTCGCCTCTGTTGGAGTGTCAACGGGATCACGCATTCACCACCTTCCAGTATTTAGTGTTTCGTTTGTCGCTGTTTGTACTTCAGTTGTTGATCCCGAGGTACGTTGTTCGTCGTTCGTACCAGACGACATGGTTAGGCACTTAGCATGCACACTGGTTGTTGATCCCCAACACTGAGACGTCGATAGCCAATGGAGTGAAAGCAAGAGATGTACTACTCTCTCTCTCCTCCGTTAACTGTCAACGGTCAGGTGGTCTTTGTTCGCAGTAGTATTCCGTTGTAGCAGCGTCTGACATCGTTGTCCATAGCCGCGCACTTCGACAACCGTCACGATTATGGTTGTCTTCGAGGCAAGCAGCATGGCGGCGCTCATGATGGTAATCACGCACTGGACTGTCATGGACATGGACTACGCGTCCCGGACAAACTTTTCTGGACGGATTTCCACTTTTCTGATCTGGATTTCTGGGGGTTCTTTCCAGGCCCCAAACTCTGATGCAGATAATGCACCACGATCAACGTTGGACTGAGATTGTAGGTGAATGCGAAGCGAGGACAATTCTCTGCCTAACAGTGTATCTCGCAATTTTTGGTAAGGCTTGGCCTTGCAAACTCGGATTGCAGACCATTGAAAGTGCAAGAGATGCGAAGCCATTTCCATGTTTCATCGAGCTGTGCTCCGGGAGGACTACAGGTCTATAAAAACAAGGAACGCAATCGTCGCTTCGGTTCATCGGAGCAGCTGTCTGGACACGGCGGTACTACTAGTGGTACCACTTATGCAATTCTTGCATCAATCCCAGCAAAGGTTACTATCCAGATGAATTTTGGGAGGGAATGCCAGTCTACGTTTGATATCTACAATGCTACAAAGGGTGTGCGTGCATAGGGGGGCGGGTTCGCATTCTCGTTCCGGGGAGCTTCCAAAGGGTAACAGCGAGACAAGAGAAAAAAAGTCAAACGCATCAAAAGAAAAAACCGAACCGAACCGAAACAATAAAGCGCCGACGACAGGTTCATTTGAAAACAACAACAGCAAAAAATAATATGTATACACATACCATTACACAATAACATACATACAACATGACCCAGCGCACCGCACGAGGAGTCCCCTTGGGATGGTTTTTTTTTCTTCTTTCTTCCTTGTTCGCTTTCCACGTGGTGCCGCGTGTCTCTTCTTTTTTCATGTGGATGCAAAAAATGATGTATAATGCCGAGGATATGATGCAGAGTATGGTGGGTGGGGTATGAGGCCTTGAGAGGAACGAAGCAGTGAGGGGTGATGCGCGGGGGGTCAGCAGAGCGAGGTCATAGAAAACGATGCAAGTGATGCAGATGAGAGTAACGGGGGCGACGGCGACAGCGTCCGCGCGCTCAGATCGCGCAGCACATTTTTCACAACGCGTAACCACACATTGGCACGATCGATTTCGTCGTACGCGCCATCAATGTGTGCGTTGATTTTTCGGAGGAGCAGTCTTCGCAGGGCGCGTGCGTCCTCGTCTTCTTCGTCGTGCAGTGTCGCGGCTAAGGAGACGAAAGATGAGGAACGGGAAGAGGTGGTGCTGCTCGGTGGCGAGCAGTATGCAGATGGGCACGTGCTGTTGCGAAGACCGGGGTAGGCCGATGGGACGGTCCCATTAGGAGAGGGGGCGAAGACGTCATCGTATGCAGGAGGGTATCGCGAGCGGAGGTTTTTGACCATGGTTTCCCGGACCTATTTGCTGTTATCAGCGGAGTGATAAGGATCATCATGTGCTGCAACCTACCTTGACGGTCCGATGGATTAGCCGCTCAGCGCGGGAGATGAAATGGTTTGCAGAGGTCACCAACTGGTCAACCTGGACAAACGTCAAGTCGTCATTTACACACAAGAACAAATGAACGTACCCCGTGCAAACATTCATCTATGACGGAGAGATCCCTGCTGGCCACGGACAAATTAAAGTGGATCGAATAAGCTTCGTGCTCCGACTGGGAGTGCGCCAGGGAAGGGAACGAGATGGCGCCACCTTTGACCTCGCTGCCCACCGCACAATCAGGGTCATCAAGGTCATAGCAGAGCTGGAGCTGTAGAGGCTTGTCCGTTACGATCTTTTTCTTCAACCACGCTTTCAGCTTGGACGCCCCGCTCCGTTCAACCTTGTCGTAGCGCTTCCGGCTCTTCAGCAAACTCTTGAGCATCGGTTCCTTCGACGGGAGCTTCTCCTCAAACGCGCTCATCGTGTCCTTGGCCAACAATTCTCGTTCGATCTCGATCAAGTTGGCCAGGTGCATCTTGTACGTTGAAGAGTCCGCACTGAGTATGAAGGAATCGAGCCACTCGGGCCACGGCACGGCTCGCGCACCATTTGGGGTGGTCGTCTCGATAACTTTGGAAGGAAGGGTGTCCGTAATGACGCCGATGTCACGATACGCCTTCCTCCTTGCCTCCTTGCCTTTCGGTAAGACCTTTATGTCCGTGGGCTCGGGTTCGACGGCTGTCAACTGGGAGTCCTCGGAGCCTCGCGGAGAGCGTTTGTGTGCGAGAAGACACGCCACAGTATGGTTACCACGGGCGCGGAGATGCTGTTCTGCAATTTGGGAAACACTGTTCCACATGCGGTCGACGGCATTCAAAACTTGACGCATATCGCCAAGCTCTTGAGACAAGTCGTGAACTTGACCGCGGAAGTGGGAGAGGACGCTTTTTCCAAGCTGTGAGGTTTCGGCGACGACGGATTCGAGGTGATCCAGTCCTGCATGATCGCGAACGAATTGGGCTTCGTTGGATAGGTATTGGATGTTGTCCAGGAGGCGCTCGGAAGTATAGGTCGTGTCGAAGTCCGGTAGATGCTTTACTGCTGGTGGAACGATTGGAGTAGCCCGGCCTGTGACGGAAGATATCGATGGAAGAGGGTCCAACGCATTGGGGCGGATAGTGCGGTCGGAAAGGGAAGACTGCGGGCGGCTATTGGCTCCATCAAGGGAGAAAGCATATCGGAAATGGGGTTTCGCTACGTCGTACGCGGTGAGCCTGATCGATCAGAAAACTCAATCAGTCATCTCAATGCGGGGAGGCCTGGAGTGGAAAACCACATACCCTCGGGAGTTGCGTAGGTTCCTGACGGATCCAGACGGATCACATTCCAGGAAAGCTAACAATACATCAATGGATTCACCATGCTCGGCAGCTACATGAATACAGGTTTCCTCATTTTTGTCACGGGCAGATAGCGGCGCGCGAAGGTCGCGGGTGAGGTGTACAGCGAAGTGATACAAGTTTTGTGCAGAGTCATGAGCGTCGGTGACGCGGGCAAGGCGAGCGAAGCAGTGGAGCGGGGTGAAGAGTTCTCGAGTAGTAAATAGGCTGACATCGGCGCCAGCGCGGTACAAGAGGTCGAGCATTTCGATAGAGGGATTTGGTATAGAGACACAGTAATGAATGGGGCTCCAACCTTCGACATCGGGTACATTTACAACAACAGGACCGTTTTCGAGGGGGGAAGGTTCGAATGACTGAGGAGAAAACAACAAGGAATAGAGCATAGAAACATCGGCGGTGAGTACAGCGTGTACAATATTGTCGGTGATAAGGGAGATGGCGTCGGTGGAGAAGGCGGTGGTTGGGGGGTAGTACGTCATTGGAAGACCAGAGGCATATGGGGCGAGTTGTTCCAGATCGAAACACGAGGGATGAGAAAGCGCTCTCTTGTTTCCGCTCTAACGGAATGCACTAAATGGGTGTATGAAATCGAACGACATGAATCTCACCTTGAATTCGCACCAACGATGGGAGCGGAGGGCGTGTTCGCATGCCCAAAGTACCCTAGGATGTGGCAGTGCAAATTGAAGGGAAGAACGATGGTTGCGATCCCTGACGTCAGGGCGGGCACCATGGGAAATCTAGTAAGAAGTGGTGAGAAGGCTATCAACGGGAACATATGCACCTTGACATACGAGTTGCTGGACGACCTCTAATCTGCCGTCACGGGCAGCGTCTATGACACGGGACGACGTCAGTGTTGCGAGGCACATGATAAGTGGGTAGACTCACACATCAGTGGAGTAGCGCCATCGGTGTCAGTGCCGTCAACAGAGACAGAGCCAGCGCTGCATTCGAGCAAGAGCCTGACGACGCGGGGCATGTCGAGCCAGGCGGCCATGCTGAGGGGGGTAACGTCGTTTATGGAGTCTTGAGGGGCGTTGAGGGTGTAGAGAGATATGTCTGGGTGTACAAGGGCGATGCGAAGGACGTTGAGACGGTCCTCGGACATAAACGACGCGTCGGACGCGTCGACTGTCTCCCATCTAGGGGGGAGATGAGGGGAGGCGGGGAGGGCGGGGAGAGAGGAGACGCACCTATCGGCTGTGATGGCGCAGGTGAGGATTGTGCGGCCAGAGCTGTCTGACGCGTTGATGTCGGCACCAGCGTCGAGGGCATCGCGGACGGCATCTGGGCAGCCCTCAGAGGCAGCCTGGAGGAGGGCACAGTTTTCAAAAGAGCGTTGCACGCGACTCATGACAAGTCGTGAGTGATCGTAACGACTGGTGGGGGGGGGGAAAGGAACTCGGCGGGGGGGAGGGGCGGAGGAGGTGGGATGATATAGTGGTGAGTATGCGCGCTTGCTAGTGGGGAAGGAGAAGAAGATCAGAAGAAGACAAGGTTTAGTGGGACTACGTTAGTTTATGTACGGATGGAATAATCGTTTTATGAAGGTGCACGAGGCGGACGAACTGGAATTTGGCTCTGGACTCTCGCGGAAAATTTCCCGCCCTTTGGGTCCTCGAGGCGAGCCATTGTCGACCCCGACGGACGCACATTACGGCCACGCCCGCCGACCCTCCCGCTACCCGCATCCTCGTGGCTGCAGCAAGTCGCTTTCGCTTATCTCACAGACAAGATAAATGTCTATGGAGAATCTGAACACGGTCATATAACATAAGTACAACAAACCAAACCAGTAAGTAGATGGACTAGTCGCTTTCAGCCTGGTAGTAGGTTCGCATTCGCCTCCCCGCTGATATCGTGGCAACACTCCGTGTGAAAAATGCGCATTGTTCACACGTCACAAAAAGGCATCCCGTGATAGTACAGCCTGCATTCCCTAACGTAAGCACCCCCCGTATATTCAACCTTGAACCAGCCAATCTTACCTTGACCTGCTCGAAGTTGGCGATCGCCCTATCCATGTCCCACCCATTGTTCTGCAGACAGTCCACCGAAAACTTCCCATTCAACCCTGTCCGCTGACTTATCTGTGCAATCAGACTGCGCTGTGGCTCAGACTGTCCGACATGGCAACAGCGCCCGTGGAAATGATAAGATTCTTGCGTCGTTCAAACTTTAAGCTCGCGAAGCGAAAAAACTTACAAATGTAGATAAAGCATCCTCGAGCGCAGTCGGCGATGGCGTTGACGTCGACTGTTGTGGCATCGGGCCTTGCCGCTGCGTAGCCTCCTCCGCTTGCACCCGCATCGGCCCAGGTCGCCACGCTTCGTGGCTCGAATACGGGCGCACCGTCCACTGATCCGATAAAATCATAACATCCCATCCGTTCAATTTCGCACTGGCAGTACCATGAAATCAATGCCGACTCATCAACAGCTCGTTAGACATACCGGGAGCCTGCAGGAGCGGGTGCGACCACGAACGTCCTATCAAAGGACCGAATACCTTGTGAAGGATCTGCGATAAATCGTTAGTACCGTCACTACAGCTACGGCCTCCGGACGCAAACGCCGTTGGAGAAGTGCGGGACTAAAACCCACCTTCGTTGAACTGCCCGTGTAGCGAAATAAACAATTTCATGCTTTCTCCCTGTCCCACTGGCCATGCATCAATGCAAAACTTCTCCGGTGAATTCGATATCTCATGTCTCGTCTTCGGAAGCGAGGTCATCGCACGAATGATCGCTTCGCCTCCGACATGCAATGAACTGACGACCTTCTCCACCCCCTCACTGCCACCAAGTCGCGTGAGATTCCTCGATCCTCCTTCCAACCAAACAGTCCAGTCTAACTTGCGCTGGTTAGGAAACTCTTTAGAATAGTGGAGTCCTTGTATTCGCGCGCGAGTAGGGATGCTGGTATTCACGGAAAACGAAAACATGGCGGACGGATGGTACGCATCAAGAAGTGCGGCACGCTGACTATCGAATAACGGGAAGAACCTGAGAACAAGGTTGAACACCAGCGCTTGATAAGTGAACAATTACCCACCGAACGAGGAAGTTGCTCATGACCGTGTTCTCTACTCCAGTGATAAATGAAGATTTCATTTCAAACGGAAACGTAGTTGCCATCGACCGCTCTTCCGTCACTGCACATGATGGTCCGGGAGCGTCGAATGCGATTGTCGTAATAGCTTCTTGATCTAACATCACCAACGAAGGAAAACGACGGGTCACCTCACTGAAACAGGTTAGGGCGACGGGGGCCTCGGGGTATACGATTAAAGCTTACCTCTTGTATTTATCGCCTCTACCATTTTTCATCTCAAGCTCACGTAGTGGATTCCCAAGCAGTATGAGCTCCCGAAGATGCTCCAGTTTCCCTTTCCGCCCTGATATATGGTCGATATCGCGCCATACTTTCAGGTTGTTATTTTGAAGGGAGAGGTTCGCAAGTTGCGGGAGAAAGTGCGCAAGCGACGAAAGTAATTGCCCCGAACCGATGTTGTTGTTCGCGAGAGAGATCGTCTGAGGCTGCTACAAGTCAGCTTCACCGAAATCAAATTAAAAAAAAAGTGGAGCTAAAACTTCACCGTGGGTTTCAGCTGGGACGCTAACTTGAACAGGACGGATGCTTCTCTGATGCTCGACCCCGGCGCCCCAGGCGGAAGCAACCGATGCTTTGATAGTTCTGGATCATCCAGCATGGACTAAAATATGCCACAGTCATTTTCATGAGCACTACTGCATTCATCAGTAGCAATCCCGCAGAAAGGCTCACCTCAAGGTTCAAGAACCTTGTCTCAGGATTCCATCTCCGGGCGACAAAGTCCCTCCAGACGTCCATCACTTTCGCCCCCACATTCGCCGCTGCCCTTGTCGAACCAGCAGCAGCCATTGCTGACGTCATGCCAGGGACGTTCCTGCGAAGCCGCCCCACCGTCGAATTCCTCGTACTAGCGGCGCCACGGATCGAGATACCCTCCATTGGCGCGCCTAGGGGCTGTGTCCGCGAGGCCAACTAGTGGTTTTTGCACAATGTATGTCCGAGTCATCACGAGGTCAAGCGGCGGTGGGAGCGGAGCGAGTAGAAACCAAAGTGAGCGCGATGTTTTTTGTTTCAATAAGACCCCCCGGGAGACGCAACGACCCATACAGACGGCATATGGAAGAAGAAAAAACAGGAACCAAACGGGAGAAATTCAGGGATGAGTTTTTAGATGAAAACGTAAAACATGTGTACGAGGAGAGGAAAAGGGGAAGGGCGGAACCATGTTGTGTTACGCAGTAAATATGGATTGCAACGACAATAAAGAGTAAGGTATTATATTTACCGTGGAAGCGCGGGCATGGCCTGGTTGGTGATCCTTGAAGATATCCACTGGACGCGGGCGATGCGACCGAAACTTGGAGATGCCTTTTCTCCCGCCAGGGTTTTCCGCCGTCGAGACGTCCCGCATGACTTCATCGCGGTCCATGAGACCTGCACGCTTGAGAGCGCTCGTCGATAGCATACGGCCGCTGGGAGCGGGCGTGGGGCTCGACATTATGGCTGTTTGCGACGTGACCGTTGGTGAGTGACAATGGTGGTGGAGAGGAGGCAAGAGAGGAGTGGCCCAAGTGTCTGTGAGTTGGCGATGAATCAGGTCTCCGCTGCCGACAAAGAAAAGGGTGATTGATTTATAAGCAATGATCCCGTGACTCTGAGCACTCCTTCGCTCATCGTCAAGTCTGTACGAGGGTATACGAACAGATCACCAACCACCTAGAATGTCTGAACCGCTTTCGACGCCAGGTGCTGGAAACACAGGCTTTAAAGCTCCGAGCTAAGCTTGCCATGATGGCTGAATTCCACGCGAGCACTGGGAGGTGACCCCACTGTGTGTTGACCATCTTTGAAGCGCCAGATCGTGGCCCGTGAATGAGTTCGTATCTCACACGGAAAATCATTCACGTATCCGTGATAAGTAATCTTAGTATCAGCGGTGGGTTTCATCCGATTCTTGCTTTTGCCTCCTCATCGACAACCATGCCCTCTTCTTTCGCTTTTAGCATAGCAGATGTGACACTGATTACTATCTGTTTGCGGTTCCAAACTCATCCACCTGCCAAGGGACCCCAATCATTGGAATGGACACCTCACAGACGACGTGTGGTAAGACCTCTGATTGATGTTTTGAGGATCAAACGAATGCAAAGCCCTCGTACTCATATATCTCTAGGAGATTTGCTGTACTTCCCGACCTTAAGGCAACATGTACCCCGAAAAGCAATGCGGGCCTCTTAGCAGACAAACCTTGTGCGATCAACTTCATTTGTGGACATCCAGTCTGTGTGCTTCCATAGCTTTCACATCCGCCGAATGCGGTGATGAAGTCTGGAGAAATTGGAGGATTCGTAGAAGTCGTCTCATATCAGCCTAAGATCTGACGTATCACCCCATGTATCTCGGCATTGAACTCTTGGCGGCTACTCCTGATTTACACCAGGACGGTTCTTAAATCATCCAACATTTCAAATTGTGAGTTTGGTTTTGTCGATTCGAGCTCTAATTGTCACGTTGATTCGCTGCCACTTCGTATTGGAACCTTCATAAGGACAGAATGGGGAAGGGAGATCCCCCTCTACTGTAAAAAAAAATAGTCGACATTCTGAGCAAAGGCGCTACACCGGAAAATGGTGGCCTTCTGTAATCCTTTTCAATACGTTACGTCGAGATGCTCATGATGTGGACCATACGCTAAAATTTATGTAGCAGAATATTCCATATCCCACTTTCCGGGACTTGGCTACCTCAGTCCAAAATAAATTGCAAACTGTATACCAACAAATGTGGATGTCCGCCTTTGTTCGACAGAGTACTGCAAAGAAAACACGGCCCCACCCACCCCAAGATTCGTTGGGTGCCTGACCACGCAATTGTCACAGGGAATGAATTCATCGGTCAACCGGGAAGCGAAAAAGGCCGCAGAAGACAATTCCAGCCCCGTGAACCTACATACTCCCCACAGCCCTGAAGAACAGTGGAGACTACACCACACTACCAGCCAACAAGGCAGCACACATCCAGGTCTTTAATAATAAGAAACTCACAGCAGACATTGTAGCTGACTTTGCATCGACAGATCATGGCAAACGACTTCGCCAACTGGATCCAACGATGCCATCTGAAACGTTTACCGCCCTAATAAGTCGCCCTGCACACAGACACGCAAGCGCCCTCGTGCCAGCAGCTAAGGACAGGACACGTTCCCCTCAACCATCATTTTGCATGTATACAAAAAATCGAATCTCCAGCACGCCCCGGATGTAACGCAAGGTTTGAAACAGCACATTACTTCCTCTTCCTGTGTCTTGCCTACCGAATTGCCAGAGGTGTGTTAGAACAAAAAGTCGGGCGGAGACGGATGAACATGGAGCATCTCCTCGCCGATGAGAAGTCTCTTTGGCACCTGGTCCGAATTTTAGCTAGCACTAAAATACTCGTGCAAGTTTTCGGAAATCTGTCACCACCAACTCGTACAGAGCCTGGGAAATTTGAGAAATCAGTAGACTCGCAAATGACAACCATGGCAGACCGGCAAGTATTTCAGTTTTATCAAAGATTCTTGTCGGCAGATGGGTGATTCATCAGGGTTTAGCCATACTATCCTATACAACAGTTTCGGCACTCATGGTCAGTCGGCAGTCACAAAAAGTCACAGAAAAGTCACAGATGTGTCACCCATGCTGAATGCAAATTCCGCTTGGCACCAGTGAGGTTGTCAGCATAGTAACACTAGCATAATGAGTACAAATTATTATATTGGCTACTTATAGGTAGATGGCAAGTAGTATGATGAGCCTAAATAAATATACTGAACTGGGGCTGCAGAGAAAGCAGTTCGTTATATGAAAATGCAATCATTGCAAGTACTGATCAGCATGTCCCGGATGGAGTACTTTGAGTCGGTGCGGAAAGTGCGTGCATTCACTCCAGCTTGAATGCGGAAAACGAGGATTCTAGCATGTAACCTGCGAATTTGGTTTAAGGCATAGCAAGACCATCC
>Ga0307518_10001889_pt1 | contig 15501 bp, 16 predicted proteins | sample 25_EM_MG_FD_203889 | JGI IMG/M metagenome (GOLD analysis project Ga0307518, IMG submission 203889) | Populus trichocarpa ectomycorrhiza microbial communities from riparian zone in the Pacific Northwest, United States - 25_EM | ecosystem: Host-associated > Plants > Roots > Unclassified | place...
CACATCTCTTTGTATATACACTTACAATGCGAGGGGAAAAGGAAGGAATTTAAGACACCAGGGCATTGAAGAAGATAGGATGGCGCTTCCGAGTTGTAGTCAACTCGCGAGCAAAACAGACAGATCAGTGTGCTATGACGATCAGTCTGGACGTTGGTGAAGAGACGCAGAAAGAAATATTCATAAGATATTGTTCCTTGCCAGAGTGAGGTTATACCTTCACGACACGTCGACATTCGGTGGAAACGGGAACTGGTAAGTAGTCTCATTAATTCTAAGAAATCGAGGTGCAATGTCATCTAAGATGGTTTCGATTATCAATTGAACTTGGAAATGCCTTCTCACCAAGTAGAACAAGAAGCTCCTAGCGAAACATGTATCATTGTGCTCGTGCATAGTCATAACTGGGTGGCGCCGTCCCAATCGTCGTCTCCCCATCGCCATATTGACTTGCCCCGCCATCAAACCACGACATCCTACGTGCATATGACGCCGGTGGAACAGGCTGTCCATTACCCATGTACGGGCGCAACTCTGGGTCATATGCTCCAACTGCAGAGCTAGGGTCAGCGCCCTGTGGATTCGGATTGGCCAGCATGCGCTCAAGGACGCGGGCCACGACAGCCACGGGGACATTGTTCTGATAGAGGCTGGTGACGAAATCAGCCTGTTCGTCCGTTAACACTGGCAGGTCCCCAGATTGTCCCTGTTCGCTCTCCTGGCCAGCATCGCGCGATGAACTAGCTTTTTCGTTGGGCCAAGTGGTAGGCGTGGTGGACAAAACAGGAATGGTAGGTAATGTTCGCATTGGTGTTTGCTCTCGATCGACAACTATGGCACTGCCTTGTCCCGTGCTGTCCTGTGCTGATAAGGGTGATCTTCCAGAGGAGGGCCCGCCTCCACTGGGGGTAGTGGCTTCGACGTCTCTGAGGCTTGACCTGGCCATGTCCGTGGCCGCAACGGTTGAAAAAGACAGGTCAGAGGTCAACGTTGGGTCCCTGGCGAAGGGGTCCGCTACTGATCCACCCAGGAATCTGGATGCTGGGCGCTCATCAAGAAGTGGTGTGATATTACCGCTGGTGGCTCGCGAGCGCCGGCGGCGGAAGCAGAATAATGCCAATCCACATAATGCGAGTAAGCCGACTGCCCCGGCCGTCGCACCTCCTGCTATCGTGGCAACGTTGTTCCTGCATGAGATTAGTATTTATGCATATACAAAACTAATGGCGTGGACTGAGCTTACTTCTTAGAACTCGAAAGTAACTGCGATGAAGAATCATTTCCGCCCCCAGACGCTGTGCTGGACGTGGCAGTAGGTGCACTGGACAGTAATGTCTGATTGATAAACGAAGATGTGACCGAGGGAGACAAAGTAGAGAGTGAACTCTGAGTGGAGTGAGAGATTGAGCTTTGAGACAGCGACGATGCTGATGCGGATGTTTGCGATGATGTAGGCGTAGGAGTAGAGCTTGGTGTGGTTGATGACGACCCAGCAACGATTGCTTCATTTACATCTATATAATCCAGCATCATCCCACTGAAACCGCCTTGCCAATCAAGGACTGTCATAATGGCAGTATGTGTACCAGAAACCAAATTCTGCACACTGAAGAGAACAACATGTGGGATGTTGTATTGAGGTGAAGGGGGTGCCGCCAGTGTTGCAGTTGTTGCGCTGCCAGAGTCAATGGAAAGTGATGCAGACATGCCCTGTGGGCCAGCTTGGAGCACGTAAATCGTGATCCCAGAGCCTACAATCCGACATTTCCTGAGTTGGAGACATGAAACATGAGGACTATGTAAACACAAACCTGTGAATGAGAATTGTACTGCACAGTTGTCAGACGTCGAACATGCAGCATCTATTGAAAAAGCGAGTTATATTGGGACACCAAACTTGAGAGACTACGGCCTACAAGTACTGCGATCAGACACAACCATTAGTCCCTGAAGGGTACAAGTTTAAGCGAATGCGGGCTTACTATGTTCCGTCGTAGCACTGTGCAGAGTTGATGGCCATCATTGTTCCATTGGGGAGGCGGATCGAAAGCTGCTCGCCCGTGTCCGACCCAAATGGGCCCCATACAGGTCCAGCAGGGTTTTCAGAGAACTTGAGGACGGAGTAATTGCTGTCGTCGATGGTATACGCGCAGACAGAGCTAAGGAATGTGAAGATAACGAGCCAAATACTCGGCGGAGGGCCAAACATGATTAAATTAGCGCACAGGTGTCCTCTGAAGTTCAATAGAGTACTTCTGGTCGGGGGACACGGCACTGTGCGCTGTGGGGGAAGGAACGGAAGGGGGGGGGGGAGGAATAATTCACGAGGGAGACAAGGAAGCTGAGCAGATATTAGGTCCGATGGCTCGGAAGGAAAAATGATACATACGAGATCTGTTGTGCCTGGCAATCGTCATCAGCAACATTCTCTCATGTCCGTACTACAACCGCTTCTAAACCATATACTCAACATTAGCACCCGCCACTAGACTCATTCGAATATCACGGAATTCTGCGTTGTACAGTCCTAACACCATGCAGTGTACGATAGGTGCACACTGGAATTGTGGTGTGCACAGCCACACAGCACCGTCCAGTGCGGCCGCGGAGATGATGCATTGATGAATCGATGACTGGTGTATCGATAGACCCGTTGCTGCCTCATCTCCTACTTAGATTCCAATACGAACTTTCCGAAGCCGATGCGCCTAAGCAAGTGATCTTTGCAATGTCTCTGTTGCTGTTGGAGAAAGGCAATCTCCTCAGACAGTTGCCTCCCGGATCCCCTTATCAATCGTCTTCCCACTGCGACACTTGTGCGGATGTTCAAGTATTCAAGTTCATCCGCTCTAGAACGAACGTCTATATCAGTTCTCAATTCCCTCTGGACTTCACGATTCATTTGTGGGGTTCTCACCACAGTAAGAAGTTGATTGCAATGCTCGACGTCCTCATCCCCTGTGTGCCCTGCTTGCGCAGCCTCGTCTTCCAAGATAACGTCTGGACCATAGCTTTCAGTGTAGAGATTCGTAAAAGTCGTATTTCTTGTCCAAGAGTCTTGTCAGTTCATATTGTTCGAACTCCGACTATGCCGTGCCAGGCCGTGCCGATGGCACACGACAGTGCACGGCAAGGCTGCGTACTTATGAGCGCATCGTTGTACTCGTCCACCCACTGAACTGACGCAGGTATGTCGGTCGTCTTGAACGGCGTCCGCAGCCATCTCAGGCAGGGCATCGGCGTCTCCTCACGAAGGCCCGGCCAGACCACCTCTGGCTCCAGAGCAATACATATCCCATCCTCAGGTCCACACCCCACTCCTCCAGCCGCTCCAGCACAGCGCCTCTTTTCACAAACACGCACCCTCTTCTCTCGCTTTGTTAGCCATCTCACTGCCCCAGGGCTCACCCACACAGCTGCCTCTCGACCCGTCCATGCATCCAAGTCGCTACTGCGTCCAGCACACTATTATTCCAGCTCTCATAGCATCCAAGCGGGCTTCTCGCTCCCTGTCAAGCATGCACTCTCTAGGCCGTTTTCCGCGCCCCGTTTGCCACGGCCGCCCGTTGTTCCTGCCAACGTAACCCATGTTGGCCTCGGCACAGCACGCACATTCCATTCCGGACGCCCCATCTTTCAGAATATAGTCGAGAACGTCCCCATTACTACGCGCGCACTTTGGGAAGTCGAATGGGAAGAAAAGATGAAGAAAAAGGCTGCACGCAAACTACGTCGGGTAAAGGAGAACTGTGCACCTGTGCCTAAGACCAAGGACAAGCTCAAACTGAGACCCGAGCTCCTCAGTATCAAGCTCAGTAAGGACCACGCGGAGCCGTCAGAGCTCGACATCTACTTCCCTGTCCAGCCTGCTCCTGCCGTCACGACTTATCTGCTCGTCCCTCTTGCTCCTACTCCTACTGCACGCCTGCCCCTATCAGCAGGCAGCACCACTCATCCACTCCTTCCCATCTCAGAGGTTGCATCCACACATTACAATCACCGACTACACACACTCCGTGTGTCGACCCTATTTGCAAGACTCGATTCTGGGCAAGTATGGGATGATCCAGCCGTAACAGTGGACGCCTATGCATATGGGCCACGAGACAGCAGTGACGACAACGCACGTGAAAAGCAATGCACCGTTCTCCGCGTCTCGTTCGCTGGCTGGACTGCGGATCGTGTGCGTGCCATAGTGGGCGATAGCACAGAGGGCTGGTGCACGATGGAGGAGACGCACCAACCCTCTGCCACAACCACGCCCACGCAGCCCAGCATTGCCATGCAGGAAACGCCTACGTCTGCGCTCTCTCCGCTCAGTACTGCACTCGATAGCGCATCCGTATCTGAGCTTGGACTCGACGAAGCGGAAGCATTCGAGGCTGAAGCTCCGGACGACGGTCTTGGTTTTGCACTACCCACGACCGCGGTGGCGAGCGCGCAACACGAGCTCGTGCTCCCCACGCTCGACTTCTCGTCGTCATTCATGGATGCCGCGCATACCTCCGCAGTGCCTCTCCCTCCACAGCCCGAGATGTTCCTTCGCACCGTATCTGAGCTCGCGCGTGACGCAGAAGCAGACGAATGGTCGTTTGCGTCCGCGGTAACGTCACCCTCGGCGGGGTCGTCTTTGTCACTCTCAGACTCGGATGAATATCTTTTCTCGCCACCGTATGCGCCAACCCAAATGGAGAGACCCATTGACGAATCTTGGTATGATCTTGGTATGGGACAGGGTTCGTCTTTTGTGCAGAATTTCAGGCAGGGCGAGTCGGGCGGCTGGTAGGTGGTGAGAGAAATGGAATTGAAGGATGAAGAGTGGTCGAAAATACTTTCAAATCTGGATGGTTCTTTGTTTCTTTATGTCTTACTGACGTGCTTTTAGTTCTCTTGATATACACGTTTATTCAGTATTGCTTTTATGTAAAGTATGAACGGTATGTGTCAGCCTATTGATTGGCGAGTCTACGATCGGAGAAGTAACGCTCCAACCCGCGTTCCACGACCTGCGCGATAATGAATGATTACGGGGTATCGCCTTGCGGCATGGTGGAGGGCGATGCAGGTCGGTCATCGTCTGGCAGGGACCATCCTACTACTAGTAAGGGCTCGTTATTGGCAGATGGCCACAATACTAGTTGTTGTTGGCGATCTCGTCTGATCGAAGAACTCCCCTGGATCGACTGGAGACCTGTTCAACTGATACATCGGATATGAGTGGCGTGGATGATGGCGATGGTAAGTGTTATACGACTAATGCCGAGGCTATGAAACCCGGGATGGCGGGGGCCTTGAATGAAGCGGATAAATTCAAGGATCGCAGGTCCACCTCAGCGATGCGGACTCGGACCGTCGGGGGTCAAGTTGAGGTTTGAAGGAAAAAAAAACAAGCGTGTGCGAGTAGCCGCTCGTACCCAGCCCATCACAAAGTTCGAGATCCAGCACTTTGCGTATCGATAGATTAGATTCCCTAAAATTGATCAAAACTCACATGAATGATGTCCTGAGCGTAATAGCTTGGTACTAGTAGCCTTTGAACCACGCTGAAATTCAGCCATGCCACAGCCACATGATACTAACCACTCGATTATCGATCGCTGAGTCTCAGATGGAACTCGAATGCAGATAGTATGTATCACGCCCGGTGATCGTGATCACTCAAATTTAGCTCGTTGCATGTAGCACGAATTGTAGGTCCTCTACAACTATGGTTAGAGTGCCAAGAACATAGCCAACGGTTGGATCATGTGTCCAGCAATGAGCATGATCAGATTAGTACGGGCGCCGTCGACCAAACCGATGGATGGATAGCAGTGAATTAGCATAGCCACAACAAGCTGTGAGCGCTTGACGCGGCGCTTGAGCACGGTCCGGATCAGTGACACTCGGACCGGCCGCACTCCTTTGCACTCGTATCTTGCAAATAGTTGTGCGCCATTTTTTCTGTAAACACAGTCAAGAATTGTCACCGTACCCTCCCAGCGAGTCATGGCCAGGCTAAGCTGAGCTGAGTTGTACTAACAAAAACTGTGACAGTGTAAGTACAAGTCGTTGGCGCCATTGTGCTGTTTTTCAATGCCCGTTCAATCTTTGCTCATGATCTTGACCCCCTTTGGGCACGAAAGAAATCGCAGATCTTACATACTCATTCTCGTTGCATTATCTACTTTGTGCGTGCATGAATAAAAAAATAAAAAGTATATGGTGTCAATAAGCGCAAGCTGAGTATCATAAACGAGCGCCATCACGATTTTGGCTCTGCAAGTAGCTCAGGCACAAGAAACAAGAAACCTAGCAACATTTACGCATAGGCATGTATCCGGGCTGAGAAGGGAAAGTCACATGCCAGTAAACATTTGCTATGATTGGTTAATAAGGTCGTAGCTCGGAGGGGCCGTCGGAGCAATGCCGAGTTCTCTCTGCCACTCCCTGACGCCTGCATGCAGATCGGCAAGCATACGCTCTATGACGCGTGCCACGGCCGCTGCTGGGACGTCATTGTTATACAATCCATTGATGAAATCGGCCTGTTCGTCGGTGAGTGATGGAGGGATGGCGTTCCTCGGCGAAGTGGAGGACGGTGAAGATCGGTCGTCGTCTGGCGAATTGTGTCCTTGCGACGAACTATTATTAAACACCTTCAGCACTCGCTTGCGATCTCGTCTGCTCGAGGAGCCTCCCGGGCTCGGAGGGAGCGGCGCTATTACATTCGGTCTGGAGATCTGTTCCACAGATGGAGGACGGCGATTGGACACGAGTGGCCGGGACTCGGATGGTGACGTCGAGTCTTGCGTTGTGTTATGACCAATGTCTGGGCTGGATGCTGATTGCGCCCCGGTATGTAGGTCGAAGAGCCACGGGTCATCGTCGGCGAAGAGGTCTATTTTGGTTTGGCACTTCCTCCGTCGGAGAAAGAGAGCAGCGATGACGCCGATGACTATGAAGGCGATACCACCGAGAACGCCGCCTACAATGGTCCCTGTGTCCGAGCTATTATCGAGGGCGTGAGAATGATATTGCTGTAACGATTGAGTAGACGTACTGTGATGGTGACGAAGTAGACGAGGTAGTTGACGTTGAAGAAGACAACGTGGTAGATGCTGAAGTGGTCGTTTCCGAAGTGGTCATTTCCGAAGTGGTCGTTTCCAGAGCGACCGTTTCCGGAGCGGTAATCAGTGTCTCATTGACATAGGCATAGTCCCATATCATGCCGCTGTAAGAACCAGAAATGTTGTTGACGGTCAGTGAGCCTGTGTGTGGGCCAGATGTCAACTGTTGAATGTTGAACATAGAGACATTGGCTATCGCGTAATTTGGTGCCTCTGGTGCGTTGAGTACTCTGGTCTGGGACTGGTTTCCATCGACTTCGAAACTGGCATTGATGCCGATGGGGCCGGATTGATACACGTATATTGTAATGCCGGAGCCTTTTAGAGCGCAGACGATCAGGGCCGGTCTGATATGATATAAGGAATGTGCTTACCCGTGAATGGGATGGAAAGAATACAGTTGTCTGAGGAATGACATGCAGCATCTTCCCGGTGGGTTAGTGAGTAATCTCCGACAAAGAGCAGGAGGCTCACATCGACTGGCTTTGATATGAGTGGAATCGACGAGGATGAAGATGAGAGATACATACTAGGTGTTATTGTAGCATGCGTAAGCATCGACAGGCATGTATGTATCATTGGGTAACGGCAGACTGGTAGTATACGATGCATTAAATGCACCCCATATAACTTCTGTACTGGTAGAGTAATAGAGGGTGGAGTTTGTATCATCGATGTAGTAGTCAGCGTACGACGGTTGGAGGAAAGCCAAAAGCACAAAGACAAGACTCTGAGTGAGTGAGAACATTTCACTCTGCGTTTAATCGATTGCTGATGCGGACGGGGAGCCAACTCGAGGAGAGCAATACTAATAAATGTGCATTAGTCTCGTACCAGCCCATCACAAAGTTCCCCCGTTGAGATATAACGCTGTGTATAATCGATAGATCAGACCCAGAACTAATCAAAAACTCACATGAATGATGATCAGCGCAGCCGAACAAGGTACTTCAAAGAAGATGACAGGCACCCATGCCACGGCCACAAAAGTTAAAACCACTCGGCAGCCGCTGAGTCTCTCAGGCGGTACTGTACTGCAGCTATGTATGATAAGTCGCCGATAGGCGGTACGGTCCTAACGGAGTTTGAAACCTAACCTAGCAGCCCGTAGCAGCCCGTCCGATCTGAGAATCAGAGTGCCCCTCGAAGATCTTTGCTCAGTTCTGCAGGCTCAGACGGTAATCAATAGTAAACTGACACTGTACAACTTGTGCACAGCTTCCTGAGAACCTGAGGGCCTATAATTACAAGTCATGGAAGGACTTTAACAATGAGAAGACATCTGTCACACTTAGCAAAAGTGCGGCTGAACGAATCCACGCTCTCCTGAAATCCCAGGTTGCTGGACTTGTGGCAGTGCCCAGGCCTTGAACCGCAACTGTCTGTGCAGTGCCAAATCAACCATTACAAACGAGAAGGAGATCCATGGGAACTGCACTACATTCACCACTTTTTGATACATGCATTAATAGTACATACTACTTACTGATAAGTACTCGAATGTGAATGACACGCGAATGTCGAAAAAGGCGTCAGATCTTGTAAACAAGGTGATCACTCACATTTTCTCCTTGCCATGCAGTGTGAATTGTAGGGTCTCTGGTACAACTATGGTTAGAAGGCCACAGGCCGCTGGATCCAGTGACCAAGCAACAGTGGGTCATCAGACGCTGTCGACCAAGCCGAGTTAGGCTCCTAGCAGTGTCTGATTCGATAGTTAGCAGAGAATCAGCATAGCCACAGAAACCCCACCCGCATGGAGTCAATCAGTGACACGGCCATGACTGCACTCGAAGTTGTGCGCCATTTCTAATTAATGCATATATGATATACGCTGCATGGTGACCATCACGTCATGCTGTGCTGCTTACTATTCGTTGTTGCACTCTGCTGATAGCCTCACACATTCATTTTCTGTTGAGTCCAACAAAATTAACCGGAGTACGAAGGGGAAGGAAACGCGTGCGCTGAGCTTTCTCATCCGTTGCGTCCTGCTGAACTCAGCAGCGGTGACGCTCCCAATGAGTCATCGTGCCAACCGTCCAAGATGCTTTTCTGCTTGATCTCAATGGCGAGTTTTTGTGCCTATCAAGGTGTGGTAGACATTCAGGATGCGGAACCTTGTATCATTCTGACAAACGATGCTAACAGATTGGAAGCATAAAGCTGTTCTCTCGATCGCTTATGCCCTCATCTATGCATTGCACATGTACTGCTCTTTCACGTGTTCGTCATAAACAAGATTCGTTGATCTTCTCTCATTCCAACACCTAAGAAAATGCCTCCAATGTCGTTTATCATCATTATAGCTATGTTACATGCACATGTCCGTAGGTAGGGCGCTTGCTTTGTAATTACAGTCAAGGGTTGGTATTGTACCCTCCCAGCCAGCCCAGGTTAAGCTGAGCTGAGTTGTAGCAAAACTGACAGTGTAGTATAAGTCCGAGTTGGCGCTATTGTGCAGTTTTTCAAAATCTTTGCTCATGATCTTGGCCTCCTTTGGGCACGAACATATCACCCCGTTGCTCGTTGCATTCTCGTTACAAATACTTTGTGCGTACATAAGTAAAATGTACATGGTATCAATCAGTCACAAGCTAGGTATCATAAGCGACCTTGGCTCTAGTACAAGTACTAGCTCACCGATCCTGAGGGACAAGTAACATCTGCGCATGGACACGTATCCGACGCGAGAGAAAAGAAAGTTACATGTCAGTAAGCACTTTGCTATGATTGATTAATATGGTTGTAGCTCGGAGGAGCCGTTGTAGCGAAGCTGGCCGGCCGAGAAATGCCAAGTTCTCTCTGCCACTCCCTGACGCCAGCATGCTGATCGGCGAGCATACGGTCTATAACGCGTGCCACGGCCGCTGCTGGGACGTCATTGGTATACAATCCATTGATGAAATCGGCCTGTTCGTCTGTGAGTGATTGAGGGATGTCGTTCCTCGGCGAGGTAGAGGATGGTGCAGATCGCCCATCGTCTGGCGAAAACTGTCCTAGCGACGAACCATCGTTAGACACCTCCAGAACTCGCTTGCGATCTCGTCTGCTCGAGAAGCTTCCCTGGCTCGGAGGGAACGGCGTTATTACATTCGGTCCGGAGATCTGTTCAACAGATGGATGACGGCGATTGGGCAAGAGTGGTGGGGACGATGGTGACGTCGAGCTCTGCGTTGTGTTATGACCAGTGTCTGGGCTGGGTGCTGATTGCGCCCCTGTATGTGGGTCGAAGGGCCGTGGGTCAGCGTCGGCGGAGAGGTTGTTTCGGTGCTTCTTCCGTCGGAGAAAGAAAACAGCAATGGCGCCGATGACTATGATGGCGATACCACCGAGAACGCCGCCTACAATGGTCCCTGTGTCCGAGCTATTATCGAAGGCGTGAGAATGATATTGCTGTAAAGATTGAGTAGACGTACTGTGATGGTGACGAAGTAGACGAGGTAGTTGGTATTGAAGACGACGATGTGGTAGATGCTGAAGTCGTCGTTCCCGGAGCGGGGGTAGTGGCCAGTGTCTCGTTGACATAGGCATAGTCCCATATCATGCCGCTATACGAACCAAAAATGTCGTTGACGGTCAGTGAGCCTGTGTGTGGGCCAGATGTCAACTGTTGAATGTTGAACATAGAGACATTGGCTATCGCGTAATTTGGTGCCTCTGGTGCGTTGAGTACTCTGGTCTGGGAATGGTTTCCATCGACTGCGAAACTGGCATTGATGCCGATGGGGCCAGATTGATACACGTATATTGTAATGCCGGAGCCTTGTAGAGTGCAGACGATCAGGGCCATAGTGTCTGATATGATAGAAAGGGTGTGCTCACCCGTGAATGGGATAGAAAGAATACAATTGTCTGAGGAATGACATGCAGCATCTTCTTGGTAGGTTAGTGAGTAATCTCCAACCAAGAGCAGGAGGCTCACATCGGCTGAATTTGTTATAAGTGGAATAGACGAGGATGAAGATGAGAGATACATACTAGGTGTTATTGTAGCATGCGTAAGGATCGACAGGCATGTGTGTACCGTTGGGTAGCGGCAGACCGATAGTATACGATGCATTAAATGCACCCCATATAACCTCTGTACTGGTGGAATAATAGAGGGTGGAGTTGGTATCATCGATGTAATAGTCAGCGTACGACAGTTGGAGGAAAGCCAAAAGCGCGAAGACAAGACTCTGAGCGAGAGAGAACATTTCACCTTGCGTTCAGTCAACTGCTGACGCAGACCACCAGGTGCCAGAGTCGAGGTTGAAATTAAGGAATAACTTTAAGCGTCTGCTAGTCTCGTCCCCCCAGCCTGGCACACAAGGTTCCGCCGTTGAGATCGGATCCAGCGCTTTGCATATCGGTAGATTAGACCCGAAATGAATCAAAACTCACATGAATCATGATCTGAGCGTAGCCGAACAAGCACTCGGCGACTCCGCTGTTCATGCCACAGCCAGTGAGACTCTCAGACGGAACTCGAATGCGGATATCATGCGGATGTCGAAAAGAGCATCTTGTAAACAAGGTGATCACTCAAAATTTCTCCTTGCATGCAGCGCGAATTGTAGGGCTTCTGATGGTGTTAGAGTGCCGTCCAGCAATGGGTGGTTTGACTAAATCGAGTTAGGAGATCCGATGTATCATACTACGAATGATAGCAGCGAATCAGGATAGCCACTGTGAGCAAACCTTAATAGATAAAATGTACATGGTATCAATCAGTCGCAAGCTAGGTATCACTAACGAGCCTTGGCTCTACAAGTAGCTCACCGACGATCCTGAGGGACAAGTAACAAGAAACCTAACATCTACGCATGGGTATGTATCTGACCCAAGAGAAAGGAAAGTAATGCGTCAGTAAAATTTTTGCTATGATTGATTAATAAGGTCGTAGCTCGGAGGAGCCGTTGTAGCAAAGCTGGTCGGCCGAGAAATGCCAAGTTCTCTCTGCCACTCCCTGACGCCAGCATGTCGATCGGCAAGCATACGTTCTATAACGCGTGCTACGGCCGCTGCTGGGACGTCATTGGTATACAATCCATTGATGAAATCGGCCTGTTCGTCTGTAAGTGATTGAGGGATGTCGTTCCTCGGCGAGGTGGAGGATGGTGCAGATCGGCCGTCATCTGGCAAGGACTGTCCTAGCGACGAGCCATCATTAGACACCTCCAGAACTCGCTTGTGATCTCGTCTGCTCGAGAAGCTTCCCTGGCTCGGAGGGAATGGCACTATTACATTTGGTCCGGAGATTTGTTCAACAGATGGGTGACGGCGATTGGGTATGAGTGGCGGGAACGATGGTGACGTCGAGTTTTGCGTTGTGTTATGACCAATGTCTGGGCTGTGTGTTGATTGTGCCCGGGGATGTGGGGGGTCATATAGAGCATGTGGGTCGAAGGGCCGCGAGTCAGCGTCGGCGGCGAGGTCTATTTTGTTTTGGCGCTTCTTGCGTCGGAGAAAGAGAGCAGCGATGACGCCGATGACTATGAGAGCGATACCGCCGAGGACGCCGCCTACAATGGTCCCTGTGTCCGAGCTATTATCGAGGGCGTGAGGATGATATTGCTGTGAAGATTGAGTAGACGTACTGTGATGGTGACGAAGTAGACGTGGTAGTTGACGTTGAAGATGATGACGTGGTAGATGCTGAAGTGGTTGTTTCCGGAGCGGGGGTAGTGACCAGTGTCTCATTGACATACGCATAGTCCCATATCATGCCACTGTATGAACCAAAAAGGTCATTGACGGTCAGTGAGGCTGTGTGGGGGCCGGATATCAACTGTTGAACGTCAAACATTGAGACGTTGGCTATCGAGTAGGCTGGTGCGGGTGGTGCGCTGAATACTTTTGTCTGAGCATGGGTTCCGTCGACTGAGAAACTGGCATTTATGCCGACGGGGCCGGATTGATACACGTATATCGTGATGCCAGAGCCTTGTAGAGTAGAGGACGTACTCAGGAACTGCCTGGTGACGGCGGAGGCGTGCTTACCCGTGAATGGGATAGACAAAATACAATCATCTGTAGAAAAACATGCGGCATCTTCCTGGTGGATTAGCGTGTAATCTCCGACTGAGGACAGGAGGCTCACATCGGCTGGATTTGATATGAGCGGAATCGACGATGGTGAAGGTAACCAAGACATACTAGGTGTGGTTATAGCACGCGAATCCATCAACTGTCATGTATGTCTGGTTGGGTAGCAGAAGGCTAATACTGTATGATGCATTAAATGCACCCCATGCTGCCTTTGGACCGGAGGAGTAATTGAGGGTGGAGTTGGTGTCGTCGATGTAGTAGTCGGCGTACGAAGGTTGGAGGAAAGCCAAAAGCGCAAAGACAAGACTCTGAGCGAGCGAGGACATTCCACCCAGTGTTCAGTCAACCGCTGACAAGTAGCCAAGTCGGGGAAAGGAATGATAGCGAGCTCATGCACCTAACGACTGCCTCGGCCTCTTTGGCTGGCACATGTCTGTGCCGTAAGATGGCTGTCAATTAATACACCATGACACTTCCTCTGCTCAAGGACTTCCAAAGCAAACGGCATACGGATTTCACTCCAGTCTGTCCATTCCATCTGCGAGCGAGCAACACACTTGTAGCGTGCCATTTGACATGTGCACTGACTGGCCGTGGGGCATCAGTGAAAAGATACGTGGCTGTGCAGGGGGGAACAACAACTATAGGTTCCGATGAACTTGTCACAGTAGAATAATACATACATGGCCCTCGAGGATACACGGCTTTGCAGGACGAATCAGGACGTATATCGAAAACGAAGGAGCATAGTTGTTGGCAGGAATCGGACTGGGCATGTGGACGGCGAACCCCGAGAGTAAGGTGCACATTACAAGACTGGTACATGGATAAACATGGCATGTGACTGTGTACATAGTAAGTACCCGTCAAGCGCGCTGTGGATTTGTCTATAACACCCACCTAACAGCGATGAGGCGGGCAAGGGAACCGACGATGGAGAGACTGGCATCAATTGCTGTGCTACTAGTAACCACATAGTTACTAGGCGTGTGTGTGGGTTTGATCGGATCATGCGGCGGTGGTCATGACTGATACATTTGATAGCTGCGCGCGAATGGCACACAGTGGTTTTCCATCCAACGTGTATGTACCGTGCTGTACAGTGTATACACCCACTGTGACTTTGGGGCCAGTTTCGAGCTCACCCATGTGATACACAGCACCAACGCCGACTACCTCGTATTATCCCTTCTTTGGTCGTCTTACTATCCCTCTTCTTGCCTTGCTAGTGTACTCCTGCCCTATAGTAGCGAAGATCGATTTTTCATAGGCTGAAGGTGCGACATTTTACATGTCTCGTTTCGCTCTGTTTTGCAGACCACGATGCCGGAACAGGTCACTGGCAGGTGATCCCATATCGAACGTTTTTGTCCCCCCCATGTAAGCTGCAAAACCATCCTTTAGGAGCCATGTACGGAGATGAAGCTGACCCTAACACAGTTTTACTTGTACTCATCCATCCATCATACATTTGTCTCACAAGAAACCTTGGCAGTGGTGGTGAGCTTCCTTTAGCAGGTAGCAACGTCCTCCAAGACCAAACTTTCACGAACCTCTATGCAGAATCTGACCATATAATGATGAATCTAGACGAGATGAATCTAGACGACAGGACCACTCGCCACCGGCAAGAATTGGTTGAACGCCATCCCCTACAAGATTCGGGGCGTGCTGTGGCCCTCTTCAAACTCGCATCCTCCCTAAGGAACAGGGTCTTGGAGAATTTTGAAATCGTAGACATGGACGAGGCTATTACACTTTATCGATCCGCCTTGGACCTCTTCCCAGCGAATCATCCCTATCGGCCGAACTCACTCAGCGATCTCGCGCTTTGCTTACACGAAAGGTATAAGAAATATGATACAATCGCTGATTTAGAGGAAGCTATCATGCTCGATCGGGCTGCGTTAAAGCTCCGTCCACCTGGCCACTGTTATCATGGAAAATCTCTCAGCAACCTTGCAGTTCACCTGACGGACAGGTTCCTGAAAAATGGCTCAGACGCTGACATTGATGAGGCCATTTCGCTACACCGATCAGCGTTAGACCTCCGGCCTGATGGGCATCCCAGACGGTTAAACTCAATCCGTTGGCTCTCGTTTGCCCTTTGGAAGAGGTATAACAAACGGGCCACAATGGTTGACTTGGAAGAAGCCAGAGCTATGCTACTAGAGCTCCATCATCCAGGCTCTCCTTTTCATACCGACTCCCTTTACTACCTTGCAGAATACCTGAAGGACAGGTTCCTGAACAAGCATATAGACAGTTATCTGGACGAAGCAATCTTGCTGCATCGATCAGTGTTGGACTGTCTTCCAGGAGGTCATTCCGATCGGTCAACCTCACTCAAACAGCTTGC